>Ga0075163_10008582_pt1 | contig 13440 bp, 9 predicted proteins | sample JI1023141ADNA_FD_71478 | JGI IMG/M metagenome (GOLD analysis project Ga0075163, IMG submission 71478) | Wastewater effluent complex algal communities from Wisconsin, to seasonally profile nutrient transformation and Carbon sequestration -... | ecosystem: Engineered > WWTP > Effluent > Algae...
CCGCCTCGCCTTCCTCGATTACCGGGCCAGCCTGCGCGAGCGCAAGACCTGGCTCGCCGTGGCCATGCTCGCCTACGCGGTCCTGGCGATCCCCCTGCTGCTCGAGAAGCCGCCCGCGCACGTCCGCGAGGCGATCGCCGCGTGGTTCGGCGACGCGGACCCGTTCGCGGTGTTCATGTTCGTGTGGATCGACCTTGTCATGAACAAGATCGTGGCGTTCATCCCGGTCATCCTCGCCAGCGGCGTGCTCCTGCGCGAGCGCGACACCGGCGTGCTCGCGCTGCTCGCCGCCAAGCCGATCTCGATGTCGCGGTACTTCGTGATCCGCACGCTCTCGGTCTGCGCCGTGATGCTCACCCTCCACGCCGCGACCCAGCTCGTCGGGGTCCTGTGGTTCCCGGGGCGCGTGGCCGGGTTTCGACCCGCCACCTTCCTCGCCGCCATGACCCTGCACGCGTTCTCCGCCGTGTTCGCCACCGCGTTCGCCGCCGTCGTCATCGTCGCGGTCGGCCGCCGCGGCCCCGGCGTCCTGGTCGCCCTGATGCTCCTCGGTCTGCTGGTCGGCCTCGCCCTCGTCGGCTTCTATCAGCCCGCGTGGTCGGCGGCCACGCTCGTCAACCCGCTGACCCTCGGCGCCCTGGCGATGCGGGACCTCGCCGGGCTGAGCGCCGGCACCCTGCTCCCGCCGATGCTCGCGCTGGTGGGTCTGACCGCCCTGACGATCGCGATCGGTGCGCGGCTCGCCCGCCGGGTGGAGGCATGATGGAGACCCTCACCTTCTTCGACCACGTCCGCCGCGAATGGCGGCACACCCCGCGGCGCGGCCCGATGCTCATGGCGCTCGTCGGCGTCGGCTGCGTGCTGTTCACCCACCTCGTCTTGCCGCGGTTCCCGGCCCGCGCGATCGACTTCATGCGGCTCGGGTTTCGCCTCGACGACATGGCCGGCGTCCTGGCGCTCAACGACCTGATGGCGGTGTACTTCCCGACGTTCTTCATCGGCCTGGCGGGCTCGCTCGGGGTCGTGCTGATGGCGCGCGAGGAGCATCGCCTCGAGCTCCTGCTGGCCAAGCCGATCAACGTCGGCGAGTTCGTCGCGGCGCGCGCCCTGCCGGTCCTCGCGTGGACCGCCCTCGTCGGCGTGGTGATCTCTCTGGCCTGCGGGCTGGCCGTGGCGCTGCACGGCGACGTCGGCACGAGCGTGAGCCCGGCCGGCACGCTTGGCGCCGGGCTGGCCCTGACGGCCCTGGCGATCGTGCTGATCGCCCTGCTGCAGATCCCCTTCGTGCGCATCCGAGATCCGTTCAGCGGGCTGCTCATCGCCTGCGCGCTGTGGTTCGCCACCTCGATCCCGACCGCCGTGCTGCTGTACCGACCCGACGCCTACGCGGGCCGCGAGGCCCTGCTGAACGCGGTCGTCATGCCGAGCCTGCTCTGGCACGACGCGACGCTGGCGTGGCTCGGACCGCTGCTGCTCGTGCTCGCCGCGCCGGTGTCGGTGCTCCTCGCCCGCGCCGCCGGAAAGCTCCTGGAGCGCTCCGACGCCGTGTGAACACCGACAATTAATTTAATTAGACCCGGTCCCGCCCTCGCCCGGCAGATCGGTGAGTTTGACCCGAGTCAGGCGGATCTCGCCCGGCGGCGAGCCCATGAACCCGACCAGCCCGACGCCGATGTCTTCAAAGAAGAAGCAGATCGCGATGCGCCCGCCGACCCGGCCGGATCCGTGCCAAAACCCGTGCTCCGCGACGTGCGAGAAGCTCGGCCCGTCCAGCTCGCCGGTCGGCTCGCGGTACAGGTGACCCGCGACGACCGCGACGCAGCGCTCGAGCCGCGGGTTGTCGGCCGGCTCACCGATCGCCGCGCGGCAGTGCGGCACCGCCACGTCGTCGTAGAATTGATCCCACGGGTCGATGAACTCGCGAGCGACCTGCAGGTTGTGTTTGAGCGCCGTCAGCGTCTCGCCGAGATCCCTGCCCATACCTGATTCCCCCCTGTCGACTGTTCGCGCTGCGACGATCCATCCTACGACTCCGCGTGCCGCTGGCGACCCGCCACGGCCTGGCCTGTGGATATCGTCACAACCGCGGGCTTCGTGGCGACGCAACCCGCGAAGGTTGCACGAATTATCTGCCAGCGGCCCCCGGAGGGCATGAGGCCCGGGTTCGTCGTCCGCCGACCTCACCGCAGGATCGGGTCGCCCGCGGCGAGCCGCGTGCGCACCGCCCCGAGGTCGATCACCTGGCGCTGCTCGTCGCGCCGCTGCACCTCGGCGACCAGCAGCTCGCCGACGTCGGCGGCCTGCGGCGGGCGCTCGGGCTTGCCCCCGTGCACGCTGGTGTACCGCGTGACCGCGGCGACCGCGAGCTGCTTGCGGTCGTACACCGTCAGCCACGCCCCGTCCCCCGACGAGAGGAACGCCGCGCGGACCTTGCCCGCCACGTACGCCGTGCTGTCCGCCGCGCTGGTGATCAGCGCCTCGTCGACCGTGATCGCGCCCGCGCACGCGAGCGACCAGCCGGTCGCGACCATGAGGTTACGGCAGCGAATGTCGCCGACGACGATCACCACCCCGAAGTCGTGCTTGCCGGTCCCGACGATCACGTTGCCCGCGACCACGAGGTCACCCTCGACGATCGACCCCGGCGACGCCGGCCGCCACGCCCGCCCGCGCACCTCCGCCGCGCCGACAGCGACGCCCGCCACGGTCTCCCACGCGCCCGTCACCCCCATCAGCTGCGCGACGTGAGCCCGGAACGCCGCGGGCAACGCAGGGTCGAGCCGGGGTGGGTCCACGCGCTTCGGTCTGGACTTCGCAGGCATGCCGCAGCGTAGCGAAAGTTGCACACGCACGCCGCGATGATCTCTCCCGTCGGGATGACCTGAATGCCGTGACAGCCCGTGGGGTGAACCCGCGCGAGCGGTGTGGACGGCCGCCGCGGATCGTGCGATCCGTGGGTCGATCTTTTCATGCGGATCGCCGTGCTCAGCGAGGGGTTCTACCCCGAGGTCAGCGGCGTCACCATCGCGGTGGCCCGGCACCTCGCGTTCTTCGCCGGCCGCGGCCACGAATTGTTGCTGGTCCATCCGCGCTATCCGGACAGCGTACGCGGGCTGTTCCGGGCGTCCGCGCCGCCGGCGATCCCGGCCGAGGTCGTCACCTTCGCCAGCACCGAGCTGGTCAAGCATCGCCCCGAGACGCGCGCCCCGACCCTTCGCGGCGCCGAGGAGGTCGAACAGGCGATATCGCGGTTCGCCCCGGCGCTGGTCATGTACCACAACCCCGATCGCCTGGTCCCGGACCTCGGGGTCCCGTGGCGCCGTCACCGGGTCGCCGGGCTCGCCGCGGCGCGCACGCTCGCGGCCGCGATCGTGCCGCTGGTCCACACCTTGCTCCCGCTGTACGTCGAGCGCTCCGCGCAGTGGTACTGGCGCGTCCCGATCGCCTCGGCGCTGGCCCGGCGCGTGTGGTGCGGCGTGTACAACGAACATTTCCCCGAGCGCGTCGTGACCTTCGACGTCGGTGTACGCGACTATCTGCGGAGCATCGGATTCGCCATGCCGATCCTCGCGGGCCCGTGGAACGGCGTCGACCCGGCCGTGTTTCATCCGCGCTCCGCGGCGCCGCAACCACCGGATCCCGCCGCCCCGCTGCGGCTCGTCTCGGTCGGTCGCCTCGTCCGTGAGAAGAACGCCCACCTCCTGCCCGACCTCGTGCGAGCCCTCCGCGCCAGCGGCCTCGCGTTCGAGCTGGTGATCGTCGGCGACGGACCGCTCGGGCCCGCGCTCCGCGAAGCGCTGGCGACCGCGCCGGAGGTGACGTGGCGCGGCTGGCAGGACCCGCCCGCCGTCGCGGCCGAGCTGGCCCGCGCCGACGCGTACATCAGCCTCAGCGACACCGAGAGCTTCTCGCTGACCGCCCAGGAAGCCGTCGCCACCGGCGTGCCAGTGGTCGTCCCGGATGTGCACGGATTTCGCCGCCTCGCCGCGCTGGACGTCGGCCTGCTGTTCCCCGCAAGCTGGCTCGCACGCGCCGGCATGACCAGCCTCGCCGAGGCCCTGCGCGCCCGCCGACCCGAGTTCGTCCGCTGGGCCCGCAACGCCGCCGAGCTCGCGCCGACGCTGACATGGGACTCCGCGCTGACCCGCTTCGCCGCGGCGATCGCCGCGGACACCGGCCTGCAGGGACTGTGACAGGCGCCTCGGTCATGGACCCTCGCGGCCAACATTGGTAGCCAGCGAGAGCACGGGCGTCCTCACCAATGCGGCTCAAGCGTCTGACGATCACGAAGCGACGCGATACGAACGGCCACTACCGCGAATTCTGCCGGGTCGCCGTCCACTTGCTGCGGCGCCGCCTGCGACGAGCCTGACGGACCTCACCGCCCCGGCAACACCAGCGGTCGCCCGCCACGGGTCGGGGTCACGCGAAAATCATGGCGCGCCGCCAGCGTGCGCAGCTCGTCGATGAACGCGTGCTGTAGATCTACCCCCGTGCTGGCATCACGCTCGCGGCGATCCAGCGCCAGCAGGATCGTCTCGGCGATGCACGCGTAGGCGAGCCCGGGCGCGAGCCCGAAGCCGATCCCGAGGTCGCGCCCGCCGGGCAATGTGACCACTCCGCCGTCGAGGATGCACACATCGGGTCGCGCCGCCGCGACAGCGGAGCTCACATTGCCAGGCTGCGAGACATCGCAGACGATCGCCCCCGCACCGAGGATATCGGCGGAGATCAGCGCGTGCGGGCTCGAGGTCGCGGCCACCACGACCGCTGCGTCACGCATGTCGACGCCCGGAGTCGTCGATCCGACGAGCACCCCGAGCTCCTCGAGGGTTGCGATCGCCGCGGGCCCGTCACCGATGCGCGCGACAGCCTCCGCGAGCCCACCAGACGGCCCTCGAGTCCGCGTCGGGCCGAGGTGCCGGACGATATCCATGCGCACGCGCATCAGCCGGGCCCGCGCCGCCTGTGGATGGGCGGGGTTGCCGATCAGCAGCAGCCCGCCGACGTGCGGCGCGAGCTCGATGGCGACGGCGCGACCGATGGACCCGGTGGCCCCGACGATCGCCACCGTGCGCTCCGCGAGCGGCACCGCGAGCGCGCGCGTCGCCTGCAGGACCAGCTCGGTCGCCGCGAGCACCGTGAAGCTGTTGCCGGTCGTGATCGCCACGCCGGTGTCCGTGAGGTGGAGGCCGCCCCCCGTGACGATCGACGTGTAGGCCCCGAGTCCGACGATACGCGCGCCGCGATCGCGGACCAGCTCCACCGCCTCGCGCACGCGGGCGATCGCCTCCGCCGCCGGCATCGCCAGCAACTCCTCGGCGGTCGCGGGAACCGCCGCGACCTCGCCGAACGCGGCCGACGCCGGTGACTCGATCCGCCCCGCGCCGACCAGCAGCGCCGCGGATCCATCGAGCGGCGCCGCCGCGTGCAGGCTGGCGACCAGCTGCTCCAGCTCACCCTCCGCGAGCCCGGCGAGCCCGGCATCGAAGTCGACGTAGCTGCGCGCGCCGAGCGGGTGGAACACGAACCCCCAGCGCCCGTCCCCGTCACGCGGACGGGCCACGCTGCGTCGCGGCACCGTCGCGGACTTCCCCTGCACCTCGACGCGGCCCGCGAGGTGGCCCAGCAGCGCCTCGCTGTCGCACGCCTCGACGAGCGCGAACGTCCGCGCGAGCGCGGCGAGAAATTCATCGATCATCGCCCGCGTGGCGATCAGCGGCGGCTCGACCCGCACCACCCGCGAGCCGATCAACGTCGGCGCCAGGCGGATGCCCTCCGCATGCAATAGATAGCTGCACAGCAGCACGCCCAGCGTCTCCTGCGCGGCCATCGACGCCAGCAGCCCCTGGCGCCCGAACGCGGCCGGATCCGCCGTCAATTCGAGCCCCAGCATGAACCCGCGGCCGCGCACTTCGGTGATCAATGCCGGGTAACGGCGCTGTAACGCCTGTAGACCGGCGAGCAGGACCGACCCGAGCCCGGCGACCCCGCGGACCAGCGCCTGATCGTCGCGCGTCAACATCTCGATCGTCCGCAGCCCCGCATACGCCGCCAGCGCGTTGCCCGCGAACGTCGAGGTGTGACGCAGCGCGAACGTCTCGGAGAAATACGCCGCCTTCGCGAGCACCGCCGCCGCCGGGACCAGCCCGCCGCCGAGCGCCTTGGCCAGCGCGAGCACGTCGGGGACCACGCCCTCGTGTTCGCACGCGAACAGCCGCCCGGTCCGGCCGAGCCCCGTTTGAACCTCGTCGAGCACCAGCAGCACCCCGTGGCGGTCGCACAATTCGCGGACGCCGCGGAGATAGTTCAAGGGCGCCTCGAAGATCCCGCCCTCGCCCTGGATCGGCTCGAGCAGCACCGCCGCGAGCTCGCCGGCCCGCGCCGTCAGCTCCGCCGCGAGCGCGTCGAGGTCACCATATGCAACACGAATGAACCCCGGCGCCGGCGCCCCGAACGGTCGTTGCAGGCTCACGCGCGCGGTCGCCGACAGGGCCCCGAGCGTCTTGCCATGAAAGCCGCGCTCCGCGACGACGACGCCGAGCCGACCGGTCGCCGCGCGCACCAGCTTGATCGCCGCCTCGATCGCCTCGGCCCCGCTGTTGGCGAACGTCACCCGACAGAGCCCCGGCGGCGCGACCTCGACGAGCCGCCCCGCGAGTCGACCCGCCGCGTCCAGCCGCGACGGCTGGACCAGGCTCGGCGCCCCGTCACGCGCGACGTCCTGCAGCGCCGCCCAGATCTCCGGCGGATTGAACCCGAACGGCAACGCGCCGTACGCCGCCGTGAAGTCGAGGCAACGCCGACCCTCGTCATCCCACAGCCAGCAGCCCTCGCCGCGGACATACCTGCGATCGAGGCGAAACGCCCGCAGCCGCCGCGCGACCGGCGGATTGACGAGCTCGGTCCACGGGTCCTCCTCCGGCGACTCGACCGCGACCCCCGGCGCCGCGGCGAGTCCCCGCACCAATTCCGCCAGCGTCATCGTCTCCGTCAATGTCGGCACCCGCACCGCGAGCGTCCGCTCGAGCTCGAGCCGCCATTCGACGATCACCAGCGAATCCAGCCCGAGCCGCGCGAGCGGCTCGTCCGCGCCGACCTCAAGGTCCGCGACCCCGAGCACCCGCCGCGTCGTCGCCAGCACCTGTCGCAAGATCGCCGCCTGCCGCGGCGAATACACATCCGCCTGCCGCGGCGAGTCCACGACCGCATCGCCCACGACCACATCGAGCGAGTCGGCGAAAAATTCCTCGCGGCAGCGGTGGCGCTGGATCTTCCCGCTCGACGTCTTCGGGATCGTCCCGGCGCGCACGAGCACGACCGCCGCGAGCCGCAGTCCGTGCTCACGGGCGACCGCGCCGCGCAGATCGCCAGGAGTCCTGTCGTCGACCGGCGCCGCGCGAGCGTCGACCTCGGCGACCACGACCACCTGCTCCTCACCATCGACCGTCCACGCGAACGCCGCCACGCAGCCGCGCCGGATCCGCGGCTCGCAGCGCTCGACCGTCGCCTCGATGTCCTGCGGATAATGGTTGCGCCCGCGGATCACCAGGACGTCCTTCATGCGGCCGGTGACGTACAGCTCGCCGTCGTGCACGAACCCGAGGTCCCCGGTGCGCAGATAGGTGCGCCCCTCCAGGCGCGCCCCGAAGCAGGCAACGCTCGCCTCGGGCTGCCCGTGGTATCCGCCGGCGACGTTCTCGCCGTGCACCCAGATCTCGCCGACAGTGCCATCAGGGCAGCGCTCACCAGTCGCGGGCGCGACAATTTTAATTATTTGCTCACACCACGAATGCCCGCACGACACGAGGCGGCGCGCGTCCGCCGGTTCTTCCGTCGGCACCGCGGATCCCTCCGCCAGCGCGCCGGCGCGGACCGCGAGGACCCGGGGCGGCCCGATCGTCGACGGCCCCGTGACGAACAGCGTGGCCTCAGCGAGCCCGTAGCAGGGAAAAAACGCCTCACCGCGGAATCCACACACCGCGAAGCGGTCCGCGAATCGCTCGAGCGTGTCGGCGCGGACCGGCTCTGCCCCATTGAAGGCGACCTCCCAGCGACCGAGATCGAGCTCCGCGCGCTCTTCGTCGGTCACCTTGCGCGTGCAAAGGTCGTACGCGAAGTTGGGCCCGCCGCTCGTGTGCGCCTTATACGTCGAGACAGCCCGCAGCCAGCGCACTGGTTTCGTTAAAAAATCCAGCGGCGACATCAACACACAATCCGCGCCCGTGTACAGCGGACCAAGGACATTGCCGATGAGCCCCATGTCGTGGAACAGCGGCAGCCAGCTGACGTTGACGCTGCCCGGCGAGCGCCGCATTGACTGCTCGATCTGCCTCTGATTGTACAGCAGGTGGTCGTGGCCGACCCGCACCCCCTTCGGCGCCGAGGTCGAGCCGGACGTGTACTGTAAAAATGCAAGCGTGTCGCCGGCGAGCGCCGGACGGCGCCACTGGGCCGCAATTCCCTCCTCGACGCCGTCGCTCGCCAACATCGCGAGCCCGAGGTCGACCCCCGGCAATTGTTCGGCCAGCGCCAGCACCGTGCGGGTGGTCAGCAGCAGGCCGGCGTCGGCGTCGCGGGCGACCGCCCGGACCCGCGCGAGCGAGCGGCCCAGCCGCGCGGGGTCCGGCGGATACACCGGCACCGCGACCGCCCCCGCATACAAACAGCCGAAGAACGCCGCCACGAACTCGAGCCCCGGCGGATACATCAACAATATCCGCTCACCGGCGAGTCCGCGGGCCTGCAGCTCCGCGGCGAGCGCCCGCGCCTGCACCGCGAGCCGCGAGAACGTCAGCCGCGGTCCCGGGCGCTCGCCGTCCGCGAGGAACATGAACGCCCGCTCGTCGCCGTCACCGGCGCGGTGCTCGAGCATATCGACCAGCGTGGCGAAGCGCGGGGGCATGGTCACTGCAATTGCTCGATGCGTGGTTTGAAGTCGATCTTGTCGAGCCACGCCTCGTAGTCGACGGGCGTCATCTCCCCGGGCTTGCGGCCGGCGGCGGCGACCACGAGGCCCTCCATCAGGTTGGTCCCGAACGACCGCCCGCCGAGATTGGGCGTGGTGGTGATCAGCGTCGAGATCCCCCGGGCCCGCAGCAGCTCGACGTCCGCGGGCGTGACGGTGTTGGTGAGGACCGTCCGACCCGGCAGGCGGTCCGGCATGTGCCGGCCGATGTACAAGAAATCTCCGGCGATCACGTCGGCCCACTCGAACCAGCGCGTGAACTTGACCTCGCGGCGGTCCTGCTTCTCCCCGGTCGGGTACAGCCAGTGAAACGGCAACCTCGTGACCAGCGGCAGCAGCACCCGGGCGACGCGGGCCAGGCTCCGCATCGACCGCAGCGCGAGCGGGAGCCCGAGGCCGAACATCAGGTCGCCGTGCACGACCTCGGCGCCGGCGGCCGTGACCGCCTCGGCCATGCCGAAGCGGTCGACCGACGAGACCATCAGCACCTTCTTGCCCCGCAATGGCAGCACCCCGCCGTCGACGTGCGCGACGACTCGTCGCTCGAGCGTGTGCTTCAACCCCGAGCCGTCGACGATCGGCGAGCGCACGGCCGCGGCCGCGATCCTGCGGGCGTCGCGAAACGTGTAGCGGCGCCCGCCGGCGTGCACGTAAAGGTCGATGCCACCCATCCCGAACGCGTCGACCTCGCCGTCGAGCGAGCGAATGAGGGCGACCGCCCGGTCGATGTCGCCGTCGGTCCCGACCCGCTCGATGACGACCTCCTCTCCGAGCACCTCGACCCGCGCTGTGTGGTCGCGCCGCGACGAACCAAGGCTCACGCTGACGATCCGCTTCACCGTACACCCCGCATTCGCCGGGACACTAACACCGGTGCATGTGCAGCGACAAGCGACCGCAACTGACGGCGCGTCATCCCCGGATGTCCAGCGCCAGGCCAGCGTATCGCCGTTTCGCGGCGACGCGTGCACGACCCGCGGTCGCCGCTCGACAGCCACCGGCGCCTCGTCCACCATCGCGGCGTGCACGAGTGGGTCTGCTTCGATGTCGACCGCACGGTCCTCGCCGCCGACTCGTTCGTGCGGGTGTTCGCCCGCGGCCTCGCCCGGGCGCCCTGGCGCGTCGTCCTGCTCGCGCTGGTCTGGCCGCTGCTGCTGACCCCGCTGTGGGGCGGCGACTGGCGCTGGCCCAAGTCGGCCCTGCTGTGGACGATCACCGCGGGCCGGTCACGTCGCGCCGCGCTCGCGTTCCTGCGGTCGACGCTGCTGCCCGGGGCGGCCAGCCTCTGGCGTCCCGACGCGACCGCGGCCCTGACTCACTGGCGGGCCCTGGGGGTCCGCGTCTGCTACGTGAGCGCCTCGCCGAGCACGTGGTTGCGGCCGCTGCTGCGCCGGCTCGACGGCGGTCCGCATCGCGTGATCGGCTCGCGCCTGCGCTTCTTCGCCGGTGGCGTGGTGATCGCCGGCCCCGACTGCCGCGGCCCCGAGAAGCTCCGCCGCCTCGACCTGGCCTTCGGTCCGGCGATATGGTTATGTGCGTACAGCGATCATCCCGACGACTTGCCTCTGCTGGCCCGGGCGGTCGGGCGGGTGGTCGTCAATCCGCGCCCGGGGCACGTCCCGCGATTCACGCGGGCGCTCGCCGACGGCTTCGAGATCGTCATCTGGCGCGACCCGTGAAATCACGGACTCGCCGGTCGCCGCGGCTCGTCACCTCTCGAGCGTGAGCGTGACGCCCTCGCCGAAAGCTGCGAGGACTCGCCAGGCGCAGGCCTACCCCGTCGTTCAGACGGCGCGAGCCTCGACACGGACCTCTACCTGGCGACGATCGATCTGGAAGCCGTCTGCTTGGGTGCGCCCTTCGCCGTCTTCTTCCCCGCGCTCTTCTTCCCTGCGGCCTGCTTCCCCGCCGTCTTCTTCCCCACGCTTTTCTTCGCCGTCTGCTTCGCTGCGGCCTTCTTCCCCGCGCTCTGCTTCGCCGCGGTCCGCTTCGCCGGCTTACTGGCGGTCTTCGCCGATGTCTTCTTGCTCCCCGCCTTGCGCGCCGCCTTGCGCTTCGCGGCCTGCTTCTTCGCCGACTTCACCTTCGCGGCGCGCCGCCTCTCCGCGGCTTTTAATAGTGCGTCGCGCGCCTCGTCGCTGCGCCGATCCTCTTCCAGCTCCGCGAGCATGAGCGCGACATCCTCGCTGTCCATCGCCCTCCAGTCGGCCGGCCTTGCCGCCAGCAGCGCCCCGATCTGCGCGACGAATCGCGGCTCCAATCGCACCATCGGCTCACGCGGCGCGAAGTGGGTCTCCGGATCCACGGGCAGGTCGACCTCGATCCCGTACGCGATGCCCCACGCCATCTCGTGCGCGTGCGGCATGCAGCCCCACGCGAGCACCACGTGCCGGGAAAAATGCGAGCTCTCGAACCCGTACACCTGATCGGGCTCTTTATATAATCCGGGCGCCGAGGCGTGGAAGTCGAACAATTGCTGGAACACCCACAGGTGCAGCTCGTCGACGTGGGAGAGCCGCGTGCGCTCGAAGACCACGCTCACGGGCGTGCCGGCCGCCAGCTCCGCCGCGAATCTCGCACACACCTGCCGCTCCAGCGCCGCGTCGAACTCCTGCATATCGTTGACCCGGTCCGCCGGCCAGTCGAACAAGAGCGGCATGTCGCGGTAGGCGCCCGAGCACAGGTCGATGCTGCGAAACGGCGCGTAGATATTCTCTGCGGCGCCGCCGATGTCGAGCGCCGGAACCCCGGCCACGAGGTCGCGGACGTCGATCGTGATCCCGCGGGCGCGCGCCCTGTCGTCGGGGCTGTCGACGCGGTGCAGGCCGCCGGCGATCGCCCGCCAGCCCGCGCCGCCGAGCGGCGCCGGCGCGACCATGAAGAGCGGCCAGTACTGGCCGGTGCCGTCCCAGTCGTTGATCGACGCCAGCATGTCGAGCACGATCTTGAGCGCCTGGGCGAGCGTGATGCGATGCGCGAGCACCTCGCTCTCGTAGTCGATGACGGTCCAGACGGGGGCGTGGACGGCGGCGGCGGCGTCGAGAGACATGCGCCCTCCTACCGCATCACCGCGCCGGCCGCCACGCCTCGTTCACCCGGGTCGGATGCCGCAGCTGTCGGCCTCGGTCGGGACGCAGCCGGTGCAGTCCCAGCGGAACCCGTCGAGCAGGCCCACGGTGTCGAAGATGTCGTCGGCCATGTCGAAGATCGCTATCGCGATCGTGAACGTCTCGCCGGGCACGGCCGACCCCTTGGCCTTGAACCACCCGGTGCCCGCGCCCTCCGCGTCGTTGGGGAAGCCGGTCGCCGTCAGCAGGAAGCTGCCCGGCTGGACCGCCATGTACGGGGCCAGCGCCGTGACCGTCAGCGGCTGCCCGTCGATGAAGGTGATGTTGCCGGTGAAGCTCTCCGAGTTCGACCAGACCACGAACATATCGTTGACGATCTTGCCGACGTAATTGGGGTACTCCTCGGAGAAGAACGCGAAGTCGAACTCGTAGCCGTGGGTGCCCGCCGGGACCTGCAGGTCGAACGACATGTAAAAGACGTCGTTGGCGACGTTCATCGGGAACACGGTCCACTGCGGGCCGATCGTGTCCGAACAGTCGCCGACGCCGTCGCAATTATTGAAGGGGGTCCCTCCGGCGCCGCCGTTGCTGCCGGGCTCGTAGGTCATGATGCCGGGCGCGTCGAGCAATCCATCAGGGTTGCCGTTCGGCTGCGAGTCCTCGCCCGTGAACATCCCGCTGACGTCGTTCTCGAGGATCCCACCGTCGGGCGCGAGCTCGGGGAAGCGCCCGGTGTTGATCGCCAGCAGGCGCTCGCCCTCCCGCGGGCCCCACATGTACTTGCTCGGGTCCATCGGATCCATCGCGCTACCAAAATGCGTGGTGACCCGGTACGCGCGGTCGTCGGGCGAATCGAGGACCGGGTTGGAGATCGGGATCGCCGTCGTCGGATCCCCGGAGCAGTTGAGCCCGATCGCTTTAAAAATGTCGTCGGTGCCCTGGTCGCACGGTGGTTGATCGACAGGGGCCCCGCACACCTCGGGCGGGTCGGTGGTGCCGCCGGTGTCGGGATCGCTGGCGCTGCCGGTGTCGGGGTCGGGATCGCTGACGCTGCCGGTGTCCCCGGGATCACTGTCCTCGGACGTCGCACCCTGGGTGACCGTGGGATCCACGGAGGTCTCACCGGACTCACCGGTGCCGTCCTGCGACAGCGTGCCGGTGCCGCCGGTCGTCGGGCCCGGATCGGTCGCGGGCGGGTCGTTGGTCGCGATCGACGGGTTGAGCGTCGGGCTGCTGGCGGACTGCGACCCCTCGCCACCGCCGTCGTCACCGCAGGCGCCGGCGAGCAGAGAACACAGGCCGATCCGAACAAGTGCGCGAGGGTCCATCGAACCAGCCTATCGCCAGGCTCGCGCGCTGCACACTGTCTCATTCTCGTGCGGCCAGGCGCCCCCGCGGGCGCAT
>Ga0075163_10008583_pt1 | contig 13439 bp, 10 predicted proteins | sample JI1023141ADNA_FD_71478 | JGI IMG/M metagenome (GOLD analysis project Ga0075163, IMG submission 71478) | Wastewater effluent complex algal communities from Wisconsin, to seasonally profile nutrient transformation and Carbon sequestration -... | ecosystem: Engineered > WWTP > Effluent > Algae...
TTACCTGCACGAGCGGTACTACAGGTTTGCAACTCGGAGTAAGTGGAGCGGCCGGAGCTTTCCTCGGTGAAAGCTTTATTGATAATGGTACTAATTTTGAGATTGGAGATGTTTGGGGAAGTGGTGGAGCGGCGGCAAAGTATGGCACATGGTCAACAAAGGCCGTTATCGGAGCTGGTGCCGATGTTAGCTTGACTCGCTCAGTGGACGACATCACAGCTGGCGCAATGGTCGTTTATTGCCGCTTCACCCCAGTTAGTGACGATGGAAATGTAGTACCAACTTAACCCCTTTAAAACAATGCCTTTATCCTATGCTTTCACCCAGTCAGGGTTTTCAATCGAAGCAAGAGCTGGTTTTCTTGCTGATTTTGGCGCGTTAGGGAATCTCGCCTCTTTAGTTGATGGTGCTTTCGCCTTTGTTTTTGATATTCAGTTTTTGAGCAACAAAGAATGCGTGTTTTTTGGCGGATCAGGAACTGGAACGAGGGAATTGTTTTTGAAACGAAACGCCGGAAACTCAAAAGACGACTCGATCACTTTCACATCGGTTGATGCTTCTGGCGATCAACGAACCGTCAAATGGAAGGGGGTGCTTGCCGCTCATGATTGGGCAAGGTTGGTGCTGAATAGCTCCGCTCTTGGTGCAAATAACTTAAACCTCCATGTCGACAGCGTTCAAAAGGGGATCGACAGCCAAACGAATGACGCGGGCTTCGTTGCTGACGAATCTTTCGATTTAGGCTTCGGGGAAGTCGAAGCTGGCATAATTTGCCCATTTTTCTTCACTAGTGTTTATGTCTACAATCGCGTCCTCACTCAAGATGAAATTGATTTGATTTCGAAGGGAATTTATCCGCCCGACTATGTGCGTGCCTATCCTTTTTATCAGCCGAATATCGGAGTTGATCGGTCTTTGCTCACTCCTGTAGCTGATTAACTTTAAAAAATGAAAACACCATACGAATTATCACAGGAGTTCTTGATGGAAAAGCACCCAGAGGCGACAGACTGGTCAATGGAGAATATTGAGCCAGTCGATGAGACGGATGGCTTTATGAAATTTTCGATCACTTGGCAATTGAAAACAGCGGAAGGAGAGGTGATTCAGGATACGGTTTTTGTGCAACAAAACGAAGAAGGAAATGTTTTAACTGAAGCTTAAAAATGCCTAAATACCTAGATAAAGATAATCCAGCGGCGTTAGACAATGTTGCTAACGGAAGTGCGGCTTTGCCTTATTTGACAGTGTCTTATGGGACTACTCAAACAACAGCACTGGATGATTTGAATGTCGCGCCAACTACAACTCCTTATAATTTAGGCTCTGGCGTTGCCCTTACTCTAACAAAAGGCTTGAATTATAAAGCTTGGGCAGTTAGGGAGGGTATGCCGGAGATTAATGGTGGTGATGCTACTCGCTTATTTAACATAAGTGGAGTGGCCGCGGCTATCTTATATGATGGGCTTAAACTTGAAAACACGCGGGCAGGGCTAGGCTCATATATTATACAAGCCGGCGCGGCAACAAGGAATTTGCGCACTAGGAATTGTGTCTTTGAGGGGTCAACCTCTTTAGGCGCGATCACAGTTTCGGCTGGCGGGTCTGGCGTGATAATTGAAGATACTTGTGTGGCTAACATCGCGGCAGGGTCATTTGTTTATGGTACTTTGACTGGTTCTTACGAGTCGTATGCTGATGTTAACATCGCTGGGACATCTCAAGGCGTTTACTTCATACCAGGCGGTGATGCCAATGGAAATTCAGTTACGATTGGTGGCGAAATAAACATTACCGATAACACGAATCTTTATATCGTAAGGTGCTCCACCACCAGTACGGATACAACAACAACTATTCATGGAAGCTTCAACTTGGCCTCTGTTCCATCAACCTTTACCCGGTCAGCTTGGGACATAGTAAACCCGCGATTATTTACCGCTTTGTCTGGGTGGAGGATTGATACTAGGGGGAGCGAGTTAGTTGCCTCTGGAGATATTAGCATACGATGCAATGCTTCGCTTGGCACCACCGTAAATCAAGGCGTATACATTAATCCAGGAACGCTGGACAGGGCTAGTATTTCTGGCTATGGGATAAAGATTGGCGATGAAGCGCCAAGCGATGCACATGGTCAAAATAAATACCTGACTGTTGATATTGATGGGGTCACATTGAGAGATGGTAAAGAGTTTGGCACGGCTGGTAATACAATAACTCATGTCTTCTTCATCGGTAACGAAAAAGTTTACCACCTAACAAATCTTCATGGGATTCAGGGCGGATATGGTGTAGGTTGGAAGGGGGATGATATTATTGATAGTGGGAGTTATGCATATAATTGTTTGATGGAGGGAATGCGGATAGCGCAATTCAAGACCAAGGGCGGAACTGGCACGCGGTGGATTAATTGCCACGCGTTCGAGGACGGCAAAGGTGGCGTTGGGTTCAGCCTCACTGACAATACCGACTCTGGGGCGAGCGGATTGGGTAATGCGGCGGTTATTTACAATTCTGTGATTGAGATGGACACGGACGCCGGCGTGGAGATTGATGCGGCTTCGAATTTAGGAGACGAAGACATCGACTACAATGTCTACATCATCACTGGCACTGGCAACCCTGTGACCATTGCTGGCGTGAATATTGATTGGGATGATTGGCAAGAGAGGGGTAACGATAGGAATTCAAGCTTAGTCACCAGTCGTGAACAAATTTTTAACTCAAGTAACGAAGTGATCCCTTACTCCGTAGCATGGAGAACTGGCAAACCTTTTGTAGGATTAACTCCACTTGGGGATGTAAACGGCGAGAATGAAGTGGTTTTGACCGGCGGCGGCGAATTATCAGTTCAGACACTTGGAATGAGACGAAAAAGAAAATCATTTTAATTTTTTAAAAACCTAATCATGCCTGAATCAAAAAAGTATTCACTAAATAGCTCCGACCTTCTCAGTATAGGGCGCGGCCTCCTCGTCGCTTGTATTGGTGCGGTCCTCACTTACCTCACCGAACAAATCCCAAACATAGATTTTGGCAATTACACGCCGATTGTTGTTGCCGCTTGGGGAGTTGTTGCAAACATTGTTCGCAAATTCTTAACTGAATCCCGCTAATGTCCGACGACGACTACACCAACATAAAAACATCCTTAAAAGGTTTTGAAACAAAACTTGAGGAAAACCTTAAATTCATCTCGACACAATTCGATGGCATGAACAAAAGGTTTGCAGGAAAATGGACAGAGCCAATTATTATGTTGATTCTGGGCACTCTTCTCGGCATGGTTGCTTTTCCGTTTTTTGCCGCTGGCGCTCAACTAATAACTGTTATACTGCAAACAAATATCTCTTAAAAATCACTCCATGAAAAAATCCGCTAAAAAAGCTCCAACAAAACGCCCCACAAGGGTTCCAAAAAAACCGATCAAGGTTAGAAATGTTGCAAGATCAAAATATTAACGCTCAATAAATGGCCGCAAAAACAGTCTCTCAACTAATTGACGATCTCCGCGACGAGATCAAAACGGATCCAAACGGAAGAATTTGGCGAGATCGTGAACTGCGCCGGTTTCTGTCGCGTGCGTATCTCAAGATTCAAACCGACGCAATGTTCAATTTCCCCGAAAATCAAGCCGCGCCGACTGCTTTGGTTACGGCTGGTGGGACGCAAGAATACAACCTCCCGACCAGTTTCGGCCGAATGGTTGAAATCGTGATCGCAAGCTCTAATTATCCGCTGGAGCTAATTTCTCTCGAAAAGCTTTACTCCCTTTATCCTCAGCAAAGCGAGGCAGGAACGCCGACGAGATTTTATCTGAGAAATAATAAAATTGGCTTTCACCCAATACCAGACAATGCCTACACTCTCACGCAAATTTACCGAAAAAAATTCCTTTTTCCAGATGAAGACACTGAGGCGATTGATTATGATGACGACGAAGTTGCCGACACGATGGTTAAGTATGCGAGTTACTTGGCATGGGCTTCACCTCGAGGGAACAGAGCGACGGCAGTTGAAAAGCTCCAAGATTACAAGGAATTATTAAGCGCGCTAAAGAACGCCAAAATGTTCCGCTCGAAAACTCTTTCCTACAAAACAGTCCGAAATACAGGCCAATATTTCAACCCCAGAGGGCTAAATTATTAAGCATAGATGCCAAAAGAAGCAGTTACATACAGTAAAAATGGGGACGGAAAAGGGGGCTTAAATCTGGCCGATGCGTCACAAATTCCGCGCGAAGATTTCGCTACCCTTAAAAACTTTCGCCGCGATTCAGCGAAGCGGTTGATTACTCGGCGAGGGCTTGGAAAGTTCGGGAATAACCCCGACGGAAAACCGTGCACTTCTTACATTTTCCGAAAAAGAGACGACACCGGCGGGAAGATCGCTATTCGTTTTAGCGGCACAAAAATCTACAAGTACAACGAAGTCACTGACGAGTGGGATGAAATCCATTCGGGAGTGAGCGAATTTGAGACCGACGGAACTACTCGGACGCGTTGGGGGTATTTCGTTTATAAAAATACGATCTGGGCGGGTGATGGCGTGAGTTCGAACATAAGCATAACAATTCCCGGAGGGGTGGTGACGACCTACGGAGGCCTCCCAAAATGCAGATACTTCGGTTATTTGAATGATGTGTGCGCCGCAACCGGCGAGGATGCCAACCCGATCACCCTTTATTACTCCGACCCCCTGCCTGCGTCTGGCGCCAATTTAAACGACAACTCCGTGGTGGTGGGCGGCGACGAACAAGGAAGGTGCACAGGAATCAAAAGCGCCGGTAATGTTTTCTTAGTTGGGAAGGAGAAAAAAATCTTTAGCGTCGACACCGGCAATGAAATCGCCGAACCTCTCAACGCGAAAGACGGCGTTTATTCACAAAGAGCTTGGTTGCCAGCCGGCGACGGCACGATCATGTTCAATAACGAAGGCCTCAGTACTTTAACTCCTCGTCAGGGGGTTGAGGGCGGACCCGCGCTTTCTCGCAAACCAGACTCAGCAAAAATCAATAATCTTTTGCGCGGAATTTTCCCGAAAAACTACAATCATAATTGCGGCACAATCCTCGACAATATCGAATACGATCAGTACATGTTCAGTTTCGATACGAATGGAAACAGCGTGCCGGACAAAACTATTGTCAGGTCAAACCTCACCGGCGATTATAGCCAATACACCATCCCGGCCGCTTACGATTATGGCGAGTACGAAATGGATGACGGCACAATCAAATACATTCTTTGCCCTGCCGTTGGCGGTCAAATGTATGAAATGGAGGTGGGTTTTGAGGACGACGGAAGTTCGATCGAGTACGATTTGCGCACTAAAAATTCCGATTTTGATGTTCCGGAGGTTTGGAAAGATTTTGAAATGGCTTCAATTTTCGGGCTAAAAAATCGTGGTTCAGAAATCACAGTCGAAGTTTACCTCGACGACGAACTCGCTACGAGTGCCACTATTGACGCTGACAACACCGACGAAGGAGCGGGGGGAATCCCCATCGGAATCCGCCCAATCGGGCTTGGCGGGCTTGCTGGTGGTGCAGATTTCGAGGAGCTTTACCCTTACCGAATCCACATCCCCCTTCTGGCTTTTGGTGGTGCCACCAAGATTCAGATCCGGCTTTATGCTTTTGCGAAAAATTGCATTTTCACCTTGGACAAAACCGCGATACAATGGAACGGAAATACTTTCGACATTCTCGAATTTGAAAAAATTGCTTAACAAACCCCAAAAATGAAAAATTTCATTAAAAATAGCGTGTTACTTGGCTCTGTTGGCCTGTTTTTCTCCGTCATTCTGGGGCCGAGCTACGCAAGCAATATCAGCTATTTGCCGCTTCAGGATAATTACATCACCGAACTTTCCCAAACTCTCGGCGATGATGCAACCGATCTAACGATTACCGTCGACGAAGTCCCAACCTACGACCCTTCAACCAGCGACACTTATGCTGTAATCGAACCCGGCACATCGAGAGCGGAAGTAGTTTTGATCGATTCATACAATTCAGGCGATTCAACGCTCACGGTAGCCGGTGGTGGCCGTGGTCAAAACCTTTACCTCGGTGACGCACGCGCCACAAAGAGATTTGAGCACCCCTCTGGCTCTTCGGTGATAATTTCCGACAATTATCTCTTCTGGCAAACTATCGCCACCGCAGTGAACTCAAAACTTGATAATACTGGTGGCAATTCAACCACTACTTTTGACCTCGATCTCCCCGGATCAAATTTCCGAATTCGCAAAGACGGAAATAACATGAAGTTCACGGATGATAATCAAGCCGAAGTGAGTCTTTCAACTTTAGCGGCGGCGGCCGGCGTGGATGACAAGCTTAAAATCAGCGTGACGGACACAATTAATGGATACTTGCAGGGCAAATTTAATGCTGGCGATGGGTTGGATGAAGCGATTGGCACTCCAGGAGGAGACGAGACTTTGGATGTTTCTGTCGATGTGACAGATATTATCGACACTAGCTATGGACTTACTGAAGACACAAACAATATTCGTGTGAATTTGGCCGCGACGCCAGGCCTTGAGTTCAGCGTTGGGGCGATGAGGGTGAAGGTAAAGCCAGCTGGGGGAATTACTCTAGATGCCGATGGGCTTTCTTTGACGGACGCATTCAACCCGACGACAACTTTTACTACCTACGAAAATGTAACTGCAGATCAAGCCCTTGCTCTTCTTCCTGTTGAAGTTGAGTACTTCTCACAGCTAGTCGAGGTTGACTTGAATCTGGGAGACAATAATGCACGCCGCGAATATGCGGTGGAGTTCGTTCCGTCACAAGTCCCTAGTTTCACTACTCTTTCTTTTCGAGGAAGGGAGGTAGGCAACTCAACAGCGCTAATTACTCTCACGATCGAAACGGACAACGCCGGCGCTCCGAGCGGAACAGCTGTGGCGAATGGTACGGCGGCAAACTTGGATTCATCAAGCTGGACAACAACCTACGGAACCAGAACTGCAACTTTCCCCGGTGTGCCAACAATGGCCGCAGGAACTACCTACTGGCTTGTGTGGAGCACTAGCAACACAGACGCGGCTAATTATGTTTCACTTGGGGTGAATTCCACTTACGACGAAAACTACCTCACATTTGAGCGACAAACATACAGCATCGACACGGCGACTTGGAGCGGAGCGGTCACGAACGCAACTCCTTTCTTTTGGACGGCTTCGACTAAAAAAGCACTTGGGATGGCTGTTGTGCCAACCGATGCGGATTGGGGAGGCAGGGCATGGTCTTTTATTGGTTTTGCCAAAGATACAATTTCAGCTAACGATGATGTCGAGGTTTACCTGAACACTGTGCCTAACATCACCGTGGTGCCGAATGGGATTTATTATTTATCCTCAACGGCTGGTGCAATTTCAACTACAAATCCCGAAACTGAGGGCACTACAACAGCGGCAACAGCGGCAACCCCACCAATTGCTGGCTATAAAATTGGGCGCGCAATTTCTACGACAGATTTAAAAATCGAACCCGGCCAGAAGAGGGTTGTGTATCGGCACGGCTCGATCGCCGCAACTCAAACTAGTCAATATATTACTTGGTTTAAGCCGAGTACGGTACGAGTAGCCGCAGGTGGTGGTGGTGGTGGTGACTATGGTATTTCGACAAGTTTTGGTTTTGGAAATGCATATTTCTTTTATGAGAACGCAGGAGGCCAAACAGCTGGCTCTACAAGCGGACAAATATATGTAACTGGCGGCGGTTCAGGATTCACTGGCGCGCTAGGAACATTCACTGACGGGGGCTTTCCGCTCACTTATACTCGAACAGGAGATACTATAGGCGTAATTTTAGAGGCGATTCAATAAAAAATTAACCATGGCGACTAAAACACAAACACCAGGCTCCTCGAAAGTAAATTACGGTTCAGTCGACCCGAAGACTGGCAAGTCAAAAGTCCTTGGCACGACTACTTACGGCGAGATCGACCCGAAGACCGGCCAGCAAAGGCAAACCTACACGCCGGCGCCAAAAACGACTGTGACCTACGGCGAACAGCAAAAGGCTGGCCAAGATGCGGCGGGTGCGCAATCCGAAAGAACGCGAGCAGGGGTTTTCCAAAACAAAACGAGCGGGAAATATTATGATGCCAGAGGAAACGAGGTTTCTTACAATGGGCAATCAGTCGCCCCAGTCGCCTCGGTAAAAACAACCACGCCATCTGCTCCGAATTTAAACGGCGGCTACAGCGCCGAAGGGATTCGAAAAGATCAAATTGCAAGCAATCCAGCACCTCAAGGCCAGCAATGGGTGCTTCAACCAGACGGCAAATACCGCCTCGGGCAAATCCCCGGCTACTCTCAACAATCGACTGGAAGCCCTCTTCAAACCTCGCAAGCCTTAAACCAAACAACCTCTCAAGCCAATAGGCCGTCTCAAGTGCCGACTTCTTCTCAGCCGGTTGTCACGATCGGCCAAGTGCCGAATCAATATGGCAATAATGGCTCAACAAGCGATGGCCGAAACTTCGAAGAATTAACTGATCGCGAAAAGCTCATCGAAATCAACTACAGGATCGCCCGCGATAAAGCCGAATTTAATCAGTTTTCCGATCAAGAGCTAAAGTTTTTGATTGGCCAGCAAGTTCCGGACACGACAGCCGCCGGCGACGATGGAGGAACTGTAGCCGCTGACATTATCGCCGAAAGAGAAACACAGCTCGGCCAAAAAGAATTGACGCTTGAAGAACGCCGCGCACAGTTGGTAAGAGAGGAAGAGCAAAGGCTGAACGCTGAATTCGAGCGATCAAAGGGTTTACTCACTCAGGGCGCAGAAAGGCAAAAAGACGCTTCGCAAACAAGATTCAGTTTTAGCGGTTTTGGGCGAAGCACGGCAAATGATGAGCAACTAGGTCTGATCGAGCAAAGTTTGAGCGAGCAAATCATGATTGCTGAAAAGCAAAGATCGGCGGCGCTTGCCTTATTCCGCGCCCAACAAGAAGATGCGGATGAAGGTACTCTGCAAGGATACCGCGACCAAATCGACACTCTCCGACTGGAAGAAGACAAAGCGAAAATTGAGCGCGCAAGCAAGATCGCTGAACTTAACGCAACCAACAAAGTCACCGGCCTCGAAGCAATCAACAACCTCATTACTGGTCTCGGCCTTGAGGCGGCCGAATCCTCAACTTTTGACAAAGGTTTGACCGAGTTGATAAACGACGGCCACCTCTACAAGGTGGATGCCTCTGGCGTGCCGATGCGCGTAACCGACTCGAACGGAAACCCAATCAAAACTGGTGTCAACGCCAGCGGCGACCAAGACCTTCAATATGTGCCACCTCTTCAAGATGCGTTCACCGGCAAACCAATCACTCCCGGCTACGCTTTCGACAAAAACACAGGCCAACTCACCGAAATTTTGCCAAACGGTCAGCGCAACCCTCTACCCGGCGGCCAGCAAGCAATGGAAAACTACAAAAATTTCTCCGATTACACTTCCCGCGTTGGGAATGGTAAGGTGGTGACTGGATCGCCATACCATCAAGGTTTGGAGGTCGATATTGACGGAACTTCTGGCGATTTAATCCCTTCATTCACTTCTGGTAAAGTTGTGAAAGTCGAAAATTCAGACAAAGGTTACGGCAATTCAGTCCTAGTGGAAGACGCGAATGGCAACATAATCCGCTACGCGCACCTTCAAGCCGCTTCCGTTGCACTCGGTCAAAGCATCGTCGCCGGCCAGCCTCTTGGAACTATGGGGCGCACAGGCAATGTTATTGGCGGCGGCGGTCCCGATTCTGGCTCTCACCTTCATATTGAGGCGAGAGATAAGAGCGGCAAGCTAATCTCTCCGGATGGCATCGATCCTGCTTCGACATGGCAATCTCCAGTTTATGAAACTGACATGACGGATTTATGGAGAGCAGAGGCGGCAATGAAGGGGTATGTCGCGAAAGATGAAGTGGCCGCCTACCTCAACGCCAAAGGGCAAGGCGTGAATTTGCCAGATAAAGCTACGGCGGCAAAAACGCAAGACAACTTCGACAACTTAACGACACTAATTACCAAATACAAACCACTCAACGACGAGGTCTCAACTCTTCAGCAAGGGTTTTCATATCTTCAAGGATTCGACATAAACCACAAAAACCCATCGACGGATCAGGCGCTAGTCTTCTCTTTCATGAAGGTTCTCGACCCGACTTCGGTAGTGAGGGAGGCTGAGTATGCAACGACAATCAACAGCTTCTCTGTCTTTGATAAACTCGACGCGGCAGTGAAAAAGCAAATTTTGAACCAAGGTTTGCTCACTACTAGCCAAAGGAAATCAATCACCGACGAAATGAAGAGGCTTTATAAAAACAAAGCGGCTCTTTATCAAAAGCAAATTGATCAGGCCACGAAGGTTGGCAATGAGTATGGTTTGGATCCGACGCTCTATATCACCTTTTTTGAAGACATCAAAACATATGGATCAGCAACTGGCGGGTCAACTTCGTCAAGCGACCCCCTCGGAATTAAAAATAAACTCTAAACATGGCTACAACATACGCAAATTTAGGCAAGATAGTGAAAGAACAATATCCGAATCAATACGGCGAGTATACGGATGAAGCGCTTGGAAAAGCTATCGTTGATACATATCCAGAGTACGCCGAGGACATTTCTTTTATCGAATCCTCCTACGGAGATCTCGCCAAAGGAGCGCCGAAGGCCGCACTGAAGGACGCTGGGAACTTAATTACTGGATTTTTAGGAACGCTGGCTGAAGGTGGAAAACTTTTTGGGAAAAGCGTGAAAGACCTCACTAATGTCGGTCAAGTGGCCGAAGATTTTTCCGCACTCAGAGGGCTGGCGAAAGATTCTGGGCAAAGCACTCTCGGGACGATTTACAATGAAGGAGTAAAGCCTGTAGCTAAAGCCTTCGCAGGAAGCGTGAAAGAAGAATATATTGCACCCGAAGGGCGCGGGGAAACTGAATTTTTAACAAAAAGAGGGTTGGCAAAACCTGTTTCCACAGGGCTTGATATCGCTGGAATTTCCGCGGTTCTCAAGTCGCTAAATAAATTTGCGACAAAGGCGAATTTAAGCAAAACAACCGCACCGGATATTTTGGAAAAAATAGTGAATAATAAACCTTTAGCGGCGAAAGAATTGAAAGTGGTCGAAAGCGCAAAAAACATGGGATTGGCACCATCAGAAATCGACGCATTCAAAGGATTAAGTGGCGAAATGAGAGAGTTGGCGATCAAGTATATTGATCAGGCGAAGGCAAAAGTTGAAAGCGGGAGCAGTAGGACGCTACAACCAACAGGGCTGGTAGGTGAAGATGTTGCCGCTACAGTTAAAAAACTTGAAGCAATCAAAAATAACCTCGGTGCTAAAATTGGCGCGGAAGTGAAGGCTACAAAGTCCGCTTCAGCTCCTAAACTTGGTACTGATAACGCTGTGAATGCTATGGTGGAGAGGCTCCGTGACTTAAACGTTAAGGTGAAAAAAAACGGAGGCCTTGACTTCAGAAGTTCAGATATATCGGGGCTTGCCAGCGATCAAAAACTGATAAAATTTATTTGGCAAAAAATAGCTCCAACCCAAAAGAAGGGCGGAGAAGGTCTCACCACAAAATTCATCCCTCAAAGAGATACCGTCGCCTTGATTCGCAATATTGGAAATCAACTCTATGCCGGCAAGGTAAATAAAAAACTCGGAGCTTCGGAAGGCGTTGCCGAAATTGCTCGCCAAGCACTAAGCGACACTCTTGGCTCCATGAAGGGTAACTTGGCAAAATACAACAAAGACTTTTCGGAAGTGGCGACTGTTCTTGATCAAATCAAACGAATTGCTGGTCCAAAATTGGAAAAGGTTAATGATATTCCGCGAAGAGTTACAAGTAACGCTTCTGGGCCAACATCAAAAACTTTCGACGAAATCAGCAGGTTGGCGGAAAAATATAACATTCCAGAGGGAAAGAATTTAGTGCGCAAAACCGACATCGCGATCAAAGCACAAGATGTTGCAGGCATTCCAAACCCCACCTCCTTCCAAGCGGAAATAACGAAAGGCATACAGGGCGCTTCAAGAGGGCAAATTAAAGCACCATTCGTAGAGTCGGTGGTAAATCGAGTCACCGAAAATCTTACCATTCCAAAAACTGATGCCGCGAAAAATGTTGTACTTGGAAAACAATCCGTTCCGACAAAAGCAATTCCCCGCGCTGTAGCTGGCACTGTCGATGCGGCACTTTCCCCAATCAAGACAGCTGGGGCAATTGGAAAAACTCCGTTTAAGGGTGCTAATCCGTTTATTGTTCAGCTTACCAACCTCATCAACCAAACTAGACAGAAGAGCCTAAGGTAAGCCGGCAAAGGCCAAGAAAAACGCTCAATATTCCCATGACTGTCGACCACGCGAAAAAGGATGTGACAAGAAGCACGATGCAAAATATACTAGCCAAGGTTCTGTGCTGAGAAGGGCGAGAATATGAAGCCACTGAATAGAGCAAAATGAATAAAATAAAGGCTGACACCGAGTAAGAAAGCAACGCCCCCATTGATAATAATGTAAAAATTAACCTCATAAATATGCAAGACGCTTTAACTTTTGAAGAAATCGAGGAGTCGATTATTAAGCACACGCCCTGTCTCGACGACAAACCGGATCCAAAAGACTTCCAGTTTGATGACCACATGATCGCGACAATCGCGGCCGATGTCAATATTCCGGATAGCTTCACTTTGCGCTCAAAAATGACTGGAGTGAAAAGCCAAGGGAGTAGAGGGACTTGCGTAGCGTTTGGATGCGTGGCAATTGCGGAATATCACAACAAAATCGAATTCATGCGGGACATTGACCTTTCTGAAGAGCATTTTTTTAGAAAAGCCAAAGAAATCGACATTCAGGATTATCAATTCACAGGATACGGCGCGCACCTTCGCTCTGGCGCCAAAGCTCTCCAAAAATACGGCGCGTGCCTTGAGCAGCTGGCTCCATACAAGGACACCAAAAACGAAAAAGAGTGGGAAAACTTCGTCGAAACGCCGCAAATTTACAGTAGCGGTCAGACTCACAGGATGGATTCTTATATCCGAGTTGAACGCGAAAAAGAGGCAGTCAAAAAAGCCCTCTTCATGTCGAACGCGCCTTTGCTTTGCGGGGTCAGGTTGATGAGTTCGTACAGGGAGGCAAAAAAGAATGGTGGCCTCGTTCCAGTTCCGAAAGCAGGTGAAAAAGAAATTGGAGGGCATTGTATGGCGATTACAGGCTACACTGACACCCACATCGAGATGAAGAACTCTTGGGGGAATTGGGGCGACGCAGGGTACATTTACTGGCCGTGGGAGGCCATTGAATATTTATTTTTATCAATCTGGAGCTTCGTTGACCTCAAAACAAATCCGTATTCATTGACGAAGATTGACCAAAACAAGTCTAAGCTGAAGGATTATCAGCGAGAATCTTGGGAA
>Ga0075163_10008584_pt1 | contig 13439 bp, 9 predicted proteins | sample JI1023141ADNA_FD_71478 | JGI IMG/M metagenome (GOLD analysis project Ga0075163, IMG submission 71478) | Wastewater effluent complex algal communities from Wisconsin, to seasonally profile nutrient transformation and Carbon sequestration -... | ecosystem: Engineered > WWTP > Effluent > Algae...
CCGCGGGCGCGTGAGGGCCTTGCGCGGGCCCGCGCCGAAGGGCGGTACGTGCGGCGCTACGTGGCGCTTGCGGTGGGAACGAAGGCCGAGCCACTGCACGTCTGGGAGGTACCCATCGGCCGTGGTCGAGATCCGCTGCGACGGGTGGCCTTCGGACGCGATCCCGAGAAGGCGTCCACGGTGGCGCGGATCGTGGCCTCCACGAGTGGCGGGTCTGCGCCGGTGAGCCTGCTCGCGGTCTCGCCGGAGACCGGGCGCACGCATCAGATCCGTCTTCACGCGAGCCACGCCGGCTTGCCGCTCCTGGGCGATCGCGCCTACGGAGGCCCGGTACGGTGGACCCTCGGTGGCGGCAAGGTGCTGGGCATCGGGCGCATCGCGCTCCACGCGGCCCGAGTGACGGTGCCGGTGGACTTCGACCGCCCGGACGCGCCGCCGCGCGAGCTCTCGGCGCCGGTTCCGGAAGCGCTCCGCGATCTGTGGTCGGCCCTTGGCGGAAAAGGCGAAGCGTGGGATACCGCTCTCCAATGCGACGTCTCGCGCTCTTCTTCGCCTTCCTAGCGCCGCTCGCGCTGCCGCTCCTCTCCGTCCCCGGCGCTTCCTTCGCCGCGGGGAGCGACGCGGGCATCGGCAAGGCCCCGCCGGACCCGGCGCCGCTGCGGGAGCGCATCCAGTACGTCTTCGATCTGCGCTACGTGCGCGGCGACGTGTTTCTGGTGGGCGTCCGCGAGACCGACATGGGCTCGCCCATGACCACGCCGCGCGCCTTCGGCCGCTTCGCGCTCGAGCTCTACGACGGACCGGCGTTGGTCGAACGCGTTCGCTTCGACTTTCCGCTGCTGGGCGCCGGCGTGGGGACCGGCGCCGACGGCGGCACCGACTTCGGCGCCAAGCTCTCTACCCGCATCGGCGTGTTCTTTCCCAAGACCACCAAGGGCACGCGCCTCGAGCTCGTCGATCGCGCGCGCGAGAAGCGCTTTCCGCTCGCCTGGCCGCCGGTGCTGGGCGAGCAGTCGGCAGCCGCGCGCGATGCGGGCACCGACTGATCGTCACCGCTGCGCGCGGGGCGATCAGCGATTGCCGAGGAGCGCGGGTGCGTCTCCCTCGTCGTCCTTGGCCACATAGGTGACGATGGAGCGGCTGCCGTCGGCGGCGATGGCCAGCACGCGCCCGGTGCCGGCGCGATCGGCGATGACCATCAGCTCACGGCCCTGTCGGCTGTAGAGTGCACGCAACGGCTTCTCGGTGCGAATGGCCACGATGCGCTGCGGCGCCTCGCGCTTGCGCATCTCGCCCACCCGGAGCTCCACGGTCTCGGCGGAGTCCTGGCTGCGCCAGTCGATGCCCTCCACCCGGAAGGTGCGGGTCTCGCTGGTGCCGTCGAGGTGCGTCACCTGCAGCGAGCAGGTGCCCGGGAGCACGCCGACCACGCGGAGCGTTTCGCGATCCACCGAGACCTCCAGCAGGTCCGGCGCGCTGAGCGTGTAGCGCGCCACCGCGTGGTACGGCACGCGCGTCGTCTCGCCCACCGCGAGCGCCTGGGAGGTGGCCGGAGCCTCCTGGACGCTCGGCGCGTGCGGCTCCGTGGCCATTCCCCCAGCCGGTGCTGCAGCGCAGCCGCCCACCGCGGAAAGTGCTGCACAAATCAAGATAAGGGTACTGCGCATGTAGGTTGGACGGCGCGCAGCTCTTCCGATTCACTCGAGGACCGGATCGCCGACACTTCGGCAAACCCGGTGGCCGTTCCGGGCTGCACGCTACAATCGCGTTCCCGCGGAATTTGTGCGACCCTTGCCGGGCACATGAACGACGTAAGCCAGGACGGCCCGGATCCCCTCATCGGGGCGAACATCGGTGGCAAGTACAGGATCGTGAAGCTGCTCGGGGAGGGCGGGATGGGTTGCGTCTACCTTGGCGAGCAGCAGATGGGCTCCGCCGTCCGCAAGGTGGCCGTCAAGACGCTCCACAAGCATCTCTCGATGGATCCGCAGATTCGCGCGCGCTTCTCCCGCGAGTGCGGCACCGTCTCGGAGCTCGAGCACCCGAACACCATCCAGGTCTACGACTTCGGGACCACCGACGACGGCCTCTTGTACATCGTCATGGAGTTCGTGCAGGGGCGCAGCCTCGCCGACATCCTCGAGAAGGACGGGCCGATGCCCGCCGACCGTGTGCTGAACATCCTCACGCAGGTGTGTGGCTCCCTCGAAGAGGCGCACCACCGCGGCATCGTCCACCGCGACCTCAAGCCCGACAACGTCGTGCTGTGCGAGAAGGCCGGAAAGAAAGACTGGGTCGAGGTCCTCGACTTCGGCATCGCCAAGCGCAGCTCCGAGAGCGACCCCAACGAGCAGAAGCTCACGCAGCAGGGCATGGTCCTCGGCACGCCGCCGTACATGAGCCCCGAGCAGTTCACCGGGCAGCCCATCAACGCCACCAGCGACATCTACTCGCTCGGCGTGATGACCTACGAGATGCTCACCGGCAAGCTGCCCTTCAACGGCAACACCGCGTGGGAGTGGGCGTCGCAGCACATGACCGCGCAGCCGCAGCCGTTCGAGGTTCAGCCCAACGGCAACCTGCTGCCGCCCGCGATGCGTGCGGCCGTCATGCGCTCCCTCGAGAAGGCGCCGGAAGCGCGCTTCGCCAACGTGACCGACTACCTCGAGGCGCTCAAGGGTGGCCCCATGTCGGCCCCGGTTGCGCAGCCGCCGTCCGGCGGCGCTGGTCGCGCGAAGACCGAGATGGCCGCTCCCGCGGTCTCTCCGCCGGGCATGGCGCCGGGCGCATACGGTCCCCCGATGGGTGGTCCCCCGATGGGTGGTCCCCCGATGGGCGGTCCTCCGATGGGCGGCCCTCCGATGGGTGGTCCTCCGATGGGGGCTCCCCCGCCGTACGCTGCGCCGGCTGCGTATGCAGCGGTGCCCGCAGGCCCCGCGCACGCCTCGGGTCGCAAGGGTGGTGGCGCGGGTCTCTTCATCGGCCTCGGCATCGGCGCGCTCGTCCTCATCGGTGGCGGCATCGCGGTCGCCGTATCCATGAGCAGCGGTAGCAGCACGTCCACGCAGCCCACCGGCGCGCTGACGTTCTCGTCACCTCCGCCCACGGCCTCGTCCACCGCCTCGGCCGCGACCACCGAGGAGCATCACGACGACAGCAACCTCGCGGCGCTCAACACGTCGAAGGCCACCGGTGGCGGCGGCGGCGGTGGCGGCGTCGGGCCCAAGCCCACCGGCAAGGCCAGCGCCATTCCGACCCCGGGCAAGCCCACCTCTGCGCCCACGGCACCTCCTGCCGCATGCGGCCTCGCAGCCCGATACAAGGGCACGAACCCCACGATGTACGATCGCTACGCCCAGCTCTGTCGCGCGGCCGGCGGCACTCCCCCCTGAGCTTCCGCCGGGCGGTTTACGAATCTTTGCCCTGGCGCTGGCGAATCCCCAGCGATCTTGCGGGGGTCGGGAAGAAGGCGGGAAGACCGTTCGACCCGGCTCGTCCGTCCAACGGGTATGTCTGCCGCCGCGTTGCCGTGTTCAAGTATCGATTCGTCGACTAGGCTACGAAGCGTAATGCAGTGCCCCCGCTGTGGGTCCGTTGCCCACCCAGGTCAGAAGTTCTGCGAGCAGTGCGGCACGCCGCTGCCCGAAAACGTCGGTGCGGGCGCCATGAGCGTCGCACCGTCGACCGAGAACGCTGCGTTGGCGCTGGTGGGCCGCACCGTCGCGGGCAAGTACAAGGTCGTCAAGCTCCTGGGCGAAGGCGGCATGGGCTGCGTCTACGTGGCCGAGCAGTCGATGGGCACGACCACCCGCAAGGTGGCGCTCAAGACGCTGCATCTGGAGCTCTCGTCGGACCCCAAGATTCGCGCGCGCTTCGAGCGCGAGGTGGCGACCGTCGCGCACCTCGAGCACCCCAACACCATCAAGGTGTTCGACTTCGGCACCGCCGAGGCCGGGATGCTCTACATCGTGATGGAGCTCGCGGTGGGCCGCACGCTCGCCGACCTCCTCGAGAAGGAGGGCGCGCTCGATCCCGATCGCGCGGCCAAGATCCTGACCCAGGTGTGCGGCTCCCTCGAAGAGGCTCACGCCCACGGCATCATCCACCGGGACCTCAAGCCCGAGAACATCATGCTGGTGGAGCGGCTGGGCCAGAAGGACGTGGTGAAGGTCCTCGACTTCGGTATCGCCAAGAACCGCGACGAAGAGAACCGAGGCGCCAAGCTCACGCAGCAGGGCACGGTGCTCGGGACGCCGCCGTACATGAGCCCGGAGCAGTTCACCGGCGCAGCCCTCGACGTGCGCTCCGACATCTACTCGCTCGGCGTCGTCGCGTACGAGATGCTCACCGGTCGCTTGCCCTTCGAGGCGGCGAGCGCGTTCGAGTGGGCCACCCTCCACATGACCTCGCAGCCGCGTCCCATCGAAGAGCAACCCATGGGCTCCCGGGTGCCGGTGGTCATGCGCGAGGCGGTGCACCGCGCGCTGCGCAAGATTCCCTCGGAGCGCTTCGCGAGCATCACCGAGTTCGCGGCGGCCCTCACCACGCCGGTGGCGCAGCGCACCGCCAAGACCGCCACCGACGTCGCAGCCGCCGATCCCGCATCGGTGCTCGCGGCCCGGCCCGGCGGCACCCTCATGGGCGAGCCGGTGGACCCGGCGGTGTTCGCTGCTCCGCCCGCGTCGCCCCCGGTGCATGCGACGCCGCAGCACTATCCGCCGGAGCCCTATCGCGTTGGCCCCGCGCCTTACGCCGCCCCGCAGCCCGCGATGCAGGCGTATCGTGCGCCGCCGCAAGAGGAGCGCTCCTCGCGGGCGCCGCTCCTGGCGTTGCTCTCGCTGGTCGCGGTGCTCTTGGTGGGCGGCGTGGTGTGGGGCCTCGTGTCGTACTACGAGCCGGGTTCTTCCGGCGGCAACGTTCCGGTGGTCGTCCCGCCGACGCCGCAGCCCACGCCCGACACGCCGAGCTCGAACGGCCCGAGCACCCCCGACCCGCCGAGTGGTACACCCACGCTGGCGACGCCCACGGTGCGCCCGCCGACGCCGCAGCCCACGAACAACAAGCCGCCGACGCCGCAGCCCACGCTGAAGCCGCCGACGCCGCAGCCCACCCCGGTGACGCCGACCCCGGTCCCCACCCCGGTGACGCCGACCCCGGTGCCCACACCCGTGACGCCCACGCCCATTCCGACGCCCGTGACGCCGCGCCCGACGGGCGTGGACCCCTGCGTGAAAGCTGCAGAGTACAAGCAGAAGAACAACCCCGTCCTGTACGCGCGCTACGCGCAGCTCTGTCGTGACACCGGTCGCATCCCTCCCTGAGGTCGTCTTGACGATTTACGGTTTGAATGTAGGCTCCCTATCTCCGTCCAACGGAAGCTCCATCATGCGTACCCTGTTCTTCACGACCCCAGCCCCGTTCGCGGCCTCGCCCGCAGCGGCGTCGTCGTGCATTCAGAATGCAGCAGGAGCACACCCATAGGGGCGCGCGATCGGAACACTCCTCACGGAGACCCATCGAAGGCCGCCCGGGCAACCAGGCGGCCTTCTCGCATTTCAGGCCCTTCCTTTCCGCAAGAGAGACAGTCATGAGCACCGTGATTCCCAAGTACCCCGAGCTCGTTCGCATGGACAAACGTCCGGAGATTCTCAGCGTGCGCCAGGTGGTGGCCACCGAGAAGATCCACGGCACCAACTTCCGGGTGCACTTCCCCGCCGGCATGACGTCTCCCGCGGACATTCGCTTCGGTGGCCGCAACGAGGTGTTCGAGCCCGGCGACGACGGCTTCTACGGCGGCCGCCCGGTGCGCTTCTTCAAGGACGATCCGGCGCTCGTCACGCGCATGCACGAGACCTTCGCCTCCTACGGCTTCGGGGACGTGACGGTGTTCGGCGAGGCCTTCGGCAGCTCCATCCAGAAGGGCGTGCGCTACGGCGCGCCCGGCGAGGTGCTGTTTCGCGCCTTCGACATCATGGTCGGCGAGAACTTCGTCACCTACGATCTCTTCGTGGAGCTGTGCGAGAAGATGGCGCTACCCCGGGTGCCGGAGATCTGGCGCGGTGAGCCCACGCTTGCCAACTTCGACGCCCTGCTCGAGCAGGTCTCCGAAGAGGGGAAGAAGAACGGCGTCGACGACGCCGAGAACTTCTCCGAAGGCGTGGTCATCCGCGCGAACCCGCTCCTCCGCGACGTGTTCGGGCAATGGCTCATCATCAAGCACAAGTCCGAGAAGTTCTCCGAAGTCGCCAAACGTGATCCCGGTAAGCCGAAGGCCGCGGGCGGTCCGGCCGAGGACTTCGCCGCCACCTTCGTGGTGCCCGGGCGCGTCACCAACGCCCTCGGGCGCCTGCGCGACGCCGGCAAGAAGCTCGTCTCCGACATGCAAGACATGCCCCTGCTCATCCCCGCCATGGTGGCGGACCTCGAGAAGGAGTGCAAAGCCGAGTGGGACGAGGCCATCGCCCTCGGCGCCAACGACAAGCAGCTCCGCGCTGCCGTCACCAAGACCCTGGGCAGCGTGTACAAGCGCATGCTCCTCGAGTCCGTGAAGGGCTGATCATGAGCGCCGATCTTATTCCGTATACAGGCAACCTGACGTGGCTCCGTGCGCGCACGATCTTCTTCGTGCGCCACGGATCCCACGCCTACGGTCTGAACATCGCGAGCAGCGACGAGGACTTCAAGGGCGTGGTCATCCCGCCTCGCGAGTACTTCCTCGGCTTCCAGGATCACTTCGAGCAAGCCGAGTCGAAGACGCCCGACATGGTCGTCTACGACATTCGCAAGTTCATGGCCCTCGCCGCCGACTGCAACCCCAACATCATCGAAGTGTTGTGGTCGGAACCGCTGGTGATCACGCCCGCCGGCGAGCGATTGCAGGCGGCGCGGCATCTGTTCCTCTCGCGCAAGGCCAAGCACACCTTTTCCGGCTACGCGCTGGCGCAGCTCAAGCGCATTCGCACCCACTACCGGTGGATCAAGTCGCCGCCGTCGCGTGCGCCGTTGCGTTCGGAGCTCGGGCTGCCGGAGCGCACGCTCATCCCCGGTGATCAGCTGGCCGCTGCGCAAGCGGCGATCCAGAAGAAGCTCGCCGACTTCGAGCTCGACTTCTTGCACGAAGTCGATCCTGCCTCGCGCATTCTGCTGCAGAACAAGGTGGCCGAGGTGCTGGCCGAGGCGCAGGTGTCGAGCAGCGATCGGTGGAAGGGCGCCGCGCGCACCGTGGGCTACGACGAGAACTTCATCCTGCTCCTGGATCGCGAGCGCCAATTCACCGCGAAGCAGCGGGAGTGGGAGCAGTTCAACACCTGGAAGGCCACGCGCAACCCGGCCCGCGCGGCGCTCGAGGAGAAGTACGGCTACGACACCAAGCACGCCATGCACCTGGTGCGGCTCCTGCGCATGTGTCGCGAGATCCTGGAGCGTGGTGAGGTGGTGGTGAAGCGCCCGGACCGCGAGGAGCTGCTCGCCATTCGCGGCGGCGCATGGAGCTACGACCAGCTGGTGGAGTTCGCCGAGAAGGAGGACGCCGCCCTCGACGAGGTGGCGCGCGCTTCTTCGCTACCCCGCGCCCCGGACCGCGCCCAGATCAGTGCACTCTGCACGGATTTGGTGGCCGAGGCGATACGGACCTGATCAGCGAACGTTGAGCGGGAGTGTGGCGGTTTTGCGTCCGTTGACAGAAATGTCGAGCGCATAGTGGCCGGGCGCGAGGTCGTCCGGGAGCATCAGCGGGCCGTCGGACTTTGCTTCGCCCATCTGCACGCTGCTCTTGCCGAGCTCGCGGGTGGAGCCGTCGGGGCTCACCAGCGTGAAGCCCATGTTCGCGTTGAGCGGCGCCGCACCCTTGAATTGCAGGTCGATCCGCTGACCGGCCTGGGCGCTGCGGCCTCCGCCTTCGTAGATGCCGCCGGTCGCGAAGTCGACGACCAGCGCGACCACGCCCGGGACCACGCCCACCAGAAGCCAGAGGCAGTCGAGGACCAACGCCGCGACGTCGACGCGGCCGCCCGCGCGTCCGCTGCGCTCCGGGTGGAAGATGATGCCGCAGTTGAGGCTGCTCATGGTGAGCCCCGCGAGGAGGACCGAAATGCCGAGCACGCGGCCGAACCGCGGCAAGGTCTCGTGGGCAATGCGGGAGAGGCTGGTGGTGCTCATGGGGCTTTCATCATAAAGGGCGGGGGTTCGGCGAGAAGACATTCCCGCCACGGCTGCAAATTGCGGGCCGCGTCGGCTCAGCCGAAGACCTGATCGCGCAAGAGGTCGAGGCCGACGTTGCCGCAGGCCAGGACCTTCGCGTGGAAGTCCTTGAGCTCGCCGCCCCGGGCGCGGTGCTCGTCTCGCAGCGCGAGCATGGCGCGCTCTCCGACCTTGTAGGAGATCGCCTGCGCAGGCCAGCCGAGGTAGCGGGTGATCTCGCTCTCGGCGTACTCGGGGGTCAGGCCGCCGAGGGTGTGCATCATCTCGACCCCGAGCTCGAAGGTCCAGGCTTCACCCGGATGGAATGGCGCGCCTTCCGGGATGCGCAAGCCGAGGTGGGCGCCGATGTCGAACACCACGCGGCACGCCCGAAGGAGCTGGTTCACCAGCATGCCGAGCTCGTACTCCGGACGCTCGTAGTAGCCGAGCTCGCCCATGAAGCGCTCCACGTAGAGCGCCCAACCCTCGGCATAGCCCGAGTAGCCGTAGGCGATGCGATGGAGCCGGCAGAGATTGGCGGTGAGCGAGACCTGGAGGCCGCACTGCAGATGGTGCCCGGGAAAGCCCTCGTGGTAGGCGGTGCTGATCTGGTCGTAGAGGGGGAAGGGGCCGTCGCCTTCGAGCGAGTACCAGACCGCACCCGGGCGCGAGAAGTCCTCGGAGGGCGACACGTAGTAGGCGCCCAGCGGACCGCCCGGCGGAGCTACCTTCACGTCCAGCTGGCGAATGCAGTCGGGCACGTCGAAGTGTGCGCGGTCGAGCTGCAAGAGGGCGCTCGCCTGACGTTCGCGCATGATGGTGATCAGGCTCTCGCGATCGGGCGCCGCGAGGTTCGGATCGCTGCGCACGTGCTCGATGAGGTCGGGGACGTTCTTGCCCGGGGCGATGCTGGCACCCAGCTCGTCGATGCGCTGCAGGATGCGACGGACCTCGGTCCAGCCCCAGGCGTACGTCTCGTCGGGGTCGGGCGTGGAGCCGAGCCATCGCCCCATCTCGCGCAGGTAGCGCGGGCGGCCCACGCCGTCCTCCGCCTTGGCTTTGGGCAAGTAGGTGGTCTCGAGCCAGTCGGCCAGGGCGCCGTAGGCCTCGCGTGCGCGCGTGGCGCCGGCCTCGATGCGTGCGCGGAGGTCCGGGGTACCGAGCCCGCTCTCCGTGAAGGCCTTCACGAGGCCTTGAAAATACGAGGTCTCGCCCTGGTGCACGCGGCCCTGGGCCACGCATGCGCGCACCTGCCTTATGGCCACCACCTCGCCCGCGGCGAGACCGGCCGCCAGGCTCGCGCGATAGCCCGAGAGGGCGCCTTCGATGCCCTCGAGGCGCGCCGCGATGTTCTCCCATCCGGCGAGGGTCTTGGTGTCCATGGTGTCGAACACCATGCGGATCATCTGGAAGCTGGAGGCGATGCTGTTGAGGTCGGCGAAGTGGTCGCGGTGCGCGAAGGAGTCGAGCTCCCGCTCGAGCCAGTCGATCATCACCGCCACCGCGAGCTTTCCCCATCGGTCGGTCTGCGGCGGCAGTGCGGCCACCTGCGCGCGCCAGTGACGCAAGCGCTCGGCCACGTGCGCGGCGCCGGCGGGAGAGAAGTCGTCCCAGCGGTGATCGTGCCCGGGAACGCCGTAGAAAGTGGCTTGAACCGGGCGCAGCGCGGCGACTTCGTCGATCAGCGCGTCGCTCAAGGTGAAGGGCGTGAAGGCCGTGGACATTCGCGGCACGGTAGCGCACAAAGCCCCCACCGCGGGAGTGGGTAGCACGGGACTACGGCGTGACGGGACCGTTGGCCCAGGCGCGCAGCACAGCCTTGTCGGCGTCGCTCAGCTTGGCCTCGCCGTGGAGCGGCACGTAGATGCTCATGGGCATCTCGCCGCTGGCGATTTCCTGGCCCGCTTCCAGTTGCTTCTTGCCGCGCACCGCCTCGGACTTCGTTCCCCACTCGGAGAAGTTCAGGTGCCGGCGACCATCGCGCACGTCGCGCGCCACCAGCCACGAGACCGGCGCCACCTGGCTGTACCACGGCCACCGTGACTCATTCGAATGGCAGTCGTAGCAGGCGCGCCGGAGAATCGCCTTCACCTCCGGCGAGGCCTGGATCTCGGCGGTGACCGGCGGGTTCGTGTGGTCGCACCGCACGAGCTGCATGCCCGCCAGCACCAGCACGAGCACGGCGGCGATCTTGCGCTTGAGCGGTACGGTCTTCATGGTCATCCGGTCTTCATGCACTTGGCGAGCTCCCCGAGGAGCGCTTCGCAGTGCGCGATGCTCGTGCCCGGCCGCGTCTCGGCGGGCCCCTCGAAGCGTCGCGTGAGGCGCATGTCGGGGGTGAGCTTGTACGGGCTCTTCGGAGCGCGCACCAGGTTGAGAATCTTCTGCGGATCCAGCGGCGTGTCTTCGCGCAGGTGGAGCGTGACGCGCGTGGCCGTCGCCTCGCACCCTAGCACGCGGAGGCGCCGGAGCTCGGTCTTGAGGGCCATCAGCGCCAGCAAGCGTTTCGCGGCCTCGGGCGGCGCGCCGAAGCGGTCTTCCAGCTCCTCGCCGATCTCCGTCACGTGGGCCTCGTCCTGGGCGCTGGCCAGGCGCTTGTAGAACGAGAGGCGGACGCCGACGTCGGCGATGTACTCCTCCGGGAGGATCGCCTCCACGTCGAAGGAAAGCTCGGTGTCGACCTCGTGCACCACTTCTTCGCCACGGAGCTCGGAGACCGCGTCCTCGAGCATCTGCACGAACAGATCGAACCCCACGCTGGCCACGTTGCCCGATTGCTCGGCGCCCAGGAGATCGCCGGCGCCCCGTAGCTCGAGGTCGAGCGACGCGATCTTGAAGCCGCTCCCCAGCTCGGTGTGGCGCTCCAGCGCCTCGATGCGGGCTCGCGCTTCTTCCTTCAGCGCGTCGACCGGCGGCACGATGAGGTAGCAGTAGGCGCGCTCCTTGGAGCGGCCCACGCGGCCGCGGAGCTGGTAGAGCTGCGAGAGGCCGAACATGTCGGCGCGGTCGATGAGGATGGTATTGGCCCGGGGAATGTCGAGGCCGCTCTCCACGATGGCGGTGGCCACCAGGATGTCGTAGCGACCGTCGACGAAGTCGAGCATGGTCTTCTCGAGCGCGCTCTCGGTCTTCTCGGTGCCGCTCGAACCGCCGCGGCTGCCGGCCTTGGCCATCTGCCCGTGACCCACCGCGATGCGCGCGTTCGGCACCAGAGCCTGGAGCTTCTGCGCCCGCTCGTAGATGCCTTCGATGCGGTTGTAGACGTAGAAGATCTGGCCGCCGCGGCTCAGCTCGCGCTCCACCGCCTCGCGCAGCACCGCGTCGTCGTAGCGGGTGACCACCGTGCGCACGGCCCTTCGGTCCACCGGCGGCGTGGTGATGAGCGAGAGATCGCGCAGGCCGCTCACCGCCATCTGCAAGGTGCGGGGAATGGGCGTGGCCGAGAGGGTGAGCACGTGCACCTGGGCCTTCATCTGCTTGATGCGCTCCTTGTGGGTGACACCGAAGCGCTGCTCCTCGTCCACCACCAGGAAGCCCAGGTTCTTGAAGTGCACGTCCTTGGAGAGCAAGCGATGGGTGCCCACCACGATGTCGCAGGAGCCGTCCTTGAGCATCGCCAGCGTCTCGTCCTGCTCCTTCTTGGTCTGGAACCGGCTCATGGAGCGAATGCGGATGGGGTAGCTCTGCATCCGCTGCTCGAAGACGCGAAAGTGTTGCTGCGCCAGCACCGTGGTGGGGCACAGCACGCACACCTGCTTGCCCTCCATGGCGGCGCGGAAGGCCGCGCGCAACGCCACCTCGGTCTTGCCGAAGCCCACGTCGCCGCAGACCAGCCGGTCCATGGGGCGGCCGCGCTCGAAGTCCTTGTTCACTTCCTGGATGGCCTTGGCCTGGTCCGGCGTCTCGTCGAAGGGGAAGGTAGCTTCGAAGGCGTAGTACTCGTCGGAGGGCTCGGGCAGCCGCTCGGCCACCGCGCTCTCGCGCTCGGCGTAGAGGCGCAAGAGCTCGTCGGCCATCTCGCGGACCGCCTTCTTGACGCGGCCCTTGGTCTTGGCGAAGGTCTGGCCGCCGAGCCGGTCGATCTTCGGCTCCGCGTGCTCGCCGCCGGAATACTTCTGAACCTGATTCAGGCGGTAGACCGGGAGGTAGAGCTTGTCGCCGCCGGCGTACTCCACCACCAAGAGGTCGACCTTGGTGCCGCCCACGTCGCGGTGGATGAGGCCGTGATAGCGGCCGATGCCGTGCTCCGCGTGCACCACGAAGTCGCCGGTGGCGAGCGAGCGCAGGTCTTCCAGGAAGGGCCGGGTCTTGCCGTCGGACTTGCGCTCGCGGGTGCGCTTGGCGCGGGTACCGAAGATCTCTTCTTCGGTGATGATGGCCAGGCCCTCGGCCGGTAGGAGCACGCCACGGGCCAGGCTGCCGGTGACGATGGTGCACTCCACGTCGCGCGAGCTCGCGTCGTCCAGGTGATGCGACACTTCGCCCTCGAAGCGCGTCTCGCAGCGCACCTTCTGGTGCCCGAGGAGGCCCGCGATGCGCTCGCCCTGCACCTCGGTGCGCGCGGTGACGAACACCCGCAGTCCGCTGTCGCGAAAGTGGCGAATGCGCCGCACCAAGGGGGCCAGGCTCCCGGTCTTGCCCGCCGATCGTGCGCGCTTGGTGGCGCGGGTGAGGTCCTCGTGATCGCGCGCCCCGAGCTCCATGGGCGCAGTGGCGGCGAAGAGATCGCCGAGGCCGCCCTCTTCGCCACCGACGATGACGGTGTGGGCCAGGCCCACCCGCGGCGCTGCCTGGAGCGCCTCGCGCAGAAAGCCTTCGCCAACGTACAGATCTTCCCAGGGGAAATGCGGCGCCTTCCCCTTGGCCGTCTGGTCCCGCAGCGCGTGATCGAGCTCCTCGTGCACCGCGCGGGTCACCGCGTCCGGCTCCTCCACCGCGAACACCGCGTCCTTCGGCAGGTAGTCGAAGAGGGTGTCGAGATTTGTGTAGTATGCAGGCAAAAAGCCGTCGGCGCCGAAGAAGGCCCGGGCCGAGGCCACGTCGTCGGCAAGCCCACGCGCCTTGGTGGTGGGGTAATCGAGGGCGTCGCAAAGGTGGGCGACGCGGCTCTTGGCCGTCGCAACCAGCTCCTTCGCGAGGATGGCCTCGCGCACCGGCGCGCAAGCGAGGCTCGGCCTTGTGCTCCCCTGGGTCTTCTGCTCGTAGGGGTCGAAGTCCTTGAGCGACACCACCATGTCGCCGTAGAGCTCGATGCGCGTGGG
>Ga0075163_10008585_pt1 | contig 13438 bp, 11 predicted proteins | sample JI1023141ADNA_FD_71478 | JGI IMG/M metagenome (GOLD analysis project Ga0075163, IMG submission 71478) | Wastewater effluent complex algal communities from Wisconsin, to seasonally profile nutrient transformation and Carbon sequestration -... | ecosystem: Engineered > WWTP > Effluent > Algae...
TTCATGCGCAACCAATTCAAAATTAAAGCTTCCTAAAGAAGTCATTGTTTGGTGCTCCATTCCTCCACCAAAGGGAGCCATAGCATGGCCATACTTTTCATCAGCAAAAGGGTAAAGCCCAAATTTATCCGAAAAAAATTCAATTAAATCATCCGTCTGATCAATAACCGTTTTAAAATTTGTAAGTGTTGCTGGATTATCATAAATATAGTTTTGAACTAAAATAGAATCTGTTGTTCCTGCAGGATGAGCGTAAAAACTATAATCAACATATTTTGCAACAGCAATTGAAATCAAATAATAATCTATAAAATGTCTGTTCTTCCATTCGTACCTTTTTTTATTTCCAACAGTAACAACATTTGTAAGCAAGCCATTTGAGCCTACTTTGTTTGTAGAATCAGTTGTAACATAAACATAACTAGAGTCCAATTTATCTTGTAACTGTTGTTTACACGGAAACCATTCATAAGCAGAATAGGGTTCACTCAAACTCCAAGTAACTTGGTTTCCCCAAGAGCCCGATGTACCATTGTTTAAACCATCACCAATTGCAGAACCATTAACTGTAGGCGCTGTTCCATGATAATATATTGTTGCATCAATCATATCATTTTGCGATAATGAACTAGGCAAAATAAAATTAACTGCATCTTGTATACGAACAGGCGTAATTAAATTACCGTTTATTCTCGCCGAATCAATAATCATTGTATTATAAAACTCAACACCAAATGTATCTAGCGTTAAAGACTTTACTTCTGCTAAAGTTCTAACGTTACCGCTAATTGTTTTACCAGTGCGTTCTACATTAATATTTAAGTGATGAAACTTTGCATCATACTTATTCATTAATATAACATGTGCATTTGGCACTGCTTGAGTATGCGCTGCCGAATTCACTTTGGAAACCGAACATAAACTTTGTGCAGAAATCCCGCCTACAACAAATGTGCATAATAACCCTAAAAAAATCTTTTTCATTCCCTTTTGTTTGCGGCTAAACTACATTACCACCCGCCAAAAACCAATTATTTTAGACAGAAATACATAAAAGGTATATTAAAAGGATGAACTGTAATGTGTATATTTGCTGTATGCGAAAGCTATTATTAATCATAAGTGTTTTGTTATCCTTCAATGTTCTGAACGCTCAGCAACAAAAAGATACGCTCAACTATTTTTCTATATCAAAAGAACAAAGGGTAGAATGGAACAAAATAGAAGACAAATGGAGGCTTGATTACTTTAATTCCTTTCTTAAAAAACATAAATTAAAAACAAGTTGCGCACATTGTTATAGCATTAATTTCGAGGCTTCGTTTACTATTAGTGAAAATGGAAACACTAAAATTGAACTTGTATCTAATCAAGTATGCGGCAAAAAATTCAACAAAAAGCAAGAAGCGGAATTAATTCAATTACTTCAAAAAATAATTTTTCCTAAAGAATTTTATGATGGTATTTTTATATTTAAAATTGGAAAAACTTTAAAATGTTAAGCAAATAATATTATGATTACTTACAATCCTAAAACCTGGTTTCAATTTATTTTTACGTTTCATAAAAATGATTCGTTTCGTACTCTTTTACCTTCGCTTATTGCTCTTGTTGTTATAACATCCATTTTAGTTTTTGTTGAAGTAAATTATTTCGATATTCAAATTAAGAACATTACTTTCTTCCATCAAGTAATTGGTTTCATCCTTTCCATGCTTTTGGTGTTTAGAATAAACACTGCTTATGACAGATGGTGGGAAGGAAGAAAGGCTTGGGGAGCATTACTTAATAATTCGCGTAATTTATGTATTAAAATAGATACATTCCTTCCGAAGGAAATGATAGAAGAAAGAAAATTGCTCTTATTACTTATATAAAATTATCCATTTGTGTTAAAGGAACACTTGAGAGATAATTTTATTTCTGAAGAATTACAGTTTAATAATTCATTTACACAAGAAGAGTTGGAAAAAGTGCTACACAAACCAAATTATGTTGCAAAACGTATTATTGATGAACTTTCCAAATTACAAAAAAATGGTTCGCTCAAAATTGAACATTTACTTTTGATAAATGAAGAATTAAGATCTTTTACTGATGTTTCAGGTATTTGTGAACGAATAAAATCTACGCCAATACCTTATTCTTACAGCTTGTATTTAAAACGTATCATCTTCCTTTACGTTATTACTATGCCCGTAGTGTTTGCCATTGATTTTAAATATTGGGCGATTTTGTTTGTTGCTCTTATCTTCTACAGTTTTGCCACCCTCGAGCTTATAAGTGAAGAGATTGAAGATCCTTTTGGTAAAGATGATAACGATTTACCGACGGACGAAATAGCAGCAAAAATCAAAGTAAATGTAGAAGAAATACTTTCAAATTAGTCCTATATTCAGTATCTTTGGATACATGCAACGAGTTATTTCCTACTTTAAAAAATTATCCCTTTTTTCTTGGATAGGAATCTGTTTGCTTTTTATTTTAGCTTCCCTTAGCGATTACTTAAATGAACGTTCACCTCAAGACTACGTAAACGCAATTGAAAAATCTTTACATCAAAAAGAAATAATTGCTGCAAATCAGCTAAGTGATTACTACACAAAGCTAAAAACACAAGCTCCAAAAAATCTTTTTTCTATTGAAGAAAACGAAAAAAATAATTTTAAGAAAGATGGCATTGCTTATTTAGTTTATCAAAACGATAGTTTGCTTTACTGGAGCGATAATTCTGCTTCCGTTGAGGAATACATGAAAGAGGTTTGTTTGGATAACCCAATTGCAAAGTTGAAAAATGGTTATTACGAAGTGATTAAACATCCACTTGCTCCAAATGATAAATACAAATTGTTATCGTTAATATTAATAAAAAACGAATATTCGTACCAAAATAAATATTTAAAAAATAATTTTTTTACTGATTATGAAGTTCCCGAAGGAACTGAGCTACAAGAAGGAAAGACTGACAATAATATTGCTGTTAAAAGCCGAGAGGGAAAAGAATTATTCTTTTTAAGCTTTCAATCTCAATTCGATTCCAAAAGTAGTATTGCTTTATTCATTTCTATTTCATTGTACATACTAGGCCTTGGGTTCTTGCTGTTATTGCTTAAAAAAGAATATTTTAAATATTCAGAACACTTTTCTAAAAATAGTTTGCTTCTATTTTATGCACTCAGTATAATAGGACTGCGCGCTATTATGATTCTTAATCAATTTCCAGCTTGTTTTTATAACACCGGATTCTATAATCCAACAACCTTTGGTAATGCAGATTCGTTTTGGTTTGGATTTTTAGGTGACGTACTCATTAACACAATTCTCTTTTTTGTTATTGCCCTGCTATTTCAGAAGAACTTTGTTTTAAATAAAACTTCATTGAAATTAAATTCGTTGTATGCATTTGTTGGAATAGTATTGCTCGCCGCTTATGCTCTTTTAATAAACAACGTTGTAAATAGTTTAGTAGAAAACTCTAACATCTCCTTTCAAGTAAACGATTTCTTTAGGCTCGATACATACAGTTTTATTTCATTTGCCTGTGTTGGGTTTTTCTTTTTCTCTTACTACTTACTTGTAGACAAGTTTGTTGGAGAAATTATTAGACAAAAAATTCCATTGTGGTTAGTGCCTTCAATTATTGCAATTAGTGGTTTCCTTCTTTACTTAACTAAATCACTGCACAACGAAACAGATTTAATAAGACTGTTTTGGGGGATTATGGTTATTAGTATGGTTAGTTTGTTTAAGTGGAAAAAAACCAACTATTCATTCTCAAATGGTTTATTATTTATTGTTGTTTTCTCACTCATTACTTCTCACCTCTTTTACAAAAATGAGAATGAAAAAGAAATTGAAACACGTAAAATATATGCTGAAAGGTTAGCTGACCAACAAGATGCCGTTGCCGAAAACTTATTTATTGATATTAGTAAAAATATAAAAAATGATGTTCAGCTTAAAAATTTAATCTTTAGAAATCCAGTTCGTTCACTAGATATAGAACAACGTTTGCGTCAAGTTTATTTAGGCGGCTATTGGGAGCGTTATAACATTGGCGTTTCTTTGTTTGATTCGGTTTGTAGACCCTTAATTACAACTACCAATCCTTATTATGAAAACAACAGTTATTTTGATGAACAAATAAATTTAAGTGGAGGAGAAACAGTATGTGAAGATTTGTTTTACATACAAAACATGAATGATCGTTTACGTTATGTAGCAAAAATTCCTTTGTTATCGGGCACAAAGGTAATTGAAAAACCTGCCTTTCTTTATTTTGAAATTGAACCGAAAAACAGCCCAGATGTTATTGGCTTTCCTGAGTTGTTGTTGGATAAATCAGTAAAAACAAATAGTCAGTTAAGCGATTATTCCTATGCCATATATAAAAACAATCGCTTGCTCGAGCGTTCAGGCAAGTATGCATATGGGTTTAATAATAGTTGGAAAAAAACTAAAGATGAATATCTAACCATTAGTGATGGCGGGTTTTATCATTTAATTTATTTTCCTGATGATTTAACAACGGTAGTAATAAGTAAAGAAACAAGCGGTTTGTGGGAACGTTTTACAACGAACTCTTATTTCTTTATGTTCTTCAGTTTGATTTTATGGGTGTTTTTATATTCGAAAGAATGGCAAGCGCGCAAACAAGAAAAAGAAAATTCATTAAACCTTCGAATACAATTATTGCTCGTTTCTGTTGTATTAGTATGTTTATTCGCTTTTGGTTTAGGTACGTTTATTTTCATCAACAAACAATTTGAAGAAAAAAACACAAGCGCCTTGGATGAAAAAACTCGTTCAGTATTGCAAGAATTACAAGCGAAACTTGGCGAACAAGAAGCTTTACCTGATAATTTTAAAGACTACACGGGTTACATTCTTAAAAAACTATCAGTTGTATTTGCAACCGACATAACAATGTTTGATTTAAAAGGAAACATGTTTGCCTCTTCGCAACCGCGATTATTTAATGAAGGAATTATTTCTAAAAAAATGAATCCGCAGGCATACAATAATATTATTGCAGCTAAATACACCAATATAGTAAACAAAGAAAATGTGGGTGAATTAAATTACTACTCCGCTTATCAACCCTTTTATAATAAAAACGGTAAACTTCTGGCTTATGTTAACTTACCTTATTTTGCTAAACAAAATGATTTAGAAAAAGAGTTATCTATTTACATTGTTGCTTTAGTAAATATTTATGTAATTCTTTTTGCATTTAGTACTATTGCTGCCTTGTTTATCTCTAATCTCGTAACGAAACCATTACGTATCATTCAACAACGTTTAAGCAATGTACGTATTGGTAAACGTAACGAACCTATTATGTGGAACGAGAAAGATGAAATTGGTAAGTTGGTTAATGAATACAATCGAATGATTGAGCAGTTGGAAGAAAGTGTGCAGAAACTTGCCAAATCCGAACGCGAAAGTGCTTGGCGAGAAATGGCGAAACAAGTTGCGCACGAAATTAAAAACCCACTTACTCCAATGAAACTAAGTGTGCAACATTTGCAACGAACAACAAGTGGTGACCCAGAAGAAATGAAAGAGCGCATCGAAAAACTTTCGAAAATGTTGATTGAACAAATTGATGCTTTATCTAATATTGCAAGTGAATTCAGCTCTTTTGCTAAAATGCCAACGCCCAATATAGAATTGGTTTGCATTAACGAATTAGTAAAAAATTGCTCCGAATTATTTAAAGAAACCGAAAATAGCGAACTTACATTTATAGATAAAACACCGGAAAAATATTTTGTTGAAGTGGATAAAGATCAATGCGTTCGTGTTTGCACTAATCTTATAAAAAATGCTCAGCAGTCGATTCCTGAAAACAGAATGGGTAAAATTGAAATTGAGCTATTTACCAAAAACAAGTTGGTACTCTTAAAAGTGAAAGACAATGGAACCGGCATTGCCCCTGAAGCCATGGATAAAATATTTGTTCCAAATTTTTCTACCAAATCTGAAGGCATGGGACTTGGCCTTGCAATGGTAAAAAACATTGTAGAATCTTTTGATGGAAAAATTTGGTTTGAAACAGCGCAAAATGTTGGAACAAGTTTTTATGTTAGTTTACCCATAAAATCAACTTCAAAATAAGTATGGAACAAAAAGTTGTTTTTATAATTAATCCAAAAGCAGGGGTAAAAAAGAAAATAGACATTCCTGCTTTTATAAAAGAGCATTTTTCTTCTGAGATTAATTATGACATTATTATTTGGAAAAACAAAGATGATTTTAAAAGCATTCAGGAACAAATATTAAATGCAAATTATACAGTAGCTGTGGCTGTAGGTGGAGATGGAACAGTAAATCAAATTGCACAAACAGTAAATCATACAACCATTGCATTAGGTATTTTGCCTTTTGGTTCAGGAAATGGATTAGCCAGAAGCATTGGTGTACCAATGGATATTAAAGGTGCTTTAGATTTAATAGCAAAAGGAAAAACAAAAAAAATAGATTCTGGGTTAATAAATGAGGTTCCGTTTTTTTGTACTAGTGGTGTTGGTTTTGATGCGCATATAGGAACGCTGTTTGCGTCTAACACAAAGCGTGGCTTAAAGTCTTATATCAAAATTATTTGGAAAGAATTCTTCTCTTACCAAGCTCAAGATTATAAATTGATAATTGATGGAAAAGAAGAAAATGTAAATGCTTTTTTAATTGCCTTTGCAAATGCGGGTCAGTATGGAAATAATTTTTATATCGCTCCACAAGCCACAATGAATGATGGAATTATTGATGTTAGTGTTTTAAAACCTTTTGGTCTTCCTTCAGCAATTGGACTACTGAGAAAAATTCTTGTAAGAAAAGCGAATCTTTCAAAACACATACAAAGCTTCTCGGGCAAAGAAATTAAATTAATAAGAAATGAAGCTGGACCATTTCATTTCGACGGCGAACCTGGAATTACTGGAGCTGAAATTGTAGTGAAGGTAGTGCCCAGTTCCTTAAATGTAATAAGTAATTCATAAATCCTTATCTTTGTAGTATGACTAAGAAAATTGTAAAAGTAGGAGACATTCCTTGCGGTGCTGATGAATTATTTTTAATCTCAGGACCTTGTGTAATAGAAGATGAATTAACAATGATGAAAACTGCTGAGAAGCTTCGTGAAGTTTCTGAACGCATGAAAATTAAAATCATTTACAAATCATCTTTCCAAAAAGATAACAGAAGTAGTTTAAGTTATTATGATGGTCCAGGCTTAGCTAAAGGAACCGCTATACTTGCAAAAGTAAAGGAGCAATTTGGTTTCCCATTATTAACTGATATCCATTACCCTGACCAGGCAGCTGCTGCTGCAGAAGTTGTTGATGTAATTCAAATTCCTGCGTATTTGTGTATGCAATCAGATTTATTAAAAGCATCTGCAAAAACGGGTAAGGTTGTAAATATTAAACATGGCCAGTTTTTGGCTCCTGATAATATGAAACATCCTTTGCAAAAATGTATTGATTCAGGAAACGACCAAGTTATTTTAACAGAGCGTGGTTACACTTTTGGGTACAACGATTTGATTGTTGATCCAAGAAGTTTTTATCATTTAAATAATTTAGGTTATCCTGTAGTATTTGATATTACACATTGCGTACGTAAATATGGAATTCCAAGCTCAGACGTAAAAGGCGGAGCAAGAGAATTTTTACCTGTACTTTCAAGAGCAGGTGTTGCAAGTGGTGTAGATGGTGTATTTATTGAAACACATCCTGAACCAGCAAAAGCTTTATGTGATGCAGCTTCTCAATTATGTGTGTACGATTTAGAAGAGTTTTTAAAACCTCTCATTGACATTCATAACTTAGAGGTATCTTTCCGTAAGTAATTAGGATTACGAATCTTTTAAGAATATACGAATGTTACGGATGCAATCCCTTAGTGTCAAGCATTCGTGAAGATTAGTATCATTTGTTTATTCGTGCTTAATTCGTAATTATTATTACCTTAGTAGTATTAACCATTAACTCATTTATAACATGAAAGCAATTTTTTTATTAGTATTCGGATTATTCTTATGTTCTCAATTAGATGCACAAAGCCTTTATATTAAAGGAAGTAAAAAGGGTGAAATTGAAAGTGATGGAGATGTTTACATTGGTGGTTCTAAAAAAGGAAATATTGAGAGTGATGGAGATGTATATGTAAATGGCTCTAAAAAAGGACAAATTGAAAGCGATGGTGATATTTACCTAAATGGAAGTAAAGTTGGGCAAGTTGAAAGTGACGGGGATGTATACAAAAATGGTAGTAAAATAGGCCAAATTGAAAGCGATGGCGACATCTACAAAAACGGCAGTAAAATAGGCGAATGCTCAAATGTTAAAAAAGAATGGGTTGCCGCAGTAGTTTTCTTCTTTTTTATCGAAGATCTGGCTTACTAAAAAAACACTTTTTTTATTTCATAAATCAAATTCTTTTTGTAAGTTTATCGACAATTATGAGAATAATGTCGTTAAATAAGTTAGATTCATCTAATGATTTTGAGCCTAAGTTCGTCCTTAAGGTTGTAGATGATTTATTTTACCAAGTTGAGCTAGCAGAAGATATTGATTTCGAAATTCCCGACTTACAGGATTTGGTTGAAGCAGAGAGAGAGTTAGATGGCCGCAAATTACCTGTTTTGGTTTTATGTGAGCCTACAACAAATACCAATGTTGATTTAATGAATTACCTCAGCAAGAATAAAAACAATCCATATTCTGTAGCGGATGCATTTGTAATAAACTCAATAAGTCAATCTATTCTAGCGAATTTCTATTCGAAAATAAATAAACCCGAGCGTCCAACTAAATTTTTTACAAAACGTGAAGATGCTTTAGAGTGGATAAAACAGTTCTTTAAGGATTCGAATTGATTACGAATATACGAATGAATACTAATTAGTACGAATTGCTATTAAACATGTATTCGATTAGATTCTTAGTATTAGTATATTCGTAAGGGATTCGTAAATCATTTTGCCATATTCTTTTCCCACTTCCAAGCGGTATCCATCATGCTTTCTATGTCATGCTCGCATTTCCAATTCAAAGCTTTAAATACTTTTGCGCTATCCGAATAAACTGCAATTACATCACCCTCTCTACGCGGGCCGATTTTGTAATTTAATTTTTGTCCTGAAACTTTCTCAAAAGCATTAATTGCTTCTAACACAGAAACACCGTTTCCTGTTCCTAAATTAAATACATCATAATTAGTAGTGTTTTTAGAATGAATTAAATAATCCATTGCCAACACATGTGCATTTGCAATATCAGATACATGAATATAATCTCTTACACATGTTCCATCACGCGTTGGATAATCTCCACCATAAACAGTTAATTGCGCCATTTTCCCGATTGCAACTCCAGTTATAATTGGAACTAAATTATTTGGTTTGTTAATTGGCGATTCTCCGTTCAACCCACTAGGATGTGCGCCAACCGGATTAAAATATCGCAAAGCAATTGCATTAAAATCCTTATTTACTTTGCAAAAATCTTGAATCATTACTTCCCCAATTTGTTTAGTGTAAGCGTAAGGCGACTCAGCCTTTGGTAATGGTGTATTTTCATTAACAGGTAGTTTTTCTACATTACCATATACCGAACAACTAGAAGAGAAAATTAAATTCTTAACACTAAACTCTCTACTTAGCGCAAGAATGTTTACTAAAGATGCAATGTTATTGTGATAATATTTTAATGGCTCTTCTACCGATTCACCAACAGCTTTGTGTGCCGCAAAGTGAATAATCCCAGTAAACTGATGGTTTTTAAAAACTTCTCGAGTTGCATTTACATCGCACAAATCTATTGTGTAATTCTTAACTTCTTTTCCTGTTATTTTTTTTACACTCTCGTATGCTTTGATAGATGAGTTACTTTGATTGTCAACCGATACAACTTCAAACCCTTTATTAAATAGTTCGATGATTGTATGTGAACCAATGTATCCTGATCCTCCGGTAATTAAAATGCAATTAGACATGCTTACTTATTTTTAAATGACAAATATATTTTATTATATGTTTCTGATCCCGATTTTAAATCAAAATACTTGGATGCGGTTGCTTCTGCATTTGACTTATAAATTTCAATATTAGCTAGCAATTCTTCTATCGCCTTTTGATATGACGAGGCTTTAAAATCATCCACTAAAACTCCGCAATTACTCTTTGAAATAATTTCATCTACATCACCTACTCCTTTATTAGTAATAACAGGCACTTGCATCGAAAGCAATTCTCCCATTTTGGTAGGAGACGAAGCACTTTTAGAAAAGGTTGGGCGAATAAAAAATAAAGAAGCATCAGAAATAGCAATATAAGAAGGCATTTCAGTGCGTGTTGCAGATCGAACAATTATTTTACTTAAATCTATTCCGGATTTTTTTGCTGACTCAAAAGCTATTTCAGATTCGTCTTTAGTAACAATAAGAAATACTGAATCCCTAACAACTAATAGCTCCTTAAAAAACTGCATCATTTCATCTATCATGTACCAGGTACCTAAAGAGCCATTATAATTTAAAACAAATGTGCTGTCATTTATATTTAATGACTTCTTCAATTCCCGCAAATCATTTTGATTTGTATTGTTTTTTGAAAAAAAAGTAAGTTCTGCGCAACAAGGAATAACGTGAATTTTATCTTCATTAATTCCCAAGTTCCACGATAAAATAATTTCCTTTGCTTTATGGGTTAAAGAAACAATTTGGTCAGCTTGCTGAAATAATTCTTTTTCTTTCTTTTTAAAAAAATGATAAAGTCGTTTATGAATAGGATTAGAAAGCGTCCAAATGTTGCCTTCTATGCGTTCATCAGCCCAAAATCCCCTCATATCAAAAACAAATGCAGTCCCAAGCTTCTTTTTAAAATCCAAACCAATTAAACCTGGTAAATAGCTACGGCAATGTAGAACAGTGTTATTGCTTTTAATTTGCCTCGCTACAATTCCTTTTAAATTTTTATAATTCTTGTATTGAGAATAGATTGGAACCTTTGTGTCATAAAAACAATAGTTCCAGTCTATTTTGTTTTCTCTACAAAGTTGCTGAACAATTTCCTGGTTCCTTTCAAAATTGCCCCGCTTCTCAACACTAGCAATTCCAACCGAATGTCCTTTTTTAGTCAATTCGATTAAATAAGGCAAAATTTGTGATTGCCCCAATGGATCTGTTATCCCATCAATAGAAACGAATAAAAAGGATTTTAGCATACAATTAAAGACTAAAAATACTACTTTTATGGGGAATGGAAGACTATTTATCCATATATGATTTACTGTTAACTCCTATATACTTGGGGGTAGTTTTGTTTTTGGCCAAGATTTATGAAAAAAGCAAAATTGCCAAGCATCCTGAGTACAAATATTTTACACGCGGATTATTTGTAAAAATTTTAGGAGCCTTTGCATTAGGTTGTGTTTATATGTTTTATTATAGTGGCGGTGATACTACTAACTATTTTCAATCAGCAAGGGCCTATGTAAATTTATCTTTTTATAACTGGGATGATTTTATTGAAGGTTGGCTGGGGGATCCAGGAGGAACAAGTGCTTGGAATTATTTTAATACTGACATAGGTTATCCAGTATATTACCATAGAGATCACCATTCTTTTTTTGTTGTAAGGCTTTTAATCCCAATTGTATTTCTAGGGTCCAAGTCATACTTCTGTAGTGCTATATTAACTGCTTCATTAACTTATACTGGAGCTTGGAAACTATACAAAACGTTTCTTTATGAGTTCCCCACGCTTTCGAAAGAACTTGCCATTGCAATTATATTTATTCCGTCATGTGTTTTTTGGGGGTCTGGTTTAATGAAAGATTCGTTTACCTTATCTGCAATTGGATGGTATACATACGCCTTTTATAATTTTCTAATTTTAAAACATAGATCTACAGGTTATTTAATCCAGCTATTGGTTGCGTCAATTATCATAATTTCAATTAAACCTTATATTTTCTTTGCACTTTTACCTGGTTCCATTTTATGGCTAAGCAATCAGCAAATTTCCAAAATTGCAAACGCAACTCTAAGACGCGTTGCAGCTCCCTTTTTTCTTACTATTGGCGGAATTGGAGGTTTTTTTGCTTTATCTAAAATGGGAGATTCACTTGGATTATATAAAGTTGACACGGTTTTTGAACGCGCTGCAATTGTTCAAAAAGATATGAAAGCAGACTATTATGGAGGGAAATCCTTTGATATAGGTGACTTTGATGGGTCGTTTGAAAGTGTTATACAAAAAGCTCCTCAAGCAATATTCGCTGGAATTTTCAGGCCTGGAATATGGGACGTTAGAAATGCCGTTATGTTTATTTCCTCTTTAGAAAACACCTATTTACTCATATTAACAACTTTTTTATTGTTCAAATTAAAATTCTTTGGTTTTTTTCAATTAATCGGCAAAAACCCCCTCCTACTTTTTTGCATGTTATTCTCTTTGTTTTTTGCTTTTTCAGTCGGTCTATCCATTTCTAATTTTGGATCGCTGGTGCGTTTAAGAATACCAGAGTTGCCATTTTTTGTATCAGGAATTTTCATTCTTAGACACCTGTACGAAATTAAAAGTGGTAAAAAGTTAAAAATATAATTTAATTAAAACTTGAATCTTTCACCTACAATATATTTTTCAGGGCTCAATGGATTAAGAGCAATAGCTGCAATAGCTGTACTATTCTCTCACACCACATTAGCATTAAAAAATTTCGGATTGGATTCATATGTTTTTGGAAAGTACGCAGATGGTTCTCCGAAAGCAACTTTATTAGCAGGTTATGGGGTTTCCATTTTTTTTGCAATTAGCGGGTTTTTAATTACCTATTTACTTATTAAAGAAAAAGAGAAGAAACCTATTCAAATCAAAAAATTTTATATTCGCCGTATCCTTAGAATTTGGCCCCTATATTTTGTTTATTTAATAATAGTAATCCTCACCCTTTCATATTTCAATATTGACTTCAATAGTTCATCGATATTATATTATATTTTTTTGAGTGCAAACATCCCTTTTGTTTTAGGGACTTCAATTGAATTATTGGCTCATTACTGGTCATTAGGGGTAGAAGAACAATTCTACCTCTTTTGGCCCAATTTTATAAAACATTCTTCTAAAATATTAAAATCATCCATTATCCTAGCCTTATTCCTCCTTTTACTTAAAGTCATCATTTACTTTCTATCAAAAAAATTTGCCTTTTTAGAAATTCCATTCATGCTTATTCAAACAACCCGATTTCAATGTATGATTATTGGAGGGATTGGAGCTATTCTATACTCCCAAAAACACCAATTATTTCTCCAGTTCTTTAATCACAAAATCTCGCAGTTCATAGCCTGGATAGTTATTCTTTTGGTTACAATAAATGAATTTCACGTAATTTCGATAATAGATAATGAAATTGTTTCAGTAATTGCTCTCATT
>Ga0075163_10008586_pt1 | contig 13438 bp, 12 predicted proteins | sample JI1023141ADNA_FD_71478 | JGI IMG/M metagenome (GOLD analysis project Ga0075163, IMG submission 71478) | Wastewater effluent complex algal communities from Wisconsin, to seasonally profile nutrient transformation and Carbon sequestration -... | ecosystem: Engineered > WWTP > Effluent > Algae...
TTGGTGGTGGTAACACCTTTCTGAAAGTGATGACACAAAGCTACTGCCAAGGCATCGGTCGCGTCCATTAGCTTGGGAAGCTCTTTAAATTTGAAGATGGTCATCAGCATGGCAGCCACTTGTTCCTTGCTTGCATTGCCATTACCGGTTACCGATTGCTTTACTTTCTTTGGTGCGTATTCTGTAATGGGTATGTCTCTGGCTAAGGCGGCCGACATGGCTACGCCTTGGGCTCGCCCCAGTTTTAACATGGACTGCACATTCTTACCGAAGAAGGGTGCCTCCAGGGCTACTTCATCCGGATGGTATTCATCAATGATGTGTGTAACACGCTCAAATATTTTTTTTAGTTTCAATTCATGCCCCTCATACTTGCTCAAGTGGATAACTCCAAATTGAAGCAATTCAACTGCTGAATTTTTTACGGAGATAATTCCATAACCCATTACATTCGTACCTGGGTCAAGACCAAGAATGATTTTTTCTTTTACTACCTTACTCACCGTGTAAACTTACTCGAATTTCACATTGGAGCTTAGCATCAGCATCGTTTTTATTCTTTATACGCTTCTGCTCATCTGGCTGATGCTGGGATGGAAGAGGGCTGCGCATGCTTCACGTAATTCTTCCCTTACTTCTTTCGTGTCGGTCATTGTCCCTTTCCGCAATGAAGCCAACACCCTTGCTTTTCTGTTGGAGGACTTATCAAAACAAAAGTATGCAGCCTTTGAAATTATTTTAGTCAATGACCATTCAGAAGATAATTCCCTAAAAGTCATTTCTCGCATATGCGAGAAATCCTCCCGACTCAAGGAGCAAGTAAGGGTAGTGCACTGTACGGAGCATTCCGGTAAGAAGGCAGCTCTCACGTTGGGTATAGTTCAAGCAAAGGGAGACATCATCCTAACGACTGATGCCGATTGTCGTGTTGGCATTGAGTGGGTTGAATCCATGCTTTCTCACTTTACAGACAACACCATGATGGTTATGGGTGGCGTTAGACTTTCAGCCAGTAGTTTCTTTGAAAAGCTTCAACAACTGGAATTTGTCAGTTTGATTGGTTCGGGAGCCGCAACTCTTGGGTGGAATCTTCCCTCCATGGCTAATGGTGCCAACCTGGCGTACCGAAAGATTGCCTTTGAGAAAGTGGGAGGGTATGCCGGCAATGAACACATCCCTTCCGGAGATGATGAATTTTTGCTGCGAAAAATCGTTGACCAGTATTCAGAGGCGGTACGCTTTGCGGATCATCCAACATCCATAGTGGAAACCCGGCCTGCCGATACGTTGAAAACCTTTATTCAACAGCGCTTGCGCTGGGCAGGAAAGTGGCGTATGCACACCGGTTTGTTTAGTAAAGTACTCGCGCTCAGCATCTTCTTTTTTCAACTCACTTTTTTGACGTTACCAATACTGTTGATGTTTAAGATAATAGCCTGGCCCCTTGCCCTGGTGGTGATGGGCTGTAAAGTAGTGGGGGAGTTTCTTTTCCTGTATCCAGTGTCACATAAATTGGGTGTGAAGTTCCCGTGGTTAGCCTTCGGTGCTTTACAATTTATATACCCCTATTACGTTGTGGCTGTTGGTTTATTGGCCAATGGCAGCAAGTATACCTGGAAGGGTAGAACTTTCTAGACAGAAGCCTCGAACTTCTAGTTCCAATCTTCTATTTTTACTGTGTAATGGACCACTCTCTAAAATTAAAGTTTGACCGTAAAAACATGGAACTCAACGCCTTGTTGGAGGTCACACAATCGATCAACGCAAACAAGACGGAAGAAGAGCTCTATAAAATTTTCAACTTTACAGTGCGTGGCAATTTAAATGTTAAGAAGATTGCCCTTTTTGTATTCGATGAAGTCTGGAGCTGCAAGGTAAACTATGGCACTACCAAATCGCTTGTTAAGTGTAAACTGCCGGAAGTATTTCAGAAAGAAACAGGTATTCGGAAGATCAGTGATTTCTCAGAACCGGATATAGCGGAGTTTGAAATGGTCATTCCGGTTGTACACAAAACACAAGTACTCGCACAAGTTTTTGTGGGAGGCTTGGAAACACACAATCACGACTTTGAAGACGGACTAAAATTCCTGCAAGCCCTCAGCAACATCACCATTGTTGCTATTGAAAACAAGAAACTGGCGCGTAAGCAATTAGAAAGAGAAGCTTTCCGCAAAGAGCTGGAAATTGCCAGCGATGTGCAGCAGTTTTTGTTCCCTGATAAATTGCCCAACACCGAGCGCTTGCGCATGGAAGCCAGTTACCTGCCACACGACATGGTGGGAGGCGATTACTACGATTTCATTCCGATCAATAAGAATCAGTTTTTGATTTGTGTGGCTGATGTGAGTGGTAAGGGAATTCCCGCTGCGCTGATGATGTCTAACTTTCAGGCATCCTTGCGTACGCTCCTTCGACAAACGCCTAATTTGCGAGAGGTAGTAGAGGCTTTGAATTTTCAGGTCATGGAAAATGCAAAGGGTGAAAAATTCATCACCTTCTTTGGAGCCATATACGATCTGGAGTTAAAGACACTTGTTTATATTAACGCAGGTCACAACCCTCCGATACTCATAAAATCAACAGGAGAACAGTTGCTGTTGGAAGATGGTTGCATGGTATTAGGAGCTGTACCCGAACTTCCTTTTATCAATGAAGGCTTTATTGATAATGTAGATGACTTCTTATTGTTCTGCTACACGGATGGCCTGACGGAAACCGTGAGCGAATCAGGAGAAGACTTCGGCCAAGAACGTTTGCTCGATTATTTTGGTAAGAAAGAAAACATGGTGAAAGACTTAAGTACCATTCACCAGGATTTGATCGTGGCCCTCGATACCCACAAAGGTAGAAATGCCTATCACGATGATATTACTATACTTTCGTGTCGGGTAGGCTGATTAGGTAATTTGAGGATTAGCCAATTTGAAAATGGTAGCTTCAATCAGTCTCTAGTAAAATTGGTTGATGATTTATATTGGATTTAAATTGAGCTGATTTTTTTAAATTTCAAGAAGGTGAAGGCCAAATCATCAAATCATCTAATCATCTAATCTTCAAATTAATAAGTGTTTCATCGCACACCCTCCATACTTTCCCTTCTCTATCCCAAACTTCTCTGGCGTATGCCGGCAGATAAGAAGGACTTGTATTTAACGTTTGACGATGGCCCCATTCCGCAGGTGACGGAATTTGTACTGGAGGAATTGAGCAAGCAAAACATCAAGGCTACTTTTTTTTGTATTGGCGATAACATTCGCAAGCATCCTGAAATTTTTAAGCGAATTGTTAACGAAGGCCATGCGATTGGCAACCACACCTATAACCACCTCAAAGGCTGGCAAACAGATCCTGCTCTCTATCTTGATAACATCCATAAATGCGATAACGAAATAATTGTCCATTGTCCATTGTCCATTGTTAATTGTTTCCGCCCTCCCTACGGTCGTATCACCCCCAAACAAATTAAATCTATTAAAGACAAGCGCATTGTAATGTGGGATGTGCTCACGCGTGACTATGATGCGACACTTTCAGCAGAGAATTGTTTGAAGGGTTCTTTGAAGGCTGTGCGCAACGGATCGATTATTGTTTTTCACGACAGTCTGAAGGCAGAGAAAAATTTGCGCTATGCTTTGCCACGCTTTATTGAAACCTGTCTGAAGGAAGGCTACACCTTTAATGCGCTCGCGTGAAAAAGCGAATACTCGTAACACCACTCGATTGGGGACTCGGTCATGCTACACGCTGCATTCCGATCATTCGTCTCTTGCTAGAAAAAGGTCATGTTGTCTGCATAGCCACCAGTGGTTTGGCCTTGCCCTTGTTAAAGCAAGAGTTTCCTCATCTCTCTTTTTTTGAGTTGCCTTCTTATCAGGCCCGCTACTCCGCTAAGATGCCCCTGATGTTGAAAGTTTTCATGCAGTCACCTCATTTCCTGCATGTCATCCAGCAAGAACACACCATCATAGAGAAGTTAGTGACCGAGCAAGCCATTGATGTCATCATCTCTGATAATCGCTACGGTTGTTACAGTAAGAATGCCAGGAGTATTTTCATTACCCATCAACTCACTCTCCAGATGCCGACTGCTTTGCGTTGGCTACAAGGCTTGATTAATTTTTTTAATCATCGCCTGATTCGAAAGTTTGATGCGTGTTGGGTGCCTGATTATAAAACCAATCCGATAACGGGTGCACTCACCCAAGTTGCAGGCTTAGAAGTAACATTCATCGGCATGCTTTCGCGATTCCGTAAAAGCGAAAGTCCTGTAGCGAATAAGTACGATTTACTGGTCTTGCTTTCAGGTCCTGAGCCACAACGCAGTCTGCTGGAGAATTTAGTGGTGAAGCAAATGAAGGAATATGAAGGTAAAGTACTGCTCGTTCGTGGTCTGCCGAACACAAACGAAACCTTAACAGGAATAGAGAGTGTTAATCATTTATCCTCGCAGGAATTACAGGCGGCTATCGAAGTGTCAAACTTAGTGCTGGCACGTTCCGGCTACACCACTATCATGGATTTATACTTCCTGGAGAAGAAAGCCATCTTCATTCCTACGCCCGGACAAACGGAGCAGGAGTATTTAGCTCGCCAATTAAGCGAAAGAAGTATTGCGTTTTCGGTGGAACAGAAGGATTTTGATTTGAGGAAGGCCTTAGAAGCAGCTAAAGCCTTTAAAGGCTTTTCGAGGAGTACTTACCCTTCTTCAGAAGAGATACTTTCTAATTTGTTGTCCGGATTATAAATCTTACTTATTGATGACTGGATAAGTTTATGAGAGGATTTTTCAGCAAACGGTGCGGTGGGTTGTGAACGAAAAGCGCGGCCCATTCGGGAGGGTGTAATGGCTGCGGTTAGCGCGGGTAGAATGGGCTTTTTTCGTTCTGCCTTTTTCTTTTGTTTCTTTTCTTTTGGGCAAGCAAAAGAAAAGAAAGGTAAATATAGTCTTTGGTATAAGCCTTTATTGGAGGTTCAATCTGAGGTTATCAGCTACCCAACTCTAAGCTTTAGTTTTTAGTAGATAGAATTTCACCATACAGTTATAACTTTGCCCCTCGAACATCCAATCATGATTGATACCCACGCCCATATCTACTTACAGGAATTCAAAGCCGATCGCGAAGCCATGTTGGAGCGTTGCCGCCAGCAGGGAGTGGAGAAAATACTCATGCCCAATATTGACAGCACCTCTATTGACAACTTGTTGGAGTTAGAAAGTAAGAACCCTGCTGTATGTGTGCCCATGATGGGCCTGCACCCCTGTTATGTAAAGAGGGGCTTTGAGAAAGATTTGTATCTGGTAGAAGAATGGCTCTCTAAAAAGAAGTTTTGTGCCGTGGGTGAGATCGGTACCGATTTGTACTGGGACAAGAGTTTGTGGGCCGAGCAACAAGAAGCCTTCGAAGTGCAATTAAATTTTGCCAAGAAGTTTAAGCTACCCGTATCGATTCATTCCCGAGAAAGCACAGAAGAAGCACTAGGCTTTATTGAGAAGTTGCAAGACGGAAAACTGAGTGGTGTCTTTCATTGCTACTCTGGTAGCTTGGCACAAGCCGAGCGTGCCATCAAACTGGGCTTTCATTTGGGTATTGGCGGAGTCGCTACCTTTAAAAAGGGAGAGTTGGATGACTTGCTGAGAGCAACGGATTTGAAACATATCGTATTGGAAACAGACAGTCCTTATTTAGCACCCGTTCCTTTTCGCGGGAAGCGCAACGAGCCTTCCTATTTGCACTATGTAGCCGAGAAGATTGCGGTGGTGAAGCACGTAACCATGGAGGAGGTAAAACAGCAAACGACTCAAAACGCTATTGCTATCTTTAATTTATAATCTGCAGCATCTATTCTTTTGCTATGAAATTGAATACAACCTATATCAACACCTCTTTACAAGGCAAACCCCGCGCTAAGGTGCTCATCATTTATACAGGAGGAACCTTCGGGATGATGCGCAATGCACAAGGCACCTTGGCGCCTTTTGATTTCTCTAACATTCTGGAACACTTACCGACACTTCGTAACTTAGGTTTTGAATTGAGTGTCATCTCTTTCGAGAAGCCCATCGATTCTTCGAACATTCAACCGGAGCATTGGCAAATAATGGCCCAAATTGTAGTAGATAATTATGCGGCCTATGATGGCTTTGTCGTTCTACACGGAACGGACACCATGGCCTTCTCTGCCTCAGCCTTAAGTTTTATGTTGCAGGGCTTGAGCAAGCCGGTCATTTTCACAGGCGCGCAATTGCCCATCAGTGAGCCGCGTTCCGATGCGCGTGAAAATCTAATTACCTCTTTAGAGATTGCCGGAGCGACCCTTGATGGAAAGCCTGCAGTACCTGAAGTATGCGTCTTCTTTGATTTTGAATTGCTGCGCGGTAATCGATCCAAGAAGGTAGAGAGCATGCAATTTGATGCCTTCGATTCAGGTAACTATCCGCCTCTGGCCACTGCTGGGGTAAAGATTGATTATGATCAGTCAGTCATTCGTCAGCCGGAAGCCAACGAGCTATCCTTGTTAAGCAGCTTCGACACGCAAGTGGCGGTACTCAAATTGTATCCCGGCTTGAATATGAATACTGTGAAGTCGGTGTTGAGTACTCCCGGACTAAAAGGTTTGATTCTAGAAACCTACGGAAGTGGCAATGCCCCCACCGCTCATTGGTTGATTGACCAACTCAAAGAAACCATTGAGAAGGGTATCATCATCTTGAATGTTTCTCAGTGCCCAGGCGGAAAGGTAACGCAGGGTAAGTATGAAACCAGTAAGTCCTTGCAAGAGATAGGTGTACTCAGCGGTAGTGATTTAACGCTGGAGGCAGCGGTTACAAAAATGATGCTCCTGCTCGGCAACTTCTCGTACGAAGAAGTAAAAGAGAAATTGGTGAAACCCTTGGCGGGTGAGCTTTCTAAGTAAGGGTTGGACAAGAATATCCTTATGCATTAATTCGTCTGGATTGGTATACATCCCTTACTCGGTTTTGAGGCATCTCACAGTATGCGACTTTCTCAGGTTTTGTGGAGCAGCAAAAATTAAACAAGACTTTCTTCCAAAACGATGACCTTGTGAATGATCTTCTTTTTTATCTCCTGCGTCCTGACGATTATCATAGCATTCTTCTATGTGATTGGTTAGCTTTCTTTTGTTCTAAAACACTATTGTTATGAAAACCAGGGAAGAAATTAAAGCGGCCGAAAATCTCAGAATTGAGAAAGACAAACTGTACCAACGCAAGGACAAACGTCAGCAGGTAGAGCAGCTTACCTTATTAAAGGAAAGCAAGAAACCGAAGGCTTCTACTACTAAAAAGTAAACATGGAGGTACCACTTTTAGCCCTTACTTCCTACGCATGGGAAGGATGCCAGGCTTTGTACTTTTTTGTAAAATAAAAGAGCGAAAGTAAAATCAACACGCTGCCAACTGCGGATACGATATAGCCACCCTTCATAAAAAATTCCAGCCAACTCAGATTTTTCTGCCCAAACTCTTTGTAAAAGAGTACAGAGGCACTTCCCAAATACCCAATCGAGTCGGCCAGGTAAATAAGGAAGCCTACCGTGCTCACATATTTGAATGTGGCAATCAGGCGATCGAAGAAAATGCTGTTGAATTGAATGTAACCAAAATACAAGCCCATGCCAATGAGTACCATCCACGTAGGTGCGCTGATCAACGCTTCCTGATACAAGTACGTGCTGACGCCCACGGTAATGAAACCGAGCAACACGATTATGTGATTGACCACCATCGCTTTGTAGTTATTCTTGATCACCATCAAACTTCCAATCACGATCAACACGACAATGGTAACGGGTACTTCAGTAGAGGTGAAGATAGAAGGCATGCCTCCGTAACCAAGAGAGATCCAGATTTCGGATGAGAAGTTATCGCGAAAATCGCGAAAGGCCGTGAGTAAGGTGTAAGTGAGAATCAACAAGACTAAACCGGGAAGGAAGTTAAGCGTAAAGCGTATGCGTTCTTGTCGCGACATGGGTGAGCGCTTGGTCCGAAGCGCTTCGTCTTCCGCAGTGGGAGCCGGTATTTTATCGAGCATCCACAGAAAGAGTATGAGCGGCCCCAGAAAAAGACAGCACGAAGCGAAAGGCATCCAGAATTCGCTGACACCTTGCTGCATAATGATACCACCAATTGTTTTCGCAAAACCGGCAGAGAAAATAAAACTTACCGAAAGACTGGCGCCTAATACTTCGGTAAATTTGCGTCCTTCCAGATAGCCGAACACCATCCCCCACACCATGCCTAGGGGCAAGCCATTAAAGAAAAGAAAAATCAAATTATAAGGTGTAGGCGTAAGGGCAAAAAATAACCACGACAAACTCGCGATGCTCACCATGAGTAAGATGCCTTTGGCGCGTGCATGGGCTCCCAGCTCTGAAACTACTTTAATACCGATGAACTTGGATAGCATGTATCCCATCAGTTGAAAAATCACCATCCATACTTTAAAGTCTACACCCGCTACTTCATTGTTTTCGTAAGTAGCTACACCAAAGGTTTTGCGGAGCGCGAAAATGCAAGTGTACAAACAGAAGGCTGCACCAGCTGTATAAAGTGAAAACCAAAAACCATTGGTTCGTTGAAGCCACAGCGTAATAGGGGATACTTTCACAGGTAGGCGTTTCGATAAAGATATACTTTTTTGAGGGAGCTGTATACGCAAGCCCTATGGTCTGTACGGAAACTATATAGACGGTAAAAAGAAAAACCCTTCAGACCTACAGCCCAAAGGGTTTCTCAAACCTAAACCTATGATGGTATCTTTATAATGTAACGCGATTACGACCGGCCTCTAGAACCGCGTAATCTTTCCAATTATTAAATGTGTTGGTGTCAAGTACCTGATTGGCAGAACCCGATTGTTCAGGAACAAAAGCTCCCTGACTTTCCCACCAGCGCTTGGCACGTTCGCGGGCTTCCTTCTTATCTACGCCTTCAAACAAGTTGATGCAAGAGTCGGAGATCATCCACGGCTTTTGCATGGTAGAATATTTTTCGAAGATCATGTTACGCATTTGGGTGCCATTGCTCTGATTCTTAAAGTGAGAAATGGTATAGGACATGGTTTCAGGTTCTGTCATGATCATGTCCCAATATTTTCGGGAGGCAATCACTTCTGCGGTGGTGAGCATGTAGCCAAAACCTGCATCAATGCTTTCTTTGGTGATCGGACATTGAGCTTTTAACGCGGGCTTTTTCTTTGCAAAGAGTGATTCGAGGAATGCCATAGAGAACAATTTATACCTTAGATACTCCCTTGCGGGTAAATAGTTGCACGGAAAGGCAAAAATTTCACAAAAAATGTAGTGAATGGTGCCCAGAAGGTCGTGAATTGCACCTTTTGGATAAAAGAAGCCCTCTCCACAGAAGTGAAGAGGGCAGGCTTATTTTGGCAATAATCCCATCTCAAGGGCTTGATTTAGTGGCCGCCTTACTTTTGGCTGCCTGAAATTTTTCATAGCGCTCTATGAAAGGTCCGATTTCTTCCGCAGCGGGAATCTTTCTGCCGATGATTTTCTTTTCACGATCCAACACATAAAATGTGGGGGTTGTTTCCGCATCGTAGAGGTCGCGGTAATGGCCTACTGAACTATAATAGAAGTTTACGTTCACAAACTTCTCCATTTTCATTTCCTTCACATAGTCGCGAATCTTTTTCATAGAAGAATCGGCAGCCACTGCATACACGCCCACATCGTACTTAGTGCTGTTCTTAAACTCAACCAGTTTAGGAGTCTCCTTTCTGCAATGCCCGCAATCCGGATCGTAGATGAAGAGAACGGTGTACTTATTGGCCATGTTGTGCATGGATCGCATGGTGCCGTTAATATCCTGCAACACCAGGTTATTTGACTTTCTGCCCAAGGCGCTGGAGCGAATGCGATCGGCCTGCTCTTTCAGGTTTTGTTTTAACTTATCGTTCACCCAGAAATTCATTTCTCCGGTGGCAAAATATTGGTCGTAGAGGTTTACATACACCTGATCGAGTCCCATGTATTTCGGTTGCTGGTATTTGAGCAAGCAGATCCAGGTCAGGTATTTATAGGTCTCCTGGTTTTTCTTTGACTTGGCAATTAGCTTGTTGATGGCCTTTGTAATCGTATCGGCTTCAGGTACAAATAGACGGTCGAGATACTCTTCAACTTTTTCTTTATATAAATTTTTAGGAAGGCGAATCAAGGCTTCATCGGACAAATCGAAATAATCGAAATAGTGCTCGCGGTAGTAGCGAAGCTGGAAGGTGGAGTCTACCGAACCATCAGCCTTTTTAGGAGGTTCGGGCACATCAATTTTTTTAGTGGTTTTAAAGAGGATCGCGGTGAATGTGGAGGGATATTTCGTGATGATATCATTCTGGTAGGCTACCACTTTATCGTTGATTTTAGCCAAGGCCTCACGTGCTTCTTTTTTCGAATCTTCTTTGGCTGTGCTGTCTTGTATAATTTTCACCCAAGGCTCGGCCTCTTTGTTACGCTCCACATTAAAGCGCATCTGCTCGAAAAACAACTGGTTATCATTGTCACCGGTCACCTTCATGTTACCGATATAGTCTTTTGTAGAAGTACTCATGGCAAACTTCTGATTGCCGTACACGAGGAATTCAAACAGGCGGGCTTTCCCTAAAATCAGGAAATAGACTCCGGGTGCGAGCGGTTTCTTTCCATCGAAAGTAAAAACTCCATTTTTGGACTGTGCAGTGTCCTTGGCATAGGTACTCTCTCCATAGTAGTGGCCTAGTAATAGGGTGGTGTCCTTGATGCCTTCAATAGTGAAATCCAGTTTGTAGGCAGGGGATTGAGCCGCAGCGCCAAAGGAGACGAATAAGAGAGCAAGAAAGGGATAGAAAAGTCGTTTCATACATTTAGTTTACTAAAGCTGACGAGTTTGATTGGCAATTAATAGGCCATTTTAGGCGAAGGTAAACGAAAATCGAAAAAGGAATTGCGCGATTCATGGATTTTGCAATTCTCTTAACATGTTTTAACAGGTACCCGGTTCAGGTCCTGATGTAATCAGGTAATTCCTGCTATTTTTGCCGACATTCAGCTATGTCTATTGTCATTCAGAATCTTAGTAAAGTCTACGGAGCACAGAGAGCCCTCAGCAACATCTCCTTTTCGGTAGAAGCGGGCGAGATCGTTGGTTTTTTAGGTCCGAATGGTGCGGGTAAATCGACCACGTTTAAGATTACGACTGGTTTCCTGCCTCCTACCGAAGGAACGGCAACCGTAGCAGGTTTTAATGTGGCGGATCAGGCCATGGAGGTAAAGAAAGTGATCGGCTATTTGCCCGAACACAACCCCCTGTACCTGGATATGTTTGTGCATGAGTACCTGCAATTTGTAGGTGGCTTGTATGGAATGAAGGGTCAACGTCTGAAGAATAAAGTAGGGGAGATGGTAGAGCGCTGCGGACTCACCCGCGAGCAGAATAAGAAAATTGAAACACTTTCGAAAGGATATAGACAACGCGTAGGGTTGGCACAAGCGCTCTTACACGATCCAAAAGTATTGATCCTGGATGAGCCCACCTCAGGCTTGGACCCCAATCAGCTGGTGGAAATCCGAAAATTGATTAAGGAAGTAAGTGAAAATAAAACGGTGATCTTCTCCACGCACATCATGCAAGAAGTGGAGGCGTTGTGCGATCGGGTAGTCATCATCAACAAAGGAGAGATTGTAGCCAATGATCGCTTAAGTCATTTGCTGGCGGGCAAGCGCAAGGCTGCGTTTGCTGTAGAGTTTGAAGGAGAGGTGAGTATGGAGGAATTGAAACAACTTGTGGGTATTGATACGGTTGAGCGTGTAAAAGCAGGTACGTATAAAATAGAAGGAAAAGAAGGCGTGGATATTCGTGCCGAACTGTTTCGTTTTGCAGCCGATAAACAATTATCCTTGGTGGGCTTGAAGCAAGAGCAACAAAACCTGGAAAGTATTTTTCAAGAACTTACTAAACAACCTGTGGAGGCATGAGGTATATTCTTGTAAAAGAGTTTCGTTCTTTTTTAAATTCTTTAATCGCCTACATGGTGATGGCGGTATTCTTAACCGCCATGGGTTTACTCACCTGGGTATTTCCGGATACGTCTGTGTTGAATTATGGTTTTGCGGACATGGGTACCTTGTTCTCCCTCGCTCCCTATGTGTTTATCTTTTTAATTCCCGCCATTACCATGCGATCTTTTGCCGAAGAGAAAAAATCGGGCACTTTGGAATTATTACTCACGAAGCCGTTGAGTGATTGGGATATTGTGTTGGGTAAATTTTTTGCCTGCTTCTTCCTGGTAGTCATTGCTATTTTACCAACACTGATCTATTACTTCTCTATTCGTCAGTTAGGAAATCCTATCGGGAATATTGATACCTCAGGAGTCATGGGCTCCTACATTGGTTTGTTGTTGTTGAGCGCAATTTTTTGTTCCATCGGCTTGCTGGCGTCCAGCAGTACGCCCAATCAGATTGTTGCCTTTATTCTCGCAGCCTTTTTGTGTTTCATCATTTTCACCGGTTTTCATTCGCTTTCTTCCTTGCCAGTACTTGCTTCCGTGGCAGTAGGGGTGAAGCAGCTGGGTATCTTACACCATTATGAAACCTTGAGCAAAGGTTTAATCGACAGTCGTGATGTTATTTACTTCATCAGCGTAACAGCCTTACTCTTGTTGTTTACCAAAACCATTTTATCCGCACGCACATGGTAAACTGGCAGAGTAAAAAACTGGGCGATCTCTTGTTGCTGGCCAATGGTCTGGTGTTGATAGTACTCATCAATGTGTTGGCTTCTTTTACCTTCTTTCGATTGGACCTCACAGAAGAAAAACGCTTCAGTATAAAACCTCAAACCAAAACCTTGTTAGAGTCACTGGAGGAGCCGGTGTATGTAGAAGTGTTCTTGGCAGGTGATTTGAACCCCAGCTTTACTCGTTTTCAGAAATCCATTCGCGAAACCTTAGAGGAGTTTAAGGTATACTCAGATGGCAAAGTTCGTTTCGTGTTTACTGATCCGAATACGGCTATGGGTGAGAAAGCGCGCAATGAGTTTATGCAGGATTTAGCAGCGCGCGGTGTGCAGCCACGCAATGTGATCGATAACCGCGATGGACAACACGTAGAGAAAATCATTTTCCCAGGTGCGCTTGTGTCGTACGATGGTTTTGAAACAGGAGTTTCTTTGTTGAAGGGAAACAGTGCCGAAGGATCGGAGACTGTGATTAACCAGTCCATCGAAGGTGTGGAGTATGAAATAGCCAACGCTATCTACAAACTTAGCAATGCCAACCGCAAGCGTATTGGGTTGGTGCAGGGTCATGATGAGTTAGACAGTCTGGAGGCAGCGGCCTTGCGCGTAGCCCTGCAGGAACAGTATGAAGTGGGAATGCCGCTCATTCAGGATGGAGAGCAATTAAGTCAGTATGATGTA
>Ga0075163_10008587_pt1 | contig 13436 bp, 8 predicted proteins | sample JI1023141ADNA_FD_71478 | JGI IMG/M metagenome (GOLD analysis project Ga0075163, IMG submission 71478) | Wastewater effluent complex algal communities from Wisconsin, to seasonally profile nutrient transformation and Carbon sequestration -... | ecosystem: Engineered > WWTP > Effluent > Algae...
ATCTATAAAGAGTTTGGTTTTGATGCCGCCCATTTTCTGCCCAATGTACCGGAAGGACATAAATGCAAACAGATGCACGGACATACTTATCATCTGCGGGTCTACATACAGGGTACGCCAGACCCTGATTCTGGCTGGATAATGGATTTTAAAGTACTGAAGGACACGGTACTTCCGCTGATTGACCAGGTGGATCACCGCCTGCTGAATGAAATACCCGGTCTTGAAAATCCGACTGCGGAGAATATCACCATCTGGTTCTGGGACCGCATAAAAAAAGGCTTGCCCCTGCTCAGCCGGATTGAATTAAAAGAAACACCCACCACCGGTGTGATCTACGACGGACACTGATTCCCTGCTTTTTTGTATATTTGAGGCATGCTGTTTAATAACAACATGTCTGCTGATATTCTTGGTTCCAACCTCGACCTCCTCAATCATCGAGGTTAAACCGCCTGTGCCGCCCCTCCCTGGCGGCGGTACTCCCTATTCTCTTTTTACTATTTACTATTCTCTATTTACTATTTACTATTCTCTATTTACTATTTACTATTTACTATTTACTATTCTCTATTAACTAATCATGCACATGAACAATACATCCATGCTGTCCGACCTCTCTCTTCATTATCTTGAACTCGAGGAAAAATATGGCGCCCATAATTATCATCCGCTGCCCGTTGTACTTAGCAAGGGCAAAGGGGTACATGTCTGGGATGTGGACGGAAAAAAGTATTATGATTTCCTGAGCGGGTATTCTGCCGTTAACCAGGGACATTGTCACCCGGTGGTACTGCAGGCTTTCCTGGAACAGGCTCAACAACTGACGCTGACTTCCCGTGCTTTCCACAGTGACCGGCTGGGTGAATACACCCGCTATATCACTGATTACTTCGGCTATGATAAAGTGCTGCCCATGAATACCGGTGTGGAAGGCGTGGAAACCGCCATCAAACTCTGCCGGAAATGGGCCTATGAAATTAAAGGCATTGAGGAAGGAAAAGCAGTGATCATTGTTTGTGAAGGAAACTTTCACGGCCGTACCACCACGGTGATCTCCTTCAGCAGCGATCCCTCATCATCAAAAAATTTCGGTCCTTATGCCCCGGGTTTTAAAGCCATCCCATACAATGATATTCCGGCGCTGGAAGCGGCATTGGAAGATAAACAGGTAGCCGGTTTCCTGGTAGAACCCATACAGGGGGAAGCGGGCGTATTGGTACCTGATGACGGTTATCTTTCCCGGGCAAAAGCGCTATGTGCTGCGGCCAATGTGCTTTTTATTGCCGATGAAATACAAACCGGGCTGGCCCGTACCGGTAAAATGCTGGCCTGTGATCATGAAAATGTAAGACCGGATATTCTGATACTGGGAAAAGCACTCAGTGCGGGTATGTTGCCCGTTAGTGCCGTGCTGGCAGATGATGCAATCATGCTGACTATAAAACCAGGAGAACATGGGTCCACCTATGGCGGCAATCCGCTGGCCTGCAATGTAGCCATGGCCGCTCTTCAGGTTTTAAAGGATGAACAGATGACAGAAAACGCCCTGATCCGCGGTCAGCAGTTGCGAAAAGGACTAACGGCCCTTCAATCTGAATTTATTTCCATTGTCAGGGGCAAAGGTTTATTAAATGCCATTGTGATTCGTCATGCGAATAAAGATGCGGCCTGGGATCTCTGCCTGGCATTAAAAGAAAATGGTTTATTGGCCAAACCCACCCATGGTGATAAGATCCGGTTCGCTCCTCCTCTGGTAATAACCGAAGAACAGGTAAATGACGCCGTGGCCATTATCGGGGAAAGTCTGCAGGCCTTACACGGATAAAATATATAAAGAAATTGCCTCAACCAGCCGCTCCTGTTACGGGAAGCAGCCGGTTGAAGCAATTTCAATTACTATGCGGTCTTTCAATAATTATCTAACTATAAAGGAACGGGAACTGTTCCATTCTCCGTTGCTGATCTGCAAACTGTACATACCGGGTATAAGACTGCCCGGAATACGTATCATCTCTGCTGTAGCGCCACCGGCATGGTTCAGTTGAAGTGTCTGCACCTGCTGACCGGCACTGTTGTAAATCCGTACCTGATATAATCCTTTTTTCAATCCGGTACCCTGCAGCGTAAACTGTCCATTGATTACGGGGTTAGGATAGATTTCCACTGTCGGATTACCGTTGCGGGTATCCACTTTTACGATCACACTCAGCAGTTTTTTACCATCGGTTTCCGCGGATTCAATACGATAAAAATTAACCCCTGGCAGCGGGCTTGCATCATAATAGCTGTAGTCAGCACGTCCGCCATCATTTTTACGGGCGCCCTGTTCAAACAGACTGGTAAAATTAATACTGGCTGCACGTTGTACTGTATAAGCCGTTACCCCTGTTTCCGTAAGGTTACTCCATTCAATCTGAATGCCGGCTCCCTGCTGGTATGCACGCACGTGGGCAAATTTCACCGGTAAAGCGGCATTCTCCGTATAAGTGATATCATCAATATTGATCCGGTTGGTTCCCCCATCCGTCTTCACAATCCTGAAGCGAACATTGCCGCTCAGGTTCAGGGTGAAACTTTGTGCCGTAAGTGTGGTGGTTGAACTGGTGATATCGGCACTGCTGTAAGCGGTCCAGGTAAGACCGGCATCGGTTGACGCTTCCAGTTTCCAGGTACCATTGGCATCCGTACCATAAACTGCATGCAGCACTCGTACAATACCCACCCCGTTGGTCAGGTCAAAACCCATTTCGGCCATACCATTTCTGATCCTGACGGATTTTGTTCCATTTTTACGGTCATCAGCAGTAGTACCCAGCAAGGCATCTGTCAGGGTCCAGCTGCCGGATGTAAGCGTCACAGCGGCTGTCGCATAGCTTGCTTTTGTTCCTGCTTCAAAATCTTCCCAGGGACCAGAGATAGTGGTGCAGTTTGTTTGCGGCACGGTACCATCCGTTTTATAATTAATATTCGTGGAAGTATTGGTATACGGGAATATTTTGAAATAATAGATCCGGCTCTGGGAAAGACCTGTTACTGTAGCCGCCTGGATTCCACCATCTACATTCAGTTTACCGGCCCCGTTGAACTCAGGTGTTCCATCCACCGGAGCAGTGATATCGGCATAACTTACCGTACTCCATTTAATCAGGTAACCGGTGGGTACTGTTCCCACGGTCGCATCGGCCCAGCTAAGCGGTATGGAAGAAGATCCGGTGGCTCCGCAGGCAAATAATGTGGCATGGTTGGTGGGTTCACCGGAAAGAACCAGTCCGGTCAGCGACACGGTTTGTGAAGCGGTGGTGCTCGTATTTAAAACGCTTCCGGTGTTGGTACCCGTAACGGCCGAATTCATCCGCACGTATACTGTACCGTTAGCATTACCTGCCGTCTGTGGTATTGAAACCGAAGTACCAAAACCAGCACCAGAAGTACCCGATACTTCAAATCCTGCGGAGGCTGTAACAGTGATATTAGCAGTCAGGTTGGACCCGGTAACCGTATAATTCTGTTCCGCAGACGGTACACTGGCCAGAGAAGTAAATCCGGTAAGAGTGACCGGGTTTATTGAAATAGTGGGATTGGCACTGCTGGCCACACCGGAAAAGCTAACATTGTCCACACCAAAAGAACCACCAGCAGCTTCTGCATTATACCCATATACCCGGAAAGTGACAGCCGTGGTAATATTATCAAAAGGAGCTCCAAGCGTAATAGTGCTGCCATTGTTTGCACTGGAAGAGGCATCCAGCACCTGGAATACATCGGTTGCCACAACGGATAAGTTGGCATTGGCCGGACTGATACTGGCCGGCAGATTAGACGTATATCCATCCAGGCTGGAACGAACCACAAACTGCCGGATACCGGTGCCGGAGCGTTGCATGGTAAACGTAATCGTGTTCAGGTCCAGTGAATAACCTGCCGCAGGGGTCAGGGTCACGGAGAAATATTGTGTTGCAGACAAAACGCCTGAAAATACATCACTGCCATTGGTGGCGCCGGTTGGCCAGCCGGTAAATGAAAAACGGCTGGCGGCATTCGGATTAACCGATACGCCTGCAGCGGAGAAAGAACCAAAGGTAAGTCCGGAGGCAACCGGCACAGCGGTAGGGTCAGTGGTACCCGATGACGTGGTTACACTGCTGAAATCATACGTCCCGGTAAACGCCTGTCCGGATGCAACAGACAGAAAACAGAGAAACAGTAACGATAAGTAAATTCGCTTCATAACGAAATCAAGTTTTGGTTATACAATAAATGCTGGTTCTGCAGGAGGATATCAAGTCGGGTGATAATAAAAAGGAGGTGCTAAAATAAACCGACCCTTTGATCTGCACGGGATGTCCGCGTTAAGAAATCATGAAGTAAATCGTACTTACAATAGCCTGACCTTGGTATCAGTTTTTACAGGGGGAGGAAACGGGTCTGCCAGTTGGCGGAAGACTCCGAAAATATTCCCTTTTGACATAACAAATCCTGCTTTCCATCCTGAGTTACGCACAATCCGGCTGTGTTCATGTTAATTAAATATGAAATGGCATGCAGCCTTCTTTATGGCAGACCATGCATCCTCTTTGCCATACAAAAAAAGCAAGAAAGCCGGAAATAGCCATGGGAAAAAAGACAGGAATATCCTGTTTTTTTCAGCCGCGGTTGTCGTTTTTTATTTTTATATCGGGGGAAAAAGCGGAGATGAGCATCATAATCGTGGCGAGTATCATGAGGTAAAAACCGGTTTCACGTACCGGGCACTCTCCTCCTTTACAGGTACCGATGATCAGGAAATTCCGTAAAGTCCAGGCGGCAATCAGGGCTACAAATAAAAGATTGAAACGTTTGGCCCAGAGGCGGGGTATTAAAGTGAACGCTATAAAAAAAGCAAGTAATACAAAATGCACATAGGATGGTTTACCGTAATTGGTACCCGCCGCATCTACTCCGGAAATTACCAATTGCTTTGAGGCAATGGTTACCCAGGGCATAAAGGCTGAAATGATCAGCAACAACGCCCCGGCCAACCCGATCCATTTTGAATACTTCATAACGCCATTTTTAGAGGCCGCAAGATAGTGAATCAGGCGTTACTTACACCTGGAGTAAGCTCAGCATATCAGTACAGCGGGTGTATCCATTGGAGAGTCCATAGCAGCCTGTATCCGTCCGGCTATGTACGCCGGTGTCTGCCAGCTGCCAAAATCCGCCTCCGGCATGGCCGTCCGGTTCTGTGGCGTATCAATAATATGGGGCACCACCACAAATACCTTTACGGCTGTACCGGCCGCTTCATCATTCATAATGGCCGCGAGCCGGAACAGCAGTGACTTGGCCAGACCATATGCTATCACGCCCTTATTATTTTCAACATACAAACCGGCTTCTGATCCGATAAAAAACAACGTTCCCCTGCCCTGCTTCAACAATTGCAAAAAAACCGGTCGGGCCACTGAATATGCGGTATTAAAGTTCAGTTGTATTTGTTTTTCCAGCATACCCAGTGAAGTATCCCTTATACCCCCCATGGCAAATCCACCAACCGTGAGAATGGCACTGTCGATGGTTTGGTATTTTTCAATCACATGGCCGACCCAGGCACCGGCTGCCTCTTCCTGCATCAGATCCACTTTCTCTCCTTCATAACCCGCCGTTTCCACAGGGGGTTGGCCGGTTCCGCACACCCTGTCCCCTGCTGTTGTAAATTGTTGAACCAGGGCGTGACCCAGGTTACCCGAAGCACCTGTGACCAGTATTGTCCGCATCATTGTTTTTTTACGAATGTAATGAAACATCAGGCAGCCAAAAGAACGGTGAGTCCGATATTGTTTGTATTTTCCATAACCCGGACAGCATGTTTAAGCATTACCTGATAGCAGCCTTGCTCCTTTTGACATTCTCGCGATTGTCGGCCCAGGTAGAATGTACCCATCCGGGCCAAACACCCATTACAGCCATGATGGTTTGCGGGGAACAGCCCTTTACTGTTAATACCCCTACGTATTGCGGCATGACGGCTGTGCCGGTTCCCTGTCAGAACGGGAATGCATATATGAATTCCAATCCCAACTTTTTCCGGATGCTTTGTTTCTCAGCCGGCACATTAGGATTTGTAATTACACCGGAGACTCTTACAGCGAATTATGACTGGCAGCTTTTTGATATCACCAACCGGAATCCATATGATATTTTTACCACGCCTTCCCTGTTTGTAGCCTGTAACTGGTCAGCTGCGCCAGGCGAAACCGGCGCTTCTGCAGATGGAACGGATACGATTGTATGTGCCGTTGCAGGTGAACCTGCATTCAGCCGGATGCCTCAGTTGCAACAAGGACATACATACTTATTAATGGTAGTGAATCAGAGTAGTTCAGGAGGCACTTATGAGTTGCTGATGACAGGCGGAACAGCCAGCATCAGCGACGGATTTGATCCCAGGTTAGAAACAGCTTCTGTCAGTTGCGACGGTACAGGAATAATGGTCAGTCTGAATAAAAAAATCATGTGCGGCAGTGTGGCCGCTGATGGTTCTGATTTCCTGCTGAGTAACGGCGCCATTATAAGCAGTGCCCGGCCGGCCAACTGCAATTCCACCTTTGGTACAGATTCCATTTTCCTTACATTGGCACAACACCTTTCAAACGGGAACTATAATCTGCAAATGGTGGTTGGCACGGATGCCAATAGTTTAGTGGATGTTTGCACACGCGCTGTCGCAACCGGACAAACAATCTCTTTTTCCGTGAGTAATACCGCTGCAGCCAGTCTCCAGGGTGGCATATTCAGCACCTGCACGCCGGGAAGTATTGATCTGGTCTTTACAAAAAATATACGCTGCTCAACCCTGCAGCCCAATGGAGCCGGTTTTACGGTTACCGGATCATTCCCGGCCTCTGTTACCCGGGCAGAAGGAATCAATTGTAATACCCAGGGACTTACGAATCGGATACGGATTTATTTCCAAACAGCATCTTTGACTCCGGGTAATTATACCATTTCTTTATCCAATGGTCACCTGTTACTTGATGAGTGTGGTGTTGCCGTGGTCAATGGTAATCATCCGTACGACCTGACGGTTTACCCAAAACCTTCTGCTTCGTTTTCTTTTACACAACAGGCAGGTTGTACGGAAAGTCAGGTACAGTTCAGCCATGCCGGGGGAAATAATATAAACAGCTGGCAATGGAACTTTGGAAACAGCGGCAACAGTTTGCAACAAAATCCGGTGCAGATTTTTACAAAGCCAGGGAGCCATACCATACAATTAATCGTGTCGAATGGAAGTTGTTCAGATACGGTCCGCCAATCAGTTTTGATACAGGACCCGGTAAAAGCAGCCTTTGAATCCGACCCGCTTATCTGCCCGGGTGATAGTTTGCGCCTGTTAAATAAAAGTACTGGTAGTATTGACGGCTGGCAATGGGATTTCGGAAATGGGCTGACCAGCAGTTTACCAACGCCCCGCTTTATACAATACCTGCCCGTTACCCGGGAAACCATTTATCCAATCCGGCTTGTGGTAAGTAATAACCAGCTTAATTGTACGGATACGGCCTGGTATACGGTGAGACTGCTCAGCAGCTGCCGGATAGCCGTACCATCCGCATTTACACCCAATGGTGACGGGCTGAATGATTACCTGCAACCATTGAACGTGGAAAAAGCGGTAGAACTGCATTTCGCCGTGTTCAACAGATCCGGTCAGCTGGTATTTCAGACACGGGATCCGATTGGTAAATGGGATGGCCGTATGAATGGACAGAAGCTGGAAGCAGGCCTCTATGTGTGGGTATTAAGTTATCGTTTGCCGGGCAGCCTGGAGAAAACCATTTCCAAAGGCACATCAATACTCATCCGTTAATCAGTACTGAATCTTATGCGTTTGAAACTAGTTACCGCTCATGTACCCCCACATCCGGCCGCTCCTATTTTAACAAGCTGCTATTTGTTTATTGCTTAATTTTCCGGAAAACCCCAAAACCATGCAGTTTAAAATCCCGCTGATCCTGGTCCTGCTGATCAGCAGCCTTGGCAGCTATGCCCAGCAAAATTTCAGTTTCAGTCCCGAAAAACCCAAACCGGGAGAAACCGTAACCATCACTTACAAAACCGCCGGAGATATTGCCAATACCATTCTGCCAGTGGAAGCCGTCGTATACCAGACCGGCATCCCGGCAGATAAGGAAGGAGAAATGGCGTTTAAACAAAAAGCGGACGATCTGGTTCTGACAAAAAAAGGAGATACCTATACAGCCAGTTTTGTCGTTGCCCCCTTTGCCAGTTTTGTTTATTTCAGTTTTTCCGCGGATAAAAAATTCGATAACAACTTCAATAACGGGTATTTTATTCAATTGCAGGAAGGCGATAAAATGGCGAAGAACAGTAATTACAGCAAATGCATGTTTTTTCAGTACATGGGCAGCCAGGCCGGTGTGGAACGGAACAATGAGAAGGCACTGGAAGCCATCGAACAGGAAATCAAAGCCTATCCCGCATCGAAAAAAACATTCCTGCTGAGTTATTTACGTTTACTCAATGCCGTTAAAAAGGACGCCGCCGCGTCGCTTGTTCAGAAAGAAATAGAAGCGCAGCTTAAAACCGGCCTGAAAGAAGAAGCCGATTACGACAATGTGGCCGGGATGTATTCCCTTGTAAAACTGCCGGAACAGGCCAAACTGATTACCGGAATAAAGAAAGAAAAATTCCCCACGGGCAAATGGACCATTAATGAAATAATGCAGGCCTATTACGGGGAAAAGGATATGAAGAAGAAGGAAGACATGCTGGCGGAAATTATCCGGAATTCGGAGACAAACACCGACTGGGCCAATGTCAAAAGAAACCTTTCTTTCTACAAAGGACTCCTGGTGAGCACGTACATTAAAAACAAAGCCTGGGATAAACTGAAATCATTTACCGCGGGCATGACGGATAAATCAGCCCTGGCTGAAACCTACAATTCAATTGCCTGGGATATGCAGAAAGACAGCACGGAACTGGAACGGGCGGAAGAAATGTCTCGCTTTGCCGCTGAGTTTACCCGCCAGCAATGGCTGAAACCCACTGAAGCCAAACCGGAGGAAATAACAGAAAAACAGTGGAAGCAGAATAATGAACGGACCTACGGTCAGTATGCGGATACCTATGGCATGGTATTGTACCGCCTCGGACAATATAAAAAAGGATTACCCTTTGCCAAAGATGCGGCCATCCTGATCAATAAAGGAAAAGATGCCGACCTGAACAATACCTATGCCCTGCTGGCTGAAAAAACCTTACCGGCCAAAAAACTGAAACCTGAACTGGAGCAGTTTGTTAAAGACGGTAAATCCACCAGCGAAATTAAAAACATACTCAAACGGCTGTATACGGGTTCAACTAAATCAGATGCCGGTTTTGATAATTACATCACGGCCCTGCAGGAAGAAAGCCGTCTGAAAATGCTGGAAGAGTTACGCAAATCTATGCTGAATGACAAGAGCCCTTCATTCGCCCTTGTAAACCTGGAGGGAAAGAAAGTGGATATCACTGAACTGAAAGGGAAAGTAGTGGTAGTGGATTTCTGGGCTACCTGGTGCGGCCCTTGTAAGGCCAGTTTCCCCGGCATGCAGAAAATGGTCACCAAATACAAAAACAACCCGGATGTGAAGTTTGTGTTTGTGGATACCTGGGAAAACGTGGAAGACAAAAAGAAAAACGCGCAGGATTTTATCAACAGCAATAAATACACATTCGACGTACTGATGGATAATGACAATAAAGTGGTAGAGCAGTTTAAAGTGGAAGGCATCCCTACGAAATTTGTGATTGACAAAAACGGGGTGATCCGTTTCAAGTCAGTTGGCTTCGGCGGCAGTGATGATAAACTGATGCAGGAACTGACCGCCATGATTGATATGGCTGCTGAACAGGGGACGAAGTCGTTTTGACGATAATACAGGTGCCAGGAAAGTTGTGAGTTGTGGGATGTGAGTTGTCAGTAGCAACGTTTCAATCGGAGCGCCGTACTTCGTACCTCGTACTTCGTACCTCGTACTTATTCAGTTGTCAGTTGTGGGATGTGAGTTGTCAGTAGCAACGTTTCAATCGGAGCGCCGTACTTCGTACCTCGTACTTCGTACTTATTCAGTTGTCAGTTGTGGGATGTGAGTTGTCAGTAGCAACGTTTCAATCGGAGCGCCGTACTTCGTACCTCGTACTTCGTACTTTATTCAATGCTCAATGTTAAATTGAACCGACTACTAACTACTAACTGCTATCTACTAACTATACATCTCCTCACGCAGTCCCTTCACCCGTTCATCTTCCAGGTATTCATCAAAGGTGGTAAGCCGGTCAATAATGCCTTTCGGGGTTAACTCGATAATCCGGTTGGCCACGGTCTGCATGAAAGTATGGTCATGACTGGTCAGGAGCACGATGCCTTTGTAGTCGGTACATTGTTCGTTGAAGCTCTGAATACTTTCCAGATCCAGGTGGTTGGTCGGCTGATCCAGAAGGATTACGTTGGGACTCTGGAGCATCATCCGGCTGAGCATACAGCGCACTTTCTCTCCCCCGCTGAGTACATTGGTTTTTTTCAGTACATCTTCCCCGCTGAACAGCATTTTTCCCAGGAAACCACGCAGGAAGGGCTCATCCACATCCTTTACATGATCGGGTACATATTGCCGCAACCAGTCCATAAGGTTATCCTGCCCGTTAAAGAATTCGCTGTTTTCCTGTGGCAGGTAGGCATGAGTAACCGTGCTGCCCCATTCGTAAGCACCGCTGTCGGCGGTTAACTGACCGGTGATTATATTAAAGAAGCTGGTAATCGCCAGGGGGTCGCGGCTGAGCAGGGCGATCTTATCATTCTTATTAACCGTAAACGTAACATCCCGGAACAAGGGACGTCCGTCTACCGACATGGACAGTTTCTCTACGTTCAGGATCTGATTCCCCACTTCCCGCAATTGCTGGAATATAATTCCCGGGTATTTGCGGTAGCTGGGTTCAATTTCCTCCAGGGTCAGTTTTTCCAGGGCTTTCTTACGGGATGTAGCCTGCTTACTCTTACTCGCGTTCGCGCTGAATCGGGCGATAAAGTCAATCAGGGCCTGACGCTTCTCCTCTACTTTTTTATTCTTGTCATTCACCTGGCGGGCCATTAGTTGGGAGGACTCGTACCAGAAAGTATAGTTACCGGTAAAGATTTTTATTTTCTGCCGGTCCACATCGGCCACATGGGTACATACGGCATCCAGGAAGTGACGGTCATGGCTCACCACGAGAACGATATTCTCATAGTCGGCCAGGAAGTTCTCCAGCCAGCCGATGGTTTCAATATCGAGACCGTTGGTCGGCTCATCCAGCAGCAGGATATCGGGATTGCCAAAAAGGGACTGTGCCAGCAGCACCCGCACTTTCATGTTGGACGGGATGTCCTTCATCAGGGATTGCTGAAATGATTCACCCACCCCCAGTTCACTCAAAAGTGTGGCGGCATCGCTTTCCGCCGTATAGCCACCCATTTCCCCATATTCATGTTCCAGTTCTCCGGCACGCATGCCATCTTCTTCGGTAAAATCCTCCTTGGCGTAGATGGTTTCCCGTTCTTTTCCGATGGCCCATAGTTTGGTATGTCCCATCAGTACGGTATTCAATACGGTTTCCTCGTCAAACTGAAACTGATTCTGTTTCAGCACGGCCATCCGCTCACCCGGTGTGATATCCACGGTGCCTTTATTGGGTTCTATTTCCCCGCTGAGGATTTTCAGGAACGTGGATTTACCGGCCCCGTTGGCGCCGATTACCCCATAGCAATTCCCTTTGGTGAAATTGAGGTTTACTTCTTCAAACAACACCCTTTTTCCGTAGGCGAGTTTCAGGTCTTTTACGCTGATCATAATGAATACACTTTAATTGAACCGGGCCTTTGAGCCTGGTCAGGCGGCCGCAAAGGTAAGGATAAGGAGAGAAAAAAAAAGATCCCGTTCTGCTTGCCAGGAGGCTTGCGGAACGGGATCTATACTTAGAATACTTAAAATCTTACTTAAATACCACGAAAGAGGAACTTCTCTTCACGAATCCATTCTGATCGTTGGACAGGTAGAGATGGTATGTACCGCCGGCAAGGCTGCTCATATCCACGCCTACTACAGAACCGTATGTGACACCGGAAGAAAGCTGGGTTTTAACCAGTTGTCCGGTAGCATTATAGATACGGATCGTCAGTCTGCTGTACAGATCAGAGTTCACCCGTATATTGAATACCCCGTTGTTCGGGTTCGGGTAAACGGTTACTGAAGAGTATTTATCCAGTGTGATATGACGTTCTGCACATTCGTTTACCAGGATCACGCGGCTGGCCACGGTCTGGCAGGCTGCATTGGAAATGGTATAGGTAACGGTTTTGGCACCGATACCGGCAACAGAAGGTGTGAACGTAGTACCGGAAACACCCGGACCGGCAAATGCTCCACCGGCAGGTGTGGCACTGATGCTGAATGCAGGATCAGATACGCAGGTTACTGCCTGCGGGCTGAAACTTACAACAGGATAACTGTTTACAGTCAGCACAGCCGCATTCGAGTTAACGGAACCGCAACCGGCAGTTACCACAACTCTGAAGCGATAGCCATTTTGTCCAACAGGTATAGAAGGCTGGGCAAAGCTGTTGGTGGTGGCACCGGCAATATTTGACCAGGAAGATCCGCCATCAGTGCTCAGTTGCCATTGGTAAGTCAGTGTTCCTACACCGGTAGTGGCAGTTACACTGAAAGTCTGTGCAGCAGCGGCACAAATGGTGGCGCTGGCCGGCTGTGTAGTGATTACCGGGAAGGTATTCACGGTCAGCGTGGCAGCGGTAGACGTACCCGGGTTACAAGCGGCATTGGAAGCAATGGCTCTGTAACGCAGGTTATTTTGTGCAGGTAATACACCGGTAATGGTCAGTGTGGTACTGGTAGCACCGGTATAGTTACCGGTATTGGCCAGGTTGGTCCAGGTGGTACCGCCATCGGCACTTACCTGCCACTGATACGAAAGACCTGATCCGGCAGCCGCTACGGTGAAGTTGACAGTCGTCGCCTCACAAACGGTCTGGCTTACAGGGTTGGTGGAAACGGTAATGGAGGAAGACACCAGCAATGTAGCCGCATTGGAATTTACAGCAGGCGTACAGGTACCGGATACCACGCAACGGAATTGTTTGTTGTTATCTGTTGTGGCAACAGCGGCAATAGTATAAGTTGCCGCATTTGCAGCACTGATATTATTCCAGGTTGCACCCGCATCGGTACTCACCTGCCATTGATAGGTCAGGGCTGTACCTGTACCGGCAACGGTAAAGGAAGCCGCACTACCGGAGCAAAGGCTCAGGCTGGTCGGTTGGGTGGTAATAGCAGGGGCTGTATTTACCGTAAGGGTAGCTACAGAAGATGTAGTCGTACCACATTGAC
>Ga0075163_10008589_pt1 | contig 13435 bp, 6 predicted proteins | sample JI1023141ADNA_FD_71478 | JGI IMG/M metagenome (GOLD analysis project Ga0075163, IMG submission 71478) | Wastewater effluent complex algal communities from Wisconsin, to seasonally profile nutrient transformation and Carbon sequestration -... | ecosystem: Engineered > WWTP > Effluent > Algae...
GAGATCACCGGCCTGGGCCCGCTGGAGGGCCTGCTGGGCGATCCGGCCATCAGCGACATCTTGGTGAACGGCCCCAACACCATTTACGTGGAGCGCAGAGGCAAGCTGGAGCGCCCCCTGGAGCCAGATTCTGGGCATCAAGCGCAACAAGACCGTCGAGACCCTCGACGCCATCGCCCAGCACGTGTGGCTCGAGTCCAATGTGTTGGAGAACGGCCACCGCGTCACCCGCGCCACCTACGAGGTGGCCAACGAAGACCGCCAGTTCCTCAAGCTCAAGCTGCCCGAGGGCGCCCAGGTGCTGTCGGTGCAGTCCGATGGCCGCAAGGTCAAGGCCGTGCAGGATCAGACCGGCACCGTGGCCATCCCGCTGCCCAAGAGCCGCACCGTGCAGGTGGAGGTCACCTACGACCTCACCGGCAGCGACCTGGGCCTCTACCAGGGCGTGGAGCTGACCGCGCCCGTCGCGGACCTGCGCAGCAACGACATTCAGTGGCTGGTGCGGGTGCCCGTCTCGCTCACCATTCTGAATTTTGCCACGGATCTCAAGGCCTTGGAGGATGCGTCCTTCGGCGGTCCCGGCGGCGATCCGCTGCCCGCCGAGAGCCAGATGGTGGCCCGTGTGTTCAGCTACTCCGTGCAGGATGCCGACCAGCCCGCGCTGACGGTCACCGCCCGCCTGGCCCGCGCCCCGGGCCAGAGCATGAACCTTGTGCTCTTGGCGCTGAGCATCCTGGCGCTGCTGGGGGTGACCCGTCGCCGCGCCCAGGGCCGGCCCATGAGCGGTGGGGTCTGGGGCCTGCTGCTGGTGGCGGTGGCGCTGTTGCTGGCCAAGGCCGCCCTCTTCGGCATTGAGCCCTGGGCCTTCATCGTGGTGGTGGTGCTGATCGTCGTCGTGGGCATCGCGTCACGGCGCGCGGCTGCGCCCCGGACGGAGGGATAAGATGCGCCGCCTCTTCTTCGGTGCCCTCGCGCTGGGCGTCCTGGCGCTCCTGCTGGTGGTGGCCCTCACCGCCGGCGGCCGCGCACCCGAAGCCGGGACCGGGGCAGGGCCGGTGGCCAAGACGGCCACGGTCGACTTCGAGGACACCCACGCGCCCGGCGCCCCGGCGGGCGACCTGACCGAAGAAGACAACCGCTACCTCGAGGCCAAGGTCCCGGCCCCCAAGGTCGCGCGCAATGGCACCGACCTGCTCCAAGCCCTGGCGGGCGCGGAAGCCCCCCCGCCCCCACCCGAGCCCGAGCCCGAGCCCGAGCTCGATCTCCTCGTGGAGGTTCAGGAGAAGGAAACCGGCTTCAACAGCCAGCTCGGGCCCGGTGGCGGGGGTCAGGGTGCGGGCCGCATCCATGGCCTGGGCCAGGTCGACACCGGCGGAGGCCGTGGGGGGGTCATCCACCTGGACGCCCTGGCCATCGAGGGCCAGCCCGTGGGGGGCACCATCGCGCTCGACGGCAAGGACGGCTTCGCCGACCGCCAAAACAGCGATGGCGACGGCCTGCGCGACGACGATGGGCCCCCTGAGGATCGCCCGATTGAGAACCTCGAAGAGGCCGCGCCGGACAAGGCTGGCCGGAAAGTCGAGCGGCCGCGCCCAGGCGTGCGTGGGACGCGAGCGGGCTACTTTGCCGCCGACCAGGATCTCGAAGGCTTTGAGGACAAAAACTTGGAGGACAACAAGAAGAGGGAGGCCGAGAAGGGCGCCGCCCGCGCGCGGTCCAACCGGCCTGCCTTGTACGAGGTGCTCGTCGATGACGCCGAGCCCGAAGAGGCCGAAGGCGAGCTGGGCAAGCTGAGCAAGGGCGAGGTGGCCGCAGGCGCCAAGGACCTGCAGAGCGAAACCCGCGCAGTTGCTGGGAAAAAGCAAAAGCCGCGGTGGAAGGGCCACGGGAGCGAGCGCGTGGATCTCGCGCGCCTGGTGGATCAGACCACCGAGGTCGAAGGCTTCGACGAGGCCCCGCCGGCCAGCTTCCTGCCCCGCATGTGTTACTTCGAAAACACCTACCTGGGTGGCAACGCGGCCTACGAGGAGCGCCTGCGCCGCCTGGAGGCTGACCTGGGGCGGGGCCCGCACCTCCTGGCCCTGCTCGATCCACAGCCTTTTGACGCCCCCGAGGACGCCGGGCTGCGCCTGACAGCCACCCTCGACCACAGCCACCTCGACCATCCTGGCCGGGTGCTGCTCCAGGTGGGCCTCCAGGGCAGCCGCCGCTACGGCTGGCGCCGGCCCCCACTGGACATCGCGCTGGTGGTGGACGCCGCCAACCCCGAGGTGGTGTTGCAGGCCGCGGAGGCCCTCTTGAAGCGCTTGGGCCCGCAAGACCGCCTGGCGGTCATCGCCTCCGGCAACGCCGAGCCCATCGCCCCCCTGGCCGATCGCCGCGATGTGCGGGCCGCGTTGATTCGTGGCCTCGATGGGGTGCGCTCGGGTGTCAACGACGCCACCGCCCTCGACGAGGCCCTCACGACCGCTGGCGCCCTGCTGAGCGGCGCCGACGATCAGGCCCGCGTGCCCGGCACCCGCACCGTGGTGATCGTCACCGAGACCACGGCCGCCGATCGGGTCGCCCGCGCCCGCGCTCAGGTGCAGGCGATGGCCCTCACCGGCGTGGTCACCTCGGTGGTGGCCCTCGGCACCGGCCGCGACGCCGCCTGGTGGATGGTGGCCAACGCCGGCAACGGCAACCTGCACCGCGTCGGTGCCCCGGCCGAGCTGGGTGAGGCCATGGAGGCCGAGCTGGCCAGCCTCGCCCGGGTCATCGCCCGCCTGCTGCGCATCAACATTCGGCTCGCCCCCAACGTGGAGGCCATCCGCGTGCTGGGCTCGCGGGTGCTCGGCCAGCAGGAAGTGGTGGAGGTCAAAGCCCGCGAGGTGGCCACCGACCGCAACCTGAGCCGTGCCCTGGGCGTGAAGGCCGACCGCGGCGAGGATGACGACGGCATCCAGACGGTCATCCCCTACTTCTACGGCGGCGACAGCCACGTCATCCTGGTGGAGCTGTGGGTGAAGAGCCCCGGCCCGGTGGCGGAAATCTCCTTGCGTTACAAGGACATGGTCAACCTGGGCAACGCCACCGCCCGGACCTCCACCCACCTCACGGCCCGCGCCCACGGCGAGGCCGCCGCCCAGGCTCAGGTGGCGCACAACCGGGTCGGCTTCGCCTTCGCCGAGGCCCTCGATCGCGCCGCCGAGCGCGCGGCAGTGGGCGACCAGGAGGCCGTCCGCCGCCTCCTGCGCAACGCTGCCCACACCCCGGGCGACCGCCAGGTGGTGGCGGCCTTCGAGAACCTGCTGCGCCAGGGGGCCCGCCCGGACCTGCTGCGCGACGCCCTGGCCCTGGCCGCCGATCGGCGGATCGGGACGTCTGGAGGTGAGCCATGAAGCGCACCCGCCCTTGGATCACACTGGCCGCGCTGCTGGCGCTGGCGAGCTGCGCCCAGCCCGACGGCGCGGCGGCCCCTCCGATCAGCGAGGCAGCGCCCTACGCGGGCCCCCAAGGCGCCCCTCCGGCCGAGCAGAAGCCGCGGGATTTGTCATTGGGCCGCATCGGCGCTGCGGGCCCCGCAGGCGCACCCGCGGCCGCGGATCCGGCCGTGGCCCAGGATGTAGAAGACGTGACGGGTGGGACCGAGAGCCAGCTGCGCGGCCGTCCCACGAAGCGGATGATCCTCGGCGACAGCCAAGACGATGCGCCCGCGCGGCAGCCCGCCGCCCCCAGGCTGGAGGCCCCGAAGGTGGCCTTTCGCGAGGTGGCCGACGAGATCACCGTCCTTGAGCCGCCAGCCGCCCTCAAGGAAGCCCGCCTCCAGAAGCCCATGGCGAAGGCGTTCGAGAAGCTCAAAGAGGTGACGCTGGAGGAGAAAGCCGAAGCCAAGATCGAAGACGAAGAAGTGCCCGCACGGGAGGCCGACAAGCGCGAGAAGAACGACCGCAGCCGCGGACCGGCCAACGGCAAGTGGGCGCAACACGCCCAGGGTGGTGAGAACGTCGATGACCTGCTCGGCAGCCTGGATGGCGCCCAGGGCGAGGCCGAGAGCGCCCGCCGGCGCGCTGAAGAGCCCGCCGATCGCGGCGAGATGGAGGGCGGGGACCACGAGCAGTTCGGCCGCGACGTGGGCAAGTCCAAGCACAAGGGCGACGAAGGCCGGTGGACGCGCGACGGTCTGACGCGTCCCGCGCCCGACACGAGCCTGCTGGACGACGGCTGGTTCGCCCTCCAGCACACCACCGAAAAGCCCGCCAGCTTCCTGCCCCGGGTCTTCTACTTCGAGAACACCTACCAGGGCCGCAGCGCCGCCTTCCTGGAGCGCCAGCGCCGCCTCGACGCCGCCTACGGGGGCCTCGACCGCCCCTACACCCTGGCCTCCCTGCCTCCGCAAGCGGTGGATCCCCCCGAAGACAAAGGCCTTTCGCTGTCGGTGGCCCTCGATCGCCCCTGGATCGATCAGCCGGGCAAGGTCAACCTGCAGGTCACCCTCCAGGGCTCCAGCCGCTTCGGTTGGCGCCGCCCGCCCCTCGACGTGGCGGTGGTGGTGGATGGCGACGCCGCCGCCCAGCAGCCCGAGCAGGTGGCCGCCGCCCTCCAGCGCCTGCTCGACACCCTCGGCCCTCAGGACCGCCTCGGTGTCGTGCTCGCCGGCCCGCCCCCCACGGTGCTGGCCGAAGTGGGCGATCTGCGCACCACCCGCCAGGCCCTCGGGCGCTTGAGCGGCCATGTGGACGTCACCGAAGCCGGCCTCGCCGAGGGCATGCTGCTCGCGGGTCGCCTGCTCCAGGTCGCCGGCCAGGGCCAGGCCCGCGTGCCCGGCTCCCAGATCGTCCTCCTGCTCGCCGACCGCCCGCCCGAAGGTACCGACGCCATCGAGGCCGCCCACGCCCTCACCGTGCAGGGCGCCACCACCTCGGTCATCGAGCTCGATGGCGGCTGGTCCTGGTGGGCGGTGGCCAATGCCGGCCACGGCAACCTGCACCGGGTGGAAGACGACAACGTGGCCGCCGCGGTGGACGAGGAGCTCGCCCGCATCAGCCAGGTCATCGCCCGCCTCTTGCGGGTCAACATCCGCCTCGCCCCCGGCGTAGAAGCCATCCGCGTGCTGGGCTCCCGCGTTTTGGACGCCGAAGAAGTCCGCCAGGTGAAGGCCCGCGAAGTGGCCACCGACCGCCAGCTCTCCGCCAGCCTGGGGGTCAAAGCCGACCGCGGCGACGACGACGACGGCATCCAGACCGTGATCCCCTTCTTCTACGGCGGCGACGCCCACGTCATCGCCGTGGAACTCTGGGTGGACAAGCCCGGCCCGGTGGCCGAAATCACCTTGCGTTACAAGGACATGGTCGCCCTGGAAAACGCCACCGCCCGCGCCAGCGTGCGCATGGGCGCCGTCCCCCGCCCCACCACCGGCGCCGAGCTCTCCGTCCGCCGCAACGTGCGCGGCTTCCTGCTCGCCGAAGCCCTCGACCGCGCCGGCCGCCTCGTCGCCCGCGGCGACCTCAGCGGCGCCCGCGACCTCCTCCTGGCCACCGAGGCCACCGCCGGCCAGGACGCCGCCCTCCTCTCCGGCTTCCGCCGCGCCCTCGACCGCGGCGACACCCCCCAGGCCCTGCTGAGCGAAGCTCTCGACTACGCCGGCCAGCGCCGCATCAGCCACGTCGCCCTGCGCTGATCGGGCGCCGACTTCCAGCCGGCCCCCACGTGCGGCCTGGCTGCGGGCGAGGGCGCCCGCGGTCCCAGTGAACACCAGCGGGTCAAAGCGGCGGCCTCAACGCACCCCACCATTTGACGCTGCCCCCATCCGCCCCTGATCCTACCCGCGTCCAGCCGCCGTGATCCCCACGGCTGGCCGGAGGGAGGCCCATGCGCATCGTCCTGTTTTCACTGGTGTTCTTGGCCGCCTGCCAGCAGCGCGAGGCGCCCACCGCCTCCCCCGCGCTCCCCTCCGCAGCACCCGCTGCACCCGCCACCGCCGCCCCCTCCCCCTGCGCCGATTGCCACCCCGACGAGACGGACGCCTTCGCCCGCACCGGCATGGGCCGCTCCCTCGCCCCCGCCGCCCAGGCCGACGTCATCGAGGACTACACCCACGCCACGGTGCAGGAGCCCGCCTCGGGCTTCACCTACCGCGCCCTCCGCGACGCCGACGGCCGCTTGTGGCAAGAGGAGCGCCTGATCGGCGACGACGCCTGGGTCCGCCGCATCGAGGCCCGCTATGTCATCGGCTCGGGCAACCACACCCGATCCTACCTCGGCCTCGTGGACGGCGAGCTCGTGCAGCTGCCGCTCACCTGGTACAGCAAGCGCCGCCTCTGGGGCATGAGCCCCGGCTATGCCAAAGCCAACCAACAACGCTTCGGCCGCGTGGTGGAGCCGCCCTGTCTGTTCTGTCACAACGATCTCACCGCACTGCAGCCCGGCACCGTGGCCACCTACGTCGAACCCCTCGCCGCCGGCATCGGGTGTGACCGCTGCCACGGCGATGGCACCGCCCACGTCCGCCTGCGCACTGCGGGTGGCGGCCCCGCCGAAGGCCAGCCCGACCCCTCCATCTTCAACCCCGCCCGCGAGCCCCCCCTCCGCCAGCTCCAGGTCTGTCAACAGTGTCACCTCCAGGCGGACACCGCTGTGTTACATGGCACCCACCGCTGGGATGTCTTCGATGTCCGCTGGCCGCTGACCGACTATGTCTCGGTGTATCAGCGCGTCGGTGAAGCGGGCAGCCACTTCGGCATCGCCAGCCACGGCAAGCGCCTGGCCGCCAGCCGTTGCGCCCAGGCCAGCGGCGACCGCCTGCGCTGCACCACCTGCCACAACCCCCACACCACCGCCACCCCCGAGACCTACCGCCAGGCCTGCCTGAGCTGCCACGGCGAGGGCGCCACCACCCACTGCCCCGACAGCGAAGCGGCCACAACTCCCTGTTATCGTTGCCATATGGCGGTGGGCCCCACCAGCGACGTGCCCCACGTGGAGTTCACCGACCACTTCATCCGCCGCCGCCCCAGCGCCGACGACCGCTCACCGGCCAATCCCTCCACCACCGAGCTGGCCGACCTCGTGGCCGGCGCCGCCCCGCCCGACGGCCTGGAGGCCCGCCTCCACCAGGGCCTCGCCCACACCGCCATCTGGGAGCGCAACGGCGACCTGCGCCACCTCGGCGAAGCCGTCACCCGCCTGCAGGCGGTCGTCGCCGAAGCCGCCCCCGGACTGCCCGGCCTGGCCACTGCCCACGCCGCCCTCGGCCGCGGCCTCGCCCGCATGCGCCGCCCCGGCGAAGCCCTGTTGGCCTTCAACCAGGCCCTCGCCCTCGGCAACCCCGACCCGCTCTTCCCCGACGACCGCGCCCTCACCCTCATGGCCCTGGGCCGCCTGGACGAAGCCCGCACCCTCCTGCAGACCACCCTCGCCGAGCACCCCACCGTCGCCCGCTGGCTGCGCCTGGGCACGATCCTGCAACAGCTGGGCGACCTCGCCGCCGCCCGCACCGCCCTCGAGAGTGCCGCCGCCCTCACCCGCTTCAACCCCGCCCCCGCCGCCCAGGCCGCCGCCCTCGCCCTGCGCACCGGCGACCGCGCCGCCGCCCGCCGCCACTTCGAAGCCGCCTTGACCCTCGACGCCAGCCACGCCCCCGCCCTGCTCGGCCTGGGCACACTCCACCTCGAAGACGGCCGACCCGCCGACGCCCTCCCCCCCCTCACCACCCTCATCGCCCGCCAGCCCGCCGGCGCCCTCCCCTGGAGCCTGCGCGCCCGCGCCCGCGCCGACCTCGGCCAGGTCGACGCCGCCCTCGCCGACTACGCCCAGTCCATCCAGCGCGCCCCCGACCGCCCCGAACCCCTCATCGCCGCCGTGCGCCTCGCCCAAAAGAGTGGCCGCACCGCACAGGCCCGCGCCCTGCTGGCCACCGCCGCCGAGCGCTTCCCGGCCCACCCAGACGTGCAGGCGCTTCAGCGGGCCGCGCAGCCTTAGCGGGCGCCTCGGGCGGGGAAGTCCGACCACATCCCGCCCTTCCCAAATAGCTGACCTCAAAGTAGTTTTGGGCCAGACCCCAACCCCGGAGTGCCCATGTCCACCCCACCCGATCCTGCCGATGCTGTGGCCGCCTGGCGAGCGCTGGTGCAGCAGCGCATCGCTGGCCGCCCCTGGATCGCGACCTCCGACATGCTGGTGGGCGCGGCGGCGCAGGCCCAGGTGCTCCTGGACCTGGGTGCGTCGCGGGTGCTGGCCATCGGCGGGGCGCGCGGCGCCGGGGCGCTGCCGGATCCGCAGGTCATCCCCCAAATCGAGCTGGGCACGGGTGGCACCGACATGATGGGCGTCATTCGCGCGGCCGAGGCGGCCCTGGCGGATGTGCCGCCCGCCGTCCAGGCGCAGGTGGATGGCTTCGATCCCGCCGGTGAGGCGCAGGTGGTGGCCGCCCTCTTCTCCTCCGGCGCACCGGTGGCCGGCCGGAAGGTGTATGGGGCGCGGCCGGCGAGCTGGCAGGCACTCGAAGACAAGGTGACGGTGGATGCGCTCTGGGACGCCGCGGGGGTGGAGCGCGCGCCGGCAGTCGTGGTGGCCGCGGAGCCGGCCGCCCTGGCAGCCGCGGCGGCGGCGCTGGATGGCGGGCGCGGCACGGTGTGGGCGGGCGACGCGCGCGAGGGCTTCAATGGCGGCGCGAGCTACGTCCGCTGGGTGCGGTCCGACGCCGATGCCGTTGAAGCGACTGCGTTTTTTGGCCCCCGCTGCGACCGCGTGCGGGTGATGCCCTTCCTGACCGGCGTGCCCTGCAGCATCCACGGCATCGTCCTGCCCGACACCGTCCTCGCCCTGCGACCGTGCGAGATGCTGGTGTTCCAGGTGCCCGGCCAGAGCCGCTTCGCCTACGCGGGCGCGGGCACATTCTGGGATCCCCCCGCCGCGGATCGCGAGGCGATGCGCGCCGCCGTGCGCCGGGTCGGCGCCCATCTGCGCGCCACCGTCGGCTACCGCGGTGTCTTTACCCTGGACGGTGTGATGACCCCCGCGGGCTTCCGCCCCACCGAGCTCAACCCGCGCTACGGCGCGGCCCTGGGCATCCTGGCGGCCGCCCTGCCCGGCATGCCGCTGTACCTCCTGCACCTGGCGTTGGTGGAGGGCGAGCCCCTCGGCCCCGACGCGGCCGACCTGGAGGCCCTGCTGGTCACCACCGCCGACCGCCACCGGCGGGGGTCTGGGCACCAACTCCTGCAGAAAAAGATCACAGAATCCGAGACGTTGACGCTCGTGCGCACCGATACAGGTTGGCGTGTCGCCCACGACGGCGAAGCGGCCCACGCGACCCTCATGCTCGGCCCCAACCCGCTGGGCGGCTTCCTGCGGGCCACCCTCGACCCCGTCGCAACCCCCGTGGGTCCGTCCGCCGCGCCGCGACTGGCCGAGGTCTTCGCCTTCGCCGACCACCACTGGGCGCTGGGCCTGGGACCGCTGGCCCCCTCGGAGGGCGCGGAGTGAGCCGAGGCCGTCCGCGGCAGGCAAAATTCGCCTCCCGACGGCCTGGGATGCGGCCCCGCAAGTCGAGGGGACTTCCACGCAGGTCGCGCGGACTCCCCGCAAGACGAGGAGGCTTCCCCGCAAGTCGCGGAGGCTTCCCCGCAAGTCGAGGGCACTGCCCCGCACGTCGAGGGGACTGCCCTGCAAGTCGCGGGCACTGCCCCGCACGTCGAGGGCACTGCCCCGCACGTCGAGGGCACTGCCCCGCACGTCGAGGGGACTGCCCCGCACGTCGAGGGCACTGCCCCGCAAGTCGAGGGCACTGCCCCGCAAGTCGAGGGCACTGCCCCGCACGTCGAGGGGACTTCCTCGACCCCTGGCTGCGTACACATGGTGGCGTGGAACGTGGACGGCGCCGATCCATCCGAGGCCCGCGGTGGACGTTTGTGCACTGCCTCGGTCGTCTCGAACCCAAGCCGCGGAAGACGCCACCGTAGGCCGGGACCGGCGGCAAGCGTCTGTGGCCCTTCAACGCTCAACGACGCCTCGTGGGCCCCCCTCCAAACAAATGTTTGGTTCCAGACGACCGCCTTGAGCGCCGCAGGAGGCCGGCTAGAATGGGCCTCGTTGCGGTACCGAGGCCGCTGGGAGCGGGTCGCTCCGTCATTCACACACACTCAGAAGGAGCCAGCGTATGATGCGCCGTCGCCGAGGTTTGTTTGCCCAGAACCGTCGTCTTTTCAGCGGGTTGTGTCTCTCGGCCTGCCTGGGACTGGGGGCCTGCGATGTCGACGACCTGCCGTTGGTCGGTGGGGATGGCGGCCCTTCCGACTGCGAGAACACCCTCGATGACGACTGCGACGGCCTGATCGACTTCGACGATCCAGGCTGCGGGCTCAACGGGGAGGAGGGCCCCGTCCCGGTCGGCTGCGATCCCGGTGGTATGGGCGGCGCCGGTGGCATGGGCGGCGCCGGTGGTATGGGCGGCGCCGGTGGCATGGGCGGCGCCGGTGGCATGGGCGGCGCCGGTGGCATGGGCGGCGCCGGTGGCATGGGCGGCGCCGGTGGCGCCATGGAGCCCACCTGCGCCGACGCCCTCCAGAACGGTAATGAGACCGGCATCGACTGTGGCGGGGCCTGTCCGGCGTGCCCGCCGCCGCCGGAGTGTGTGGGCGATGAGGACTGCGAGCATGGCACCTGCGCGCCCGATGGCACCTGCGCCTGTGACGAGGGCTATGTGAAGGAGGCCGGCGTCTGTGTGGACGTGGACGAGTGTCTCGCCGCGCCCTGTCATGCCACTGAGATCTGCACCAACACCCCGGGGGGCCATGTGTGCGCATGTCCGCCCGGCGGGGTGCCCGGCGAGGTGGGCTGCACCTTCCTGGCCTCGTGTCGGCAGATCAAGGCGGGCAACCCCGCGGCCGGTGATGGGGCGTATGTCATCGACGCCGACGGCGAGGGGCCGGCGGCCACGACCGAGGTGTACTGCGACATGACCACCGATGAGGGCGTGGGCTACACCATGCTGCGCATCGAGAACGTCAATGACCTGGTGGCGGGCGAGGGCGCGCAGGCGGTGTACTTCGCCGCCTGCGCCGAGCGGGGCATGGAGCTCGTGGTGCCCAAGAGCCGCAACCACATGGAGTCGTTGGTGAACTTCAACGGCGGGCCCCTCAACATCCTCGGCATCTACCCCGACTTCGCCGGGGCGGTGGGGCTCAACCACTTCAGCGGCCGCTGCCAGGGTCAGCACTGCGACTTCTGGCTGTCTGAAACCAACAACGCGTCGTGTGCCGGCGGCTTCGAGCCCAACGGCAACAACAACACCCAGACGGCCCTCATCCGCCAGGCCTTTGCCCAGTGTGGCTACGGCACCTGGGACGATCAGACGGACGCCGTCGAGATCGGCGGCTCGGTGGTGTGCTCCACCAACGACGCCGGCCCGGTGGCCCGCAGTTGCCTGGACGCGGTGCAGCGGGAGATTCGGATCAACACGAGCGGCGAAGGGGCCGAGCCGGAGCTGGGCACCGGCATCTACACCCTCGACTCCGACGGGCCGGACGGTCCGCGGCTGCCCTACCCGGCCTGGTGCGAGCGCGAATGGACGTTGGTGCTCAAGACGGCAGCCGACAGCGCCCTGACCTACGACCACCCGGTGTGGACCGGCCCCGACGCGCTCAATGCCCAGAGTGCCGATCTGTCGCCCGTGGACGCCCGCCTCCCGAGCTACACCAAGGTACCCGTGCGCCAGGCCTTGCTGGTCATGGGGGACAGCCAGGTGATCGCGGACATCGCCGGGGACGCGCCGGCCGCCTCCATGCAGGCCCTCATGGCGGGGGGGTTCGTGCCCACCGAGATTGGGCGGCCTACGTGGCTGTCCATGGTGGCCGACCGCCGCGGCGGGCTGCAGCCGCACTGCAACCTCGAGGGCTTCAACGCCAACGGTCAGGTGCGCTTCGGCATCCTGGGCAACAACGAGATGGATTGCCAGTCCAACGACTCGTTCATCGGCATCGGCCACACGGGCGTTGGCGCCTGCGAGCGCCGGCCCATCGTCTCGGGCAACAACGCCGCCCCCCTCTGTGGCGGGGGGCAGGTCAGCTACGCCTTGCCGGGTCTGCTGTTCGTCCGGGAAGCCATTCCCCAGTAACTCTTTGAAACCCCATCGGTTTTCTCCACGCCAGGTGCGCAGGATGCGTGCTGGCCAGCGCGCTGTACTTCGCAACCGCCCGTGGAATCGCGCATGCTCGTCGGCATGCGACTGCTCCACCTCCAGCCCATGACCACCACCCCCACCGACGCGGCGGCCTTCGAAGCCTATGCCACCGAGCTCGCCGCCCAGCTCGCCCCCGTGGCCTTGGCCATCATGGTGGCCTGCACCTTGGCGTGGTGGCCCCTCGACGCGTGGGTGCTGCGGGCGGAGACCGAGCGGGCCGCCTTCGCCCAGCTCCGCATGACCATGGTGGGGGTCGAGGTGGCTGGCCTCGCGTCCTTTGCGCTGGCGCCCGTCCGCCGCCACGCCCGCCTCGCCGGGGTGGTCATCTACACCGCGCTGCTGGCCGCCGTGGGCCTGGCCCTGGGACCCCTCGGCAGCAGCGGGCTGACCTGGCTGGCGGACGCCTTCATCGGCATCGTGCCCGCCGCCCTCCTCCCGGTGGCCCTCGTACCCCGCATCGCTGCGACGGCCCTCCTGGGTGCCAGTCTGGTGGGCACCTTCTTCCTCTCCGCGCCCGCAGACACACCGCTCGGCGCCCAGGTCAGCTTCTCCATCTTCGCGATCCTGTTCACGATTTTTCTGGGCGAGGCCCTCTTGCGGGTGCTGCGGCGAGCCTTCTTCCAGCAGCGGGCCCTCGACCAGGCCAACAGCGAGCTGGCGGGCCTGTCGGCCTCACTGGCCCAGCGGGTGGCCGCGCAGACCCGCGACCTGCGCAGCCTGGCCCACCACCTCGACCGCGCTCTCGAAGCGGAGCGTCGCCGCATCGCCCGCGACCTGCACGACGATCTGGGGCAGCTCTTGACGGCCATTCGCTACACCCACGCGCGCCTCGATGCGCGCCTGCCCGACCGCGCCGACGAGGTCGATGAGCTGCTGGCCGATCTGGGGGGCCTCATCGACGGGACCAGCCAGTCGGTGCGCGGCTTCTTGACGGAGCTCCGGCCCCGCGTGCTGGACGATTACGGCCTGCCCGCGGCCGCAGAGTGGCTCGCGGAGCGTCTGCGTGCTGCCACGGGGGTGACCTGTGTGCTGCATGTCGACCCCGAGTTTCCCGGGGCTCACTACCTGCAAGCCCCTGATCCCCCGGGGAATTCCCCGGAAACCGGTGACGAAGCACTCGATCCGGAGGTGGCCCTGGCGCTGTTTCGGGTGCTCCAGGAGGCCGCCACCAACGCGCTCAAGCACGGCGGGGCCCAGCGCATCGAGCTGGCGCTGCGGGTGGCCCACGCCGGCCTGGTGGCCCAGGTGCGCGACGACGGGGTGGGCTTTGATCCC
>Ga0075163_10008590_pt1 | contig 13435 bp, 8 predicted proteins | sample JI1023141ADNA_FD_71478 | JGI IMG/M metagenome (GOLD analysis project Ga0075163, IMG submission 71478) | Wastewater effluent complex algal communities from Wisconsin, to seasonally profile nutrient transformation and Carbon sequestration -... | ecosystem: Engineered > WWTP > Effluent > Algae...
ATTTCATGACTCATATTTGCAAGGAAGACACTCTTCGACTGATTAGCCAGTTCAGCATGCTCCTTGGCATCCATCAATGTCAACTCGATTTTTTTCTGAATCGTATTATCAAAAACGGTTCCGGCAATCATTATCATCTTACCTCTCGAATCAAACATTGGAACAGCACGTGCGTTAATAAAACGAACATCATCTGCCTCCAGTCCAACTCTGAACTGCACCTCTGCTTCTTTTCCCTCTTTAAAAACACTTTTCAATTCCTTCCACACACTCATCCGATCCTCAACTACAATACGATTCACAAAAGCACGAATACCACTATGGCGATCATTCACGCCATGAGGAAAGAATATCATTCCCAACTGATCAGACCATGCGCAGGTCTTGGTCTCCATTGAAAACTCCCAGCTTCCCAAACCGGCAATACGCTGAGCCTCCTTCAACTGAAACTCATTTTTATTCAGAGAACCGTTTATATCGAGCAAGGTAGCATTGATAGCTTCAATTTGCTGACTTTTACTTTTAATCTCCTCGTTCTTTTGGCGGACTTCCTGAAACTTCCGCATCAGTTCGCTGTTGACCCTTCGCTTATCGCGGTATGCTTTATAAATTATTGTACCAAGTACCAGACTAAACGACAACGAAATAATCAATCCATTTCGCATACTGATGAGCCGGGAATTATAAAAGAGCATCTTATCCCTCGCCTCCTCTAAATAATCAATTTCCTTTTGTCTTTTCTCGCTCTCAAAAGCAGCATACAAGTCTGCTTCATGCATATTGTGCTTTTCCTCTTCTATCTGCTGGGACAGTCGATTAAAAGTATCAAGATAAGCGTACGCCTGATAATAATCTTCTTTCGATTTGAAAACATTTGATAAATCCGCGGCGATCTCTGATTGCAGCACCATATTACCAAGCAATACTGCATTAGCATATGCTTTGTTTTCAAATTTTAAAGCTGCATCAATATTACCGCGCTGAAAATTAATATTACCCATCAAATGGTCTATCCAAACTTTTGCAGTAAGATGGCAATCTTTATTTAATGTAGAAGCTTCAGTAAGCATCTGTTCTGCTTTCTCAAAATCTTTCTTTTTTAAATAAATATTAGCAATATCAACCATCGTTTCCAATGCGCCGAGTGAATGATTGATTTTATTTTCGAGTACGAGTGCCTGATTCAAATAAATCAACCCACTATCTAATTGATTTAATTCAATTTTTACTTTACCAAGATTACCTTTTTCACGAGCAATGCCCTTTTCATATTTCATTTCGCTATCCATCGCAAGTGCTCTTCGGAAATGACCTGAGGCCTCATCGTACTTACCCTTTTCGAAATAAACTACACCAATATTATTTATTGCCAATGCAACGCCTTTACTCACTCGATCATCCTTTTTGTTTTTAATCAACATTGCTTTCTGGTAAAAACTTACAGCAGTATTGTATTGGCCTTTTAATGCATAATAAGACCCAAGATGATTCAAACAATAGACACGACCAAAATCAAAATTCAATGAATCAGCCAAGGAGAGACCTCGTTGAGCATGTTTAAATGATGAGTCCGGTGAATTATAACGATAGTGATACGCCAGCTTCTCATGAATAATAACCTGAGCCGTATCGAGCGTCTGGCGAGTTTTTAAAATCTGTTCAAGAGAATCCTTTCTAATCTGAGCGTCTGCGTCTGCATTCACAAACACCAACACCGACACCATACTGATAATCAGCAGACGGTACCGTTCCAACCACAATGAATAATGCATAAACTTCATGAGAGCTAAAGATAGCATAGGTTCTAACGGATTTATCTACAAAATGTTCCTGAACCCTTCATGTTTTTAACATCTGTTTTTTACTATTTTTAGGGAAAATATTCATCAAATCATGACCTTCTTCCGATCCTTCGCGTTGCTATTAGTTAGTCTTCCGCTTGGCACGCAACTATCTAATGCTCAAGCACCTACAGTTAAAATGTGTGCATTGCCAACCGATTCTGCAGCAACTACTAAAGTAACATTAGCCCAAACAATTGCCTGGGCAGATGACCTACCATTAAAGGTAGTTTGCAGTGATGGTAAGATCTATTCACTCACACAATTCACATTCGTAATGATTACTTTGAAGCCTTTTGAGTCACGTGAATACGGTTTGGCGAACAATGGTATTCCGATTCTTGCCAGAAAAGCCATTGACAAGATGAAGGTTGGAGACTCCATTTTCCTCAAAGATGCAACTGGAAAGGGCCCAGATGGAACCGAAATAAAACTTCCACGAATTGTTTTTGCCATTAAAGAATAATTCAACCCCCAAATCAATAGAAGAGGCTGTTATCTAATAATAACAGCCTCTTCTTTATTAAAACCGGAACAATCTTACTGATATGAATCTTACAAAAAACTACAATTCGATTTCAGCATATGCAGTAGGTGTTTCATGCATTTTTAGTTTTTTCAACTGTAACCCATCTGGCGTTGATTTCACTAAGCGATCACAAATATCCAGCAACATATTTTCACAACTTGGCTGATACTCGGTCAGGTAAATCCGATCCCATTCAGGATAATTTAATTTAGCCAGTTCACTTCCTTTTCTTAGCAACAGAAAATGATCGAAATGGCGAATAACTGATTCATTTACCCATTTCTTCAAGTCCGTAAAGTCAATTATCATTCCATCATAAGGGTCACCTTTATCATCTTTCACATCACCACTTACTGTCACATGAAGTATATAAGTATGACCATGAATATGACGGCATTTACCCGGATAATTTTCAAGTGCATGCGCTGTATCAAACGAGAAAATCTTCGTTAGCTGAACATTTCTTTTAGTGACTTTCATAATTCTTAACTACATCCCATGCTGGTTCCACAGTTCAGGCATTTATAACATGATCCTGAACGAATGGTGATATGTCCGCAGGTTGAACAGATCGGTGCATCGCCCATCATTTGTCCGAGGAAGGCCTGTGTCTGATCAGGTTGCTGATAACTCATTGTTACACTTTCCGGAGCAATAGCAGGAGGCAATTCAGTTTTCTTTTCTTTTCGGGTTATAGCTGTCGGTTTCACCTGAACGAGATCATCACGCTGCAGGTATTCCATAGCCATCAACCGGAAGATATAATCGATTACTGAAGTAGCCGTTTTTATATTAGGGTGGTCAACTGGACCTGATGGTTCGAAGCGTGTAAAGATAAATTTCTCTACGTATTCTTCCAACGGAACTCCGTATTGTAATCCGATAGACACAGCAATAGCAAAACAGTTAAGCAAAGACCTGAAGGAAGCTCCTTCTTTATGCATGTCAATAAATATCTCACCCAAGGTGCCATCTCCATACTCTCCGGTGCGAACAAAAATTGTATGTCCCCCTACTTTAGCTTTTTGTGTAAATCCACCCCGGCGATCCGGCAATCTTTTCCGATGGACAATACTAGACAATTGTCGTTTAAAAGTGGTATCTGTTGATAATTGAATAAGTTTCTTCGCAGCATCCAGAACTTCATTCTCCGTAAGCTCATGTGGTTTCGCTTCGAAAGATTTTGACGCAGTTGTTAATGGTTGTGAGAGTTTACATCCATCTCTGTAAAGAGCAATTGCTTTTAAGCCCAATTCCCACGAGTTATAATAGCAATCTCTGATATCCGCTATCGTTGCGTCATTGGGAAGGTTTACAGTTTTGGAGATTGCACCACTTAGAAACGGTTGAACTGCCGCCATCATCCGGATATGGCCAAATGGAGCAATAAAACGGACTCCACTTTTCCCACATCTGTTCGCACAATCGAATACCGGCAAATCCTTCTCACGGATATGTGGTGCACCTTCAATTGTCATACTTCCACAGATATAAGAATTTGCTCTTTCCACCTCCAGCTCGCTAAAGCCAAGAAATGCCAATAAATCAAACGCCGGATCCTGGTATTGCTGCAATGAGACACCCAATCGTTTGTACAAATCAGCACCCAATGTAAAATAGGTGAAGAGGAACCGAATATCAAATGTACCTGCTGCTGCTTTCTCCAGAATTGCAAGGTCGTCCTCATTAAATCCTTTTGCCTTCAAAACAGAATGGTTAATGACCGGAGCATTTTTAAACGAAGGAGTTCCAAGAATATAATTCACGATATCGTTTATCTGTAAAACTGAATATCCCAGATTCTCCAATGCTAGCGGAACTGAAAGATTTACAATTTTAAAATAACCCCCACCGGAAAGTTTTTTAAACTTCACTAATGCAAAGTCGGGTTCTACGCCAGTAGTGTCACAATCCATTAGCAGCCCAATAGTACCAGTTGGCGCCAGAACGCTTACCTGAGCATTGCGATAGCCATACTTCTCACCCATTTGTAACGCCTCATCCCAGGCTTTGCAAGAGGCATTTAAAAGATACGAAGGACAATAAGCAGGATCAATTCCGTGAGGTTTTACATTTAAATTTTCGTAAGCATCTACCGTATTATACGCAGCATATCGATGGTTTCTGATCACCCGTAACATCTCATTCCTATTCTCAGAATATTTCTCAAAAGCTCCCAGAGCAGCAGCCATCTCTGAAGAAGTTTTATAGGCAATTCCAGTCATGATAGAAGTAATAGAAGCTGCAATTGCTCTTCCCTTATCACTATCATATGGAAGTCCGTTAATCATTAACAAAGAACCAAGATTTGCATAACCCAATCCAAGTGTTCGGTAGTCAAATGAATTCTTCGCTACATCCTCGGATGGAAACTGCGCCATTAATACTGAGATCTCAAGGACAATCGTCCATAATCTGCAGGCATGTTCGAATGCGGCAACATCAAATTCGTTTTTCTCTTCATTGTAGAATTTCCGCAGATTTAACGAAGCTAGATTACAGGCTGTATCATCCAGGAACATATACTCTGAACAAGGGTTGGAAGCATTAATGCGACCTCCATTCGGGCAAGTATGCCAGTCGTTAATTGTCGTATCAAATTGCAAACCCGGATCAGCACACTTCCAGGCAGCATCAGCGATCTGATCCCATAAAAATTTAGCCGGAATTTTTTTCACAGATTTACCTGTACCTCTCGCAAGAAGATCCCAGTCTTTTTCTTGCTTAAGTGCCTGAATAAACTCATTGCTCACCCTCACAGAATTGTTCGAATTCTGTCCCGCCACTGTACTGTATGCCTCACCTTCATAATCGGATGAATATCCTGCAGCAATTAATGCCGCCACCTTTTTCTCTTCCTCTGCTTTCCAGTTAACGAATGATTCAATTTCCGGATGATCGATATCGAGACAGACCATCTTTGCTGCCCGACGAGTAGTACCTCCTGATTTTATTGCACCAGCTGCACGATCACCAATTTTAAGAAACGACATTAAACCGGAAGAATATCCACCGCCGGAAAGCTTTTCATTAGCACCACGCAACGATGAAAAATTTGTTCCGACACCTGAACCATATTTGAAGATACGCGCTTCCCTTACAAGTAAATCCATAATTCCTCCGGGATTTACCAAATCATCTTTCACAGATAAAATAAAACAGGCATGAGGCTGTGGACGTTCATAAGCAGATGAAGATTTTTTCATTTCACCAGTCATGGGGTCAATGTAAAAATGGCCTTGTGCTGCCCCTTTTATTCCATAGGTATTGTACAATCCAGTATTAAACCATTGAGGAGAGTTTGGTGCTGCATATTGTCCGAGCAGCATAAATACGACTTCATCATAAAAAACGAAAGCATCTGATTTGTTTCGAAAATAACCAAACTCCTCGCCCCAGTTCTTCCAGCAATCGGCTAATCGATGAACCACCTGACGAATACTTGTTTCTCCTCCAATGGTTCCATCTGACTGAGGTACACCAGTACGTCTAAAATATTTCTGTGCGAGGATATCTGTCGCAACCTGCGACCATTCTTCCGGAACTTCTACTTTATTATTTTCAAATACAACATCACCTTTCGGATTTTTAATTACCGAAGTACGTAACTCGTATTTATAATAATCAAATGCAGTCTTTTTCCCATCAGTAAAAAAGCGATGCATTTCCAGTCCCTTCTGCTTATTAACAGTAGCAACAGATTTTTTATTTTTAGCAGTGCTCATAGCCTTTCAAATTAGAGGTACGAATTTGCTATTGAAACGACGCCAATAAAATGATTCCTGTCAAGACCGGCGGCTTATTATAAACAGGTTTATAAACAGCCTGACTTCACCTTCATGAAGAAACAGAAGCTTCGACCGACATTGGTTCAAAATAAGCGGTAAAATGCCTTAAAAACTGTGGTTCCTGTGTGATCCGGTAACCACTAGCTTTCTCTTTGTTTTTTATCAGATATTCAAACACCTCAATTACATAATCCAGATGGCTTTGCGTATACACACGACGCGGTAAAGCAAGACGAACTAATTCCTTAGCTGCCGGAATTAACTTACCCTGTGCATCGTACTTACCAAACATCACTGAACCAACTTCAACAGATCTGATTCCACCGGCTTTATATAATTCACAAACCAAGGCCTGACCAGGGTATTCATCCACCGGAATATTAGGATAAAAAGCAGCAGCATCAATATAAACAGCATGACCACCGACTGGTAACACAACCGGCACACCCATTGCGGCCAGGTGGTCACCAAGATATGCAGTACTCACCATCCGGTAATGGAGATAATCTGGATTAAACACTTCTTCCAATCCAACTGCAAGTGCTTCCATATCACGACCAGCCAATCCACCATATGTGGTAAACCCCTCTGTAATAATGAGCAGATTTTTACACTCATCTGCCAGCTCTTTATTTCTTAACGCAAGGAATCCACCCATATTCACCATTCCATCTTTCTTTGCACTCATCACAAAGCCATCTGCCAGTTCACACATTCGGATAGCGATTTCTTTATAGGAAATATCGGTATAACCGCTCTCGTAATTATGAATAAAATAAGCGTTCTCAGCAATCCTGCAGCCGTCGAGAATCATCGGCACCTGATATTGCCGACAAATGCGACTGACCTCAGTAGCATTCTGCATTGAAACTGGTTGGCCGCCACCACTATTATTGGTAACTGTAAGAATAACAGCAGCAACATTGGCAGCACCTTTCGACAGAATTAATTTTTCCAACTGAACGGTATCCAGATTCCCTTTGAAGTGATCAGTCACACTGGTAGATGGTACGGGTATATCAATTGCTTCAGCCCCGGTAAACTCAATATTTGCACGCGTTGTATCAAAATGGGTGTTACTAATAAATGTTTTACCCGGTTCACCAAGATAACCATAAAGAATTCTTTCAGCAGCACGTCCCTGGTGCGTCGGGAGTATATATGGCATACCTGTGAGATCATGAATTGCTTTCTCCAGTTTAAACCAGCTTGTAGCTCCTGCATACGACTCATCGCCAAGCATCATCGCCGCCCACTGCTCCTTGCTCATAGCAGAAGTACCACTATCTGTCAGAAAGTCAATTAGCACTTGTTCTGAAGTAAGCAGGAATGGATTATAATGCGCCTCCTCTAAAAACCGAACTCGTTGTTCAGGTGTTGTCAGCTTAATCGACTCCACCATTTTAATTCTGAATGGCTCAATGATCGTTTTAAATTTCATCTTCTTCGTTATTTAGTTTGTATCTTCTACTCTGCTTAAAACTTTAACTGAGCAATCATTTGCCGCACTTTCGGAAAAAGGATATTGTTCTCCAAATGAACATGCACATGCAAATCCTCATCAAAAGATTTTAGTTGTTTAAAATACAACTCAAACAATTTATCATTTATCAAAGGCAGTGTATAATTATTACTCAGCTTACGAATCTTTAAGAATGTTTCATCTGCATGATCATGTTCTTTCAGGATCACTTTTAAGGGGTCCACAATCATTTTGTAATTCACTTCCGGATCAGCACCCTCCTGCAAGGCTTGATCTAATTGCTTAATACGGGGAAAAATAATTTCCTCCTCCTTCATCAGGTGATGGTCAAACTCGGCATTTATACCAGTAAGACAATTTTTAATCTCATCCAATTCCGGAAACCTTGATTTAAATCTGGCCGAAACCTGAAAAGCATGTACCAACAAAGCAGGAAGAGTAGACTTAATATAACCATGATGCTTCTCCACTATAAAATCACATAACTCGCCAGGAGAATAGTCTGCCGGATTATCAGCGACCCCCTTTCTGAAAGACAACACTTGCAATCGATGTAAATCTCTTAGAATTCTGAAATATGTATCTGAATTCACCTCGCAAACTTCCTCCAACGTACTTTGCCCCTTACAACAAAAGTCAACATGATACCGCTCCAATACTTTTGCAGCATCCGGGTATTGCATTAAAATTCCTGAAATTGTTAGTTTAGAGAGCATTCCCACATTACAATACCTATTTCTTAAGGAGATATTCGTTCGGCAAATCAATGAATTTAGATTGAGAAAAGGAATGATAAGACAAAAATCATAGAGTGATATTTATCAGGTAAATAGTAAATGGGCATGAATTCACTCTCCCCTCTTAAATCATGAAAAATCAGCCATTCAGTTGTTTACGATAAGATTCTGCTACTTTAAAAAAGCAATACAGAATCATCGACAACCATAAACCAGGCAGGAAGAATATCCACCAAACTTCATAATCAAACTTTCCACTTCCGATAGTCCGGCCAAGCGAAGGCACATCAGGTGGCAAACCCATTCCCATAAAACTCAGGATCGATTCAATATTTGTATTCCCTGAAATCGTATAAATAAACAAAACCACTATCGAAGGCCAGACATTCGGAAGTACATGCTTCAACATCAATCGTTGACCCTTTACACCCGACATTACAGCAGCATCCAGAAAACTATTTGATTTCAGTCGAATAATTTCACTTCGAATCAACCGCGACAATTCGATCCAACCGGTAAATCCAAGCAAAATGATCATACTCAATAAGGAAGGCTTCAACAATTGCATAATAGCTAGTAAAATCACTAGTCGGGGCAGAGACAATAACAAGCCGGAGATCAATCCAATTATATCATCAATCCGAATTGCGATGTTCGACTGAAGGAATCTCACTTCAACCCGGGTCAGCAACCAGTTTAATGGCAAAATGAATATCAGCAACCCAATTAATGCAATCAGCCTGTCCGAATAGATGAGAATATTTTCCTGAATAAATAATATCCAAACGAAAGCAACAACCGACAATAACAATCTCGCAATATTCGTTTTAATACCAGTTTGAAAATACCAGCCACCAACAAAACCTAACACTGCTGCAAACACCAATGAAAGACAAGCCCCGGACAATGCGATAATCATCGAATTTCTGGTGCCATAAATAACATCAGCCAACAAATCGTTCCCCCGCAAATTCGTCCCAAGCCAATGCCTTTTACGAATTGATATTCTCTCTCGCTCACCAGTTTCACTCAGCTGATACTGTTGATCAAATGGCCCCACAAATCCATCATTCAATGGATCCACAGAATTCGGGCTATACATAAGCAAGGCATTTACCTCCCAGCCATCCGTACTCAGCGAATTCGATTCACCATATTTTTCTGAGGAGAGAAACGGAAAAGAAATATCCCCTTTATCATACCTTAGTAAAGGACTTTCATTCATCCAAAGTGGAGCCGATATCACTAAAAAAAACACGACGAGCAGAAATCTTCCTTGCCAGGTACGTTTTAAAAAATCGAATATATTAACCAGGAAACCTTTGACGTTCATTTTTCGGCAGTGTTTTTAAGACGAGGATCAATCAATGCAACCAACACATCCGTCAATGGATAAATCAAAATTGTAAAACCGCCAACAATTAATAATACGCCAGCGATTACCGGAAAATCCCGTACATCACAAGCCTGAATGATAATAGTCCCCATACCATTCAATGTAAAAAGATAATCCATAATAATTGAACCGCTGATTAAGGCAGGGAACAAATTTAAAAGAGAGATAATATAAGGAACAGTAATATTTTTCAATGCGCGCGAAAATAAAATCTGAGATTCACTCAACCCCTTGGCACGCAAGGTCACTACATATGGCTTCGCAGTTTCCTCCAATAGCATTTCATATACAAACTGCGAATGATATATATAGGTAGTACAGGCCATCGCTACAAATGGTATGACAAAATTCCGCCATTGATACACAATCGACAGCAACCAATCTGCAACAGAACCGTCGGTAGTTAAAACAGGAGCAGAAGATGGAAGCAAGTTAAGAAAAAGCGGACTGGCAAGAAAGTACAACAGTAAAACAGCAACCCAAAACATCGGCATTGAATACACTAAAACCGATAACACATGTCCCACACGCACCCATCGGCTATTTTTCTTCAGTGTTAAAAACGCACCCGACAACAACGAAAGAGGGGCGCATACGATAATAGTACCTATTGCAAGCAACATTGAAAGCAAAAACGGAAATTTCAACAACGAGCTAACCTGCCTTCCCCTACTCCAGGAGAAACCCAAATCACCCAGAAGTACTCCATCTGACGACAAGGCATATCTTGTATCTGTATCCGGATGACCAAAAATCCAACGATGAAATTTATTATCTGAATTAACTGTAAAGACAGGAACCCACTTTCTCCAACCATTTTCTTCACTGGAAATCAATAATTCTGCCCAGAACTTTTTCAACGCTGAATCATCAGATCGAAGAACAGCATCGGAGAATATTTCTTTACAATTTCCATCTTCAGAAGCTACTGTAATATTTAATGGAAGCCTGGATAGCTGTTTCAATCTAGTGCAAAGAAAAAAACTCCTCGCCGGATCGCCTGACCAATAACTGGTATAGACCACTGCTTCGCGTAATTTCACATCCTGAATTCTTGAAAACGAATCAGGGATAGCCAAACTTCCAATCGCCAAATAGAAATCAGGCAAATGCAATCCCAGTTCCTTATAGATTTTCTCGCGGCGTAATGTCAGGTCTGTCAATCGACCTTGTCCGCCTTTTGACTGAGAAAACAAAATACGTTCCACCGGATCCCCCGGAAGCAAGCGACTTATAGTGAATACAAAAATCAGCAAGACGCAAAATGCGCCCAGTGTTCGTCCCAACTGTTGTATCCATCGTTTCTTCATTCTACATCAAGGCGCAACACCAGGAGTACTTCCAACGCCTTTAGAAACGCTCATTACATTATAAAGAATTCCGGGACGCTCTGCATAAAGTTCTACATTACTAAACCGTTTATGAATAATTGTACGACGCACCAATCCGTATAAAAACACATAAGCATACTCATCATAAATTTTCTGCTGCATTCTCCATTCCATTTCATTTCGTTTTGCATCATCCATTGTAACAGAAATACTATCACCCAATGCGTCAGAAGCTGCATCACCAAAACCACTAAAATTCAACCCATGATCTTTCCAGCTCTTTGTTGACCATAGCTGAGAATATTCCTCCGGCAAAGCGGTAGAATTCCAGCTACCCATAATCAAATCAAAATTGTGGGACGAGCCTTTTTCCAGCCAGGCATTGATATCCACTGCAGATAAATTCAGTTTAATTCCCGCCTTCTTAAAAGACTCACCAATCATCATGGCCATATCCTGCCATTCAACAATACTATTATTGTACAAAATTTCAAATTCCATCCGCTCCTTCTTACCATTAATCTGTTTCATTCTGACTCCATCCTGATCTCGTTCGGTCCAACCTGCTTTATCAAGAATTTGATTTGCCTGATTCACATCCAGAGGAATTAAAGGAAGTTTCGTGTTACAACTAGACTTAAACTTCGACACAGCACTGGTCACTCTTTTATTTACTCCTTTGTTCACAACACGAATTATTTCATCAACCGGAGTTAACAATGCAAGTGCCTTCCTCACCTCTTTCTCCTGCAAAGCCAATGCACGCCCAGACTCTTCCGGTTTCATATTCATACCAACAAAAGTATAACCATATATATCTACGAAATTCCCATGATAATTCCTGTTAAAAGTAGAATCCGTTTTCAGCTTCAATAAAATTCGCGTTGAAATACCTGTAGAAGCATCCAACTCCTGTTTTAAAAATGCCAATTCCTGTGTCACAGGATCTTTATCTACTTTGAAAATAATCTGATCCGGACCTGCCTTTTCAGTATACTCACTCGACGAAGCAGACCAATGGTTTTTCTTTTTCTCCAAAACAATCATCTGACCTTCCTGCCAGCTTTGTACTTTATATGGACCCAGGCCTACAATACGGTCAGCCTGGAATCCATTTTTCTCTGAATTAAACTCAGCACTCCACTTAATTAAATCATTCCCATGTTCCGCTTTCTCCGCTTTGAAAGTAGTATCACCGAATTGCTCAAAAGTAAATTTGTCCAAAACCCCATCCGGATCATAAAACTTCTTTTGAAAGATAGGGTAATCAGCCCATAAAGCGATATTCTGGATATATACTGAGTTCATCTTAATAACAAACTTCAAAGGATTTCCAGGAACTGACTCAACTGATTTAACATATGCAAAATAAGGTTTCATCCCCGGATTATTCGTTAAGGGATTCATAGACGCCTTCACTGTAAAGATCACATCCTCCGCTTGAACAGCCGAGCCATCATCCCATTTTAATCCCTCACGCAATTCAAACGCCATCTCCAGATTATCCTTCGAAAGCACCGGCATTGATTTACACATTGCAGGAAGAATAGTCCCGGTACGAAGATCAGTTCTCAACAAGCTACCATGGAGATATAAAAACAGCTCCGAGCGGGCGATTGAATTCCCATTTGTCGGATGAAGATTATCTGGCTCAGAAAGCACATGAACGATGACATCATTCTTTTTAGACCAATCTGCCAACCATTTTTCAGGTCCCGGAAGCTCCAGATAAGGCTTATTTACTACTTCAGCCGTATGTTTTGCTTTTTCCTGACAAGCTGCAACAAGTAGAATTACCGGCAGAATTGTTTTCAGAATGAAGAACTTATCCAGTTTCATGAGGTGTTCGTTAGAGTACTTGACAAATATAATCGCATTTCCGACGATCAAAAAGTAAATAAGTTTGGAACGAGCGACACTTTCACTAAATTTGCACCCGTCGGTGAGGTGCCTGAGTGGCCGAAAGGAACAGTTTGCTAAACTGTCGTACGGGTAACTGTACCGAGGGTTCGAATCCCTCCCTCACCGCAAAACCAAAAAAATCCTCGCTATCAGCGGGGATTTTTTCATTCTACCTGTTACACCGATTACTGATATACTTAGTTTACAGGGATTTCCAAGTTTTTAAGTTTTTAAGTTTTTAAGTTTCTGGGTTTCTGGGTAGTTATTACCGTGCTAATTGTATTCTTGCGTATCGAAAATCACCTCCGGAAATTTCAGGAGTAGCTCGTCGCCGGGGCGACTTCGCTGATCCTGCTGTGGGGGGAAACTAAACAAACCCATCTTTCGAGCGCCTTCGGCACTATTTTTATTTTCTGGATCACCTTTGT
>Ga0075163_10008591_pt1 | contig 13435 bp, 12 predicted proteins | sample JI1023141ADNA_FD_71478 | JGI IMG/M metagenome (GOLD analysis project Ga0075163, IMG submission 71478) | Wastewater effluent complex algal communities from Wisconsin, to seasonally profile nutrient transformation and Carbon sequestration -... | ecosystem: Engineered > WWTP > Effluent > Algae...
CAGAGATCACCTACCTTGAAAAGGAAGGGTACCCTCCATTGAAAATTTCAAGTTTCAAAACACAAAAAACAAATCTGGTAAGTGTGATGGGGGATGTTAGTAGCCAGTTTATCTCTGCCCTCATGATGATTACCCCTTCACTCCCCGAAGGATTGACAATTGAACTAACGGGCAAGATTGGAAGCAGGCCCTACATTGAAATGACTGCTTCGTTAATGCGGAAGTTTGGCGCTAAGATCCTGTTTGAAGAAAATATCATCTCTATCAGTCAGGGGCCTTTAGCCATCGATCAGTTTACCATAGAAGGCGATTGGTCTGCAGCCAGTTACTGGTTTGCATTGGTGGCTCTTAGCCAAGAAGCAGAGATTTTACTACCCAACATGGCACTGCGTTCGCTGCAAGGCGATCGAGTGGTGATTGACATAATGGAAAGCCTGGGGGTTTCCTGTGAACCGAGAGGCGACAAATTGTTGTTGCAAAAAACAACTCATCACGATCAGTTTGCCTGGGATTTTACAGGCTGCCCGGACCTCGCTCAAACGGTAGCGGTTGTGTGTGCTGCAAAAGGTATTGAAGCCACCTTTACGGGGTTGGAAAGTCTCCGCATTAAAGAAACGGATCGCATTCAAGCACTTCAAAATGAACTATCAAAAATCAATGCGGCCCTTATTGAAGAAAATGGGAGCTGGAAATTAATACCATCCCAAAGGCTTCCTGAAAAAATTCAAGTGAAAACCTATCATGACCATCGAATGGCCATGGCTTTTGCTCCGTTGGCAACGATTATGCAGGTTACGATAGAGGAACCTGAGGTCACGCGAAAGTCCTACCCAAAATTTTGGGATGATCTAGTCAGTGTGGGCCTTAAGTTGAAGTCGTAATTGACGAAAATAGTCTGGGGCTTTTGCCAAACGACTCCCATACCAGGAAAACATTTCTCCATCAACCAACACCACTTGGGTTTTGGGCAGTAGTTGATTTAGTTCAGCAATATGCTTGGACTGAAAAGGATAGGGTTCGGAAGAAAGAAAAACGATGTCTGGCTTGCAGCGTTGTAATTGATCGTTATTCAATTGGGGATAACGTTGCTCCTCCACTGCATTTTGTATTCCAATGGTTTCTAGCATTGAACCAATGAAGGTGCCTTCACCTACTGCCATCCACGGTTGCCGCCAGATCAAATACAACACTCTCTTTTTATCAAAAGAAAATGGCTGGGCAAATGCCATCTGAATCTTCTGAACCCATTCATTCGCCTGGCTCGCCCTGTTGGTAAGTTCACCCAGTGAGCGGATCATTGCATACGAATCATTCAGGCTAACAATGTCACTCATCCACACAGCATAGCTTTGCTGTAGTTGCTTAATTCCTTCGAGGTAGTTTTCTTCTTTGTTCCCAATAATCACATCGGGCTGAAGTTTAGCAATAGCATCAAAGTCGAAGTTTTTTGTGCCTCCAACAATAGTCTTTTCTCTTCTCCACTTTTCCGGATGTATGCAGAATTTGGTGATGCCAACAACCTCTTCCTCCAAGCCCAAATCAAACAATAACTCTGTTTGTGAGGGAACCAGAGAAACGATGCGCCTTGGATATCCATAAAGTTGAATTGTGTTTTGAAGTTGATCAGTATGGAAATGCAGCATACGTGTAAAACTACGCAGCTGTTTATAAAAGCAAAAGTCCTATTCCGCTTTCGCAGAATAGGACTTTGATGTGTTACGCACAGGGTACGAAGAGAAAAGACCCTCTCAACAAAAACTCAACGCCCCCGCGCGTAATTTCTTTATAGTACAGTAGAATGCGTTTGATTAGGGATGGTCACGATAAACGTGGTTCCCACATCGCGGAGAGAAGAGACCTCAATGGATCCCTGCAACCTCTCTACTGTATCCTTAACAATAAACAACCCAATTCCATTGCCATACGAAAGTGTAGTAGCACGGAAGAATCGTTCAAATATTTTATCCTGGTATTGCGGCTCAATACCAATTCCATTGTCTTGCACTTGAATGACTACTTCTTTTCCTGTAACCGTAGCCTCCAGTCGAATCACCGGATTTTGCTTTCCCAAATCGCTATACTTAATAGCATTCGAGAGTAAATTGGTGATAATCGTTCTTACCCTAAACAGATCTGAATACACATCAACCGGCTGATGAATGGCCAGGTCAAACTCAATCTTACCTGTTTCGTGAAAGTTGCGAAGATTGTCAATTTCTTCCGAAATCAATGCCTGCAACTCTATTTTTTCTCTCTTTATTTCCAAACGTCCGCCTCTGAAGAAATCATTCATCTCCTCGATGAATCCATCCAATTTCAGCAAGCTCTTTTTAATTAAACCAAGATACTCAGTTCGCTGCTCCTCTGTACCCTTCTCGGCTAAATTCACTAATCCCAAGACAGAGCGTAAAGGCGCCTTGAGATCATGTGTTGTTTTATAAAATACCTGATCCAGGTGAACGTTTGATTCCAACAGTTCCTTCTCACGAATTTTACTTTCTGTAACATCCTGCAACTTCACTATTAACCCACGAACCTTGTTGTCTTCAAACAAATTTGTGATCTCCGCTGTAAAGTATCGTTTCAAACCATTGACCGGAAGTCCAAGCTCCACCTTCTTTGTACCAGATAAATCTGTTAACAAGGTTTGCCAAACGTTTGTATTCTTATCACCAATAAAATCAAAGACCGAGCGCCCCAAAAGGGCCATAGGCTCTTGCCCAAAAATTCCAATAACAGAGGAGGATATGTACCTGATTTTGAATTCGCGATCGGTTACAATCGTTACATCACAGGAGTTTTCTACTAACTCCCGAAACATCTCTGATTTCGTCTCCACCTGTTCCATATATCCCCTCATCTCCACCTCTTCAACAGTATACTCTCTACGACCCAACAACTTGTTAGATCATGATAGCCATGCTACTTAGCTGGCTGGATACCTTAAGGTTATTTGAGCCGAAAGTAGCTTGATTCATCTCAAACTTCAGTTTCCCATCTATAACTTTAAAATTGATGCAGCTTCCTTTTTGAGCCAGTCCATTTCCATTCGTAATGGTCAATACTGGCTTACCTGCAATAGCACCTTTAATATCTTCAAACTGATTACTTTTTCCTTTGCCTAAATAAATAACGGCACAAGAAGCAGCATCTGCAGCCGCGCTTAATTTCTTAATAACATATTTTTTGCTGCCCTTTGGCTTACCATCATACCACTGTTTCAGGGTATTGAACACGTCATCATCGCCCATAACGCCTACCACAAAATCTCCACCATCGCCTTCGTTAGGCCACTGTACATACTTTATAAAGTTGTACAACATAGCAGAGTGAATTTCATGCATGGGCTTCTCCTGGGCCGAGACCAAGGCAAACACACAGAATGCAAAAAAGGTCAGAATTACTTTTTTCATTGGGGTCTTGTTTAGGTTATTGGTATTGCAATCTACAATATTCAATTTATAATAAGAAGAAGCCCCGGCCGTTAGGCCAGAGCCAATTCCCAAACAACCCATTAAATCACTATTGCCATAGAGGTAAGAGCACCAGAAACCTTCAGGTTAGAGGCTTCAACAGCCTTCTGATTCAGCTCAAACTTCAATTTGTTATCGATGGTACGGAAGTTAATGGCACTTCCCTTCTCGCCAAGACCCGCCTTATCGGTAATTACCAGCGTGCCCTTGCCTTTTACTTTATTGTTGATGGCATCAAACTCACCGCTCTTTGACTTGTCGATGAATACTACATCACAGTCAGACATTTCAGCAGCTGATTTAAAGCTCTTAATGACATAGGTTTTAGTTCCACGAGGTTTTCCACCGTACCAAGCATTAAGTGTGTTATACACTTCAGGATTACCCACAACACCAATAACGAAGTCACCGGTAGAAGTGTGGTCAGGCCACTGTACATACTTTACGAAGTTAAACATCATCATGGAATACACTTCGTGCATAGGTCTGTCTTGAGCAAATGAATTGCTGGTAACTAAGAGCGCTACGGCTAGAAATACTTTTTGGATCGTTTTCATTTTGTTAGAGTGTTTTTGTTGTTTGATGTTACAAAAGTAGGCCCCTCCAGAAACCTGGAGGGGCCTATCTTTTTCTCAAACTTTCTGATGTAAGTTTTTTGGCAATGCAGGCTTAATACTAAAGCCTCAGTAAGCAAAAACCATCATTTTAGCTCAAAATCACTTAATATACCTGAAATCATGGCCCGACTTCAATTGCAAAAGGAACTCATAAATAAGCTGAATTACGTTTTCTACATCATTTTTATGCACCATTTCAACAGTTGTATGCATGTATTTCAATGGAAGGGATATTAGAGCGGAGGCCACACCCTCTGCTGAGTAGGCAAAAGAGTCCGTATCGGTACCCGTAGAACGAGACACCGCCTGGCGCTGAAAAGGTATTTTCTTCTTCTCCACTGTCTGAAGAATCATCTTCAAAACGTTGTTTTGAACGGCTGGTCCATAGCAAAGAACAGGGCCTGCCCCTGCCTTAAGGTTGCCACTTTCCTTCTTATTGTACATGGGTGACTGCGTGTCGTGGGTCACATCGGTGCAAATGGCCAGGTCAGGCTTAATTCTTCGGGAAATCATTTCAGCCCCTCTTAGACCAATTTCTTCCTGAACGGAGTTTACGATATAGAGTCCAAAAGGCAGTTTTTTCTTATTCTCATGGAGCCTTCTGGTCACCTCTGCGATCATAAAACCGCCCATGCGATTGTCCAATGCGCGGCCTACGAGCCAATCCTTATTCATTTCCATTAGCTCATCCTCGAAGGTGATGACACAGCCTACATGTATGCCCATGGCCTCTACTTCCTTTTTATTCTCCGCCCCTACATCAATGAAAATGTTTTTGAGTGAAGGAGCCTCTTCTTTGGCGGCATCGCGCACGTGTATGGCTGGCCAGCCAAAAATACCCTTGACAATTCCCTTATCGGTATGGATGTTCACCCGCTTGCTGGGGGCAATCTGATGATCGGACCCCCCGTTTCTGCGAACGTAGATGTATCCATCTTCTGTGATGTAATTCACAAACCAGGAAATCTCATCGGCATGCGCCTCAATAACCACTTTATATGAAGCCTTGGGATTAATAACTCCCACCACCGTTCCGTAAACATCCACAATATAATCGTTGATGTACGGCTTGATGTAGTCCAACCAAATCTCCTGACCTGAGGATTCGAAACCAGTAGGAGAAGCATTGTTTAAATAATCGTAGAGAAATTTTTTACTTTTCTTATCCATTGTCTTAGTAGTCAAAATTCAAATCACAAATAACAATTTACATCATTCACATTGAGGTTTGGTCCTTGATGCTTGGTTCTTTATAGGGGAATATTCCCATGTTTCTTTCGCGGTAGCTTATCCACTTTATTCTCTAACATTTTAAATGCGCGAATCAATTTTTCGCGTGTTTGGTCAGGATAGATTACCTCATCGATATACCCGCGATGCGAAGCCCGGTATGGATTAGCAAACTTTCGGGTATACTCAGCTACCTTCTCATCCAATTTTGCCTGAGGATCGGCCGCTTCGGAGATTTCCTTCTTAAAGATAATTTCAGCTGCTCCCTTTGCTCCCATTACCGCAATTTCTGCAGTGGGCCAGGCATAGTTAAGATCTGCACCGATGTGCTTGCTGTTCATTACATCGTACGCACCACCGTAGGCCTTCCGCGTGATCACAGTAACGCGAGGCACCGTTGCTTCGGAAAAAGCAAAGAGCAACTTAGCTCCATTGGTAATAATAGCATTCCACTCCTGATCGGTTCCCGGTAAAAAGCCAGGTACATCTTCAAACACTAATAAGGGAATATTAAAACAATCGCAGAAACGCACAAAGCGGGCTGCTTTTACACTGGCATCAATATCTAAAACACCTGCCAGTACAGCAGGCTGATTGCCTACGATGCCAATGCTTCTACCAGCAATACGCGCAAAGCCAACCACAATATTTTCAGCATAGTTTTTATGCACTTCAAAGAAACTTCCATCATCCACTACGCCTTGCACCACCTCGCGCATATCGTAAGGTTGATTGGGATTGGCCGGAATAATGGTGTTGAGTGCAGGGCGTGATTCGTTACCTTCCACAAACGGTTTACGAGGAGAAATTTCCTCACAGTTTTGGGGAAGGTAGCTAAGTAATTGTTTAATGCTTTGAATACACTCCACTTCATTGGCAGAGGCAAAATGAGTTACCCCACTTTTTGTGCTGTGAGTAGAGGCTCCTCCCAGTTCTTCTGCTGTAACATTTTCATGGGTTACTGTTTTCACCACGTTGGGACCTGTTACAAACATGAAAGAGGTGTTCTCCACCATGAAAATAAAATCTGTAATAGCTGGCGAATACACTGCACCACCCGCACAAGGGCCCATAATGGCCGATAGTTGAGGGATCACTCCGGAAGCCAAGGTGTTTTTATAAAAGATATCGGCATAACCGCCTAAGGAGACGACACCTTCCTGAATACGAGCCCCACCAGAATCGTTCAACCCAATTACAGGAGCTCCATTTTTCATGGCCATGTCCATGATCTTCACGATCTTCTCCGCGTGCGTTTCGGATAAGGATCCTCCAAACACGGTAAAATCTTGAGAAAAGACATACACGAGTCTTCCATTGACAGTACCATAGCCTGTCACTACACCGTCACCCAGGTAATGCTCCTTATCCAGACCAAAATCCTTGCTGCGGTGCATCACAAACTTGTCGAGTTCTTCAAAAGAGCCTTCGTCCATCAATAGATGAACGCGTTCTCTTGCCGTAAGCTTACCCTTAGCATGCTGTTGCTCCACGCGCTTGGCTCCACCTCCCTCTAAAGCTTCTAGATTTTTACGCTCCAGTTCATCAAATTTTGCCTGCAGTACTGTATCGTTAATGGTTCTTTTTGCCATAAATATGCTTTCTAAGAAATGCCCCGAAATATAGTGTGCTTTCGTTTATGGGCGAAGCCTAATTGAGATTTCCTTCTATTTTTGCGGTGCTTAAAATATGCTGGAACGAGTAGCCATTATTGACCTTGGTACGAACACTTTTCACTTGCTCATTGCGGAGGAGAAGAGTGGTGGCTTTTCATTTATGTATCGAGAACGCTTGGCCGTGCGCATAGGCCAGCGCGGTATCAATAAAGGAATTATTCAACCAGATGCTACCGAAAGAGCCGTTCGTGCCCTCTCGAGTTTCCGAACCACCATCGATCAATATGATGTTCTTAGAATCTTTGCCTTCGGAACAAGTGCTCTTCGCAATGCTGCGAATGCGGAAGAAGTGATTCAGATCTTTAAAGAAAAAGCAGGCATTGATGTCACCATTATTTCTGGAGAACAGGAAGCTGAGTTGATCTTTAACGGAGTGAAAGCAGCGATGAAATTAGGGAAGGAAAATTCCCTGGTAATGGATATCGGAGGAGGCAGTGTCGAATTTATTATTGGCAATGAAGATACTATTCTCTGGAAAGAAAGTTTTGAGATTGGTGCCCAACGCCTGTTGGAACGATTCCAACAACATGATCCTATACAAGAACAGGAGATACATTCGCTGGAAGATTACTTTCAAGAAAAGCTTACCTCCCTCTTTGCAGCGTTACACACCTATAAACCTTCTACACTCATTGGATCGTCTGGCACCTTCGATACCTTAAGTGACATTTATTGCAATAAGCATGATCTCTTCAAGCGTCCGGAAGATGCTGAAACTCCTTTAACCCTTCAGGGATTTTACGAAATCTATGAAGAACTTCTTTTTAAGAACAGAGAAGAAAGAATGATGATACCCGGCATGATCGAGATGCGGGTAGATATGATTGTAGTGGCCTGCTGCCTGATCAATTTCTTACTTGGCAGGTATGCCTTTGGAAATATTCGTGTTTCCACGTATGCCCTCAAAGAAGGTATTCTTGAGTCTTTGAAACTAAAAGAGCCAGCGACAAATCACTGACTCTTCTAGTAATCTTAAGTCCATACCCTTCTCTTACTCCATCCCATTCAGTTGCTTATCCTTCGGGTATTTCACTTCATACTTAAACTGTACCTTCTTAGTCTCAGCAGGTTGGAGATTAATTTCCCAGATAAGTTTGCCTGTGTTTTTATTGTAACGTGCCCCGCCCACATCGCTTACCGTAACCTCAATCTGGCTATTGGATGAAACCGGTACCTGATCTTCCACCACTAACTTAATGGCTTCAGCTTTTGTATTCCGAATGGATATTTCAAAGGCATAACTATCTTTCTGACTTCCACCGATCGCTTTCTTACTACTAAAGTCCTTCAACTTTTCACGCTTCACCACTACACGCTTGTCGCGACCTAAAGAAACCGTTAAAGTGTCCTTAATATTGTTAGGATCAATAAAGGTTGCACTTACGAAGGTGCCTTCAAAGAATATATTCGCTTCTCCGGGTAGGAGACTGAACTCTTCCCAGCCAACGGCCTTGGCAATCAGGAAAGCATCCTTATCTAATTTAGGAGCTACGGAGTAGAGGTATTCCGCCTTCATTTCGTGATTGCGTATATCCACGAGGGTTGGTTTGTTCGCAGAGGATACAGTATATGGTAAACTGATGGAGAATTCTGTATTGAGTGACGTTTGGATAGTGCTAGTGTAATCGGCTGATGTCATCACTACCTCTTGTAGCATGGAAGCGTCTTCCATTCTTTCTGCTGCCGCAGGAGCTGACATGGATTTTTTCGCTGCTCCTCTGTTATTTTCATAACTGCGATATGCTATAGGTTGATAAAAATCCAAGGTCCAGGTATACAGTTCTGGTTTCAAGCCCCCTTCATTCGGATTAGCCGTACTCAACGTTAGCTTTACGTTATTCCACTCTTCACCAGTACTCTGGAAAACATTTGCCTTGTAGTTTAACTGAATGGGACTTTTGGTATTGGTGGCTCTTAAATCATAAACAGGTTGCCAACCGGCATTGGCCACAACATAGTTTACCTCCAGCTCCACAGAAGTAGCCGTTTCTGCCGAAAGGGCCACTACTATCTCACTGGTGTTGCGACTATACAATTCATTCTGTTCGTTAAACTGGCGCTGGGTTTGGGCTAGTCTTTCATTGAGCTTCTTAATTTTCTCATCCTGTTTCATTCGAGAGCTCACAATATCTGTTAACCGTACTCTGTAGAAATCGGCCATAGCCTTTAGCTCTGCAGCCGTCAGATTACTTTGGGTACCGCCAATTTTCTGATTGCTGATCAACATTTGTTCTTCTTTGTTTAAAATCTCTTTCTGACTTTGCTCTAAAGCGACCTGACGCTGTAAGAGATCAACAGAGTCTTTCAGGCTTCGTAGTTTAGAAGGCATGTTAAACTCATTTAAAAAATTCTGACGATGAGAAATTCCTTCTATCACTACCTTTCCTTTCCCTGAAACTTGAATAGATTGTTGATCGAGTAAGGAAGTAATGCCGGAAAGCACCAGCGTACTTCTTCCACTGTTGACTTTGGACTTGACCAAACGCGTTACCTGAGCCTTATTAAGGAAAACGGTAACATCGGTAATTTTACTTTCAACCCGTTGCTCTTCTTGCGCAAAAGCAATAGAGATGGTCATTGAAAACATGATGAGGATGAATAGGTTCTTTTTCATATTCTGAAATTTACTAAGAAGATGCTAGCGGCATGCCAATTCCATACCAAGCTTCCTAAATATTTATTACATCCTATCTTTGCACCATGAAAGACGCTGTATATCCCATAGATCAACTTCGCTCCTTTACCTTATCCATCTTCCAAAAAATAGGGTGTCCCCCAGCAGATGCATTGCTGGCTACTAATGTGTTGCTAAGTGCTGATCTGCGAGGCATTGATTCTCATGGATTAGCCCGTCTTTCTGGCTATGTGCGCTTATGGGAGGCTAAACGTATCAATGCTACCCCAACCATAAAAACAGTGTACGAAACGCCTAGCACTGCGGTTGTTGATGGAGACGGTGGTCTGGGTTTAGTCGTAGCCCCTAAAGCCATGGAGGTTGCCATTGCCAAAGCCAAGCAAGTTGGTACAGGTTGGGTCTCTGTCAAAAACTCCAATCATTTTGGTATTGCTGGCTACCATGCTATGATGGCCCTTGAGCACGATATGATTGGCATTACGATGACAAATGCCAGTCCGTTGGTGGCTCCTACCTTTTCGATTGAACGCATGTTGGGTACCAATCCAATAGCAGTAGCCATACCCGCTAAAGAACAACCGGCATTTGTTGCCGACTTAGCAACCACCACAGCTGCGAATGGGAAACTTGAAATATTGCAACGCAAAAATAAATTGGCTCCGACCGGATGGATTCAAGACAAGAGTGGAAATAGCTCTACCAATCCGCATGAGTTGAAAGACGGTGGTGCCTTGATTCCTCTGGGCAGTGATTACGAACACGGAAGTCACAAGGGCTATGCTTTAGGTTCTGTTGTTGATATTTTTTCAGCTGTCTTATCCGGTGCAAATTACGGACCATGGGTCCCTCCCTTTGTTGCCTTCCTTCAACCACCCTCAGATCCTGTTGGACAAGGAATCGGTCATTTTTTTGGAGCGATGCGAATAGATGCTTTTCGCCCTGCTGATGAATTTAAAGCACACATGGACAACTGGATTACGCGCTTTAGAAATGCAAAACCTGTTGAAGGAAAAGAGCGGGTTTTAATTCCTGGCGATCCAGAGCGTGAGATGCACAAAATCAGAATGGAAGAAGGTATACCTTTGAATGGAAAGGTAGTAGAAGATCTACAAACTCTTGGACAAAAGTTCTCACTTTCGTTTTAGAAGCCGGCAGTAATTCCAGCACGAAGAACTAATGGTCCGCCATATGGCTGGTAGTCCGTTGGCGAAGTCGGATTGCGATAAGAGAAGTTATACAAGGCTATAGCAAAGAAGCCTGCGTTTCTGCCAAGGGGTTGAAAGAAGCCACCTCCTGCCATGAAACTGTTAAATGATTTCCGAATGCTCTCACTTCCTGAAATGGGGAATTCATAATTCAAGAATTCGTACTCAGCATGTAGGAAAAAGTTTTGATAGAAATTGAAGCGAAGAAAGGGCGCCACACCGTAATCGTTCGTAGCTATTTTCGGGGTAACGTATTTGTAATTGGTGTAGCGGTACGTGAGACTTAATCCAGAAGCAAGTTTAGGTGTTAATCGATAGCCAATAATAGGTGCAATGGATATGTAATCCACATCTGTTCCGAAGCTTAGACCAAGACCACCTCCGGTAAAAATTCTTTCCTGCCAAGGAGCCTTTTCATCCATTTCACTATCGCCCCATTGTGCCCAAGCGGTTGTGCTCAGTAGCAAAAGGCCGAAAATAAAATATGTTTTCATATCACTCTTCAACGATTAAAAAGATCTCTTCGGTGTCTTTTTTCATCAAATATTTCTCTCGGGCAAATTTTTCAAGGGATTCACGTTCACCAAAAAGCTCGTCATGATCCTTTTGCACTTCTTGAATCTTCTCTTGGTAATATTCCTTCTCATTTTCCAATGACCGAAGTTTTGCGGTTAACCGGAAGCGGGAGATAAAGTCATTCTGATCCAAAAGGGTCATCCAGACAAGGAAGAAAACGATCCCAACAACATAGAAGTTGCGAAAAATGGGGGGTAATCTTTTGATCATAGCTTAAAAAATGTAATCGAAGATAGTCATTCCTCTTGGAAAATCAAGCAGCTGGCCTTCAGCCACGAGCCTCGAGCTATTCATCATAACTCGAAGCTCGTGGCTTGCAGCTTTTTCTTACTAGAATTTCAATCCCGGAAAGTACGCTGTTTCACCCAACTCCTCTTCAATGCGAATCAATTGATTGTACTTGGCCATACGATCTGAGCGCGAAGCAGAACCTGTCTTAATCTGACCGGTGTTTAATGCCACAGCCAAATCAGCAATGGTATTATCTTCTGTTTCGCCAGAGCGATGGCTCATGATGCTCTTGTACGAATTGCGCTTCGCTAGATTCACTGCATCGATGGTTTCCGATAGTGTACCAATCTGGTTTACCTTAATCAAAATGGAATTCGCCACGTTGGTATCAATTCCTTGTTGCAAACGCTTCACGTTTGTTACAAACAAATCATCGCCAACCAACTGAACCTTCTCTCCTACTTTGCTGGTCAATTTTTTCCAACCATCCCAATCATCTTCCGCCATACCATCTTCAATAGAAATGATCGGGTACTTCTTAACCCACTTAGCCCAGTACTCCACCATTTCGTCAGACTTCAATTTCTTACCGTCTGATTTATGGAAGGTGTAGGTTTTAGTTTTGGCATCGTAGAATTCAGAAACCGCTGCATCCATGGCAATAAAAATATCAACACCTGGCTTGAAGCCCGCTTTCTCAATGGCTTTGATAACAATTTCAATGGCCTCTTCATTGGACTTGATGTTCGGTGCAAAACCACCCTCATCTCCAACGTTAGTAGAAAGACCTTTGTCGTGTAATACTTTCTTCAACGTATGAAATACTTCGGTGCCCATGCGCAAGGCATCTGAAAATGTAGCCGCCTTTACTGGCATGACCATGAACTCTTGAAAGTCGATTGAGTTATCGGCATGGCTGCCACCATTCAAAATATTCATCATCGGTACAGGAAGTGTGTTGGCACTTACACCACCAATGTAGCGATACAGAGACATACCAGATTCCATGGCTGCAGCCTTTGCAATGGCCATCGATGTTCCCAAAATAGCGTTAGCCCCTAGCTTTGCTTTGTTGGGTGTACCGTCCAATTCAATCATGATTTTATCAATCAGATTTTGTTCGTAGGCAGGAAAGCCAACAATGGCCTCAGCAATTTTAGTATTTACATTATTAACAGCTTTCAACACACCCTTGCCCATGTACTTCTTCTTGTCTCCATCGCGCAGTTCGACTGCCTCGTGTGTACCTGTAGAGGCTCCAGACGGAACGGCCGCACGACCAAAGGCTCCGCCTGAGGTCATCACTTCTACTTCAACGGTTGGGTTGCCACGACTGTCTAAAATCTGGCGAGCGTGTATACTTTCTATTAAGCTCATGTCAATTCGGTTTTCGTTTAACTTATTTCTGTGAGTTGTTATGCTGTTTGTAAATTCTTTGCCTTGATCATTTCAATAAACTGATCAAAGAGGTAAGCTGAATCATGTGGCCCCGGAGAAGCCTCTGGGTGATATTGAACACTAAATGCCTTCTTATCCTTTAAGCGTATTCCCATGATCGTATTGTCATTCAAGTGGAGGTGCGTTACTTCCACAGAAGGATTTTGATCGATGCCTTTTTCACTAATGGCAAAACCGTGATTTTGAGAAGTCATCTCGCCTTTGCCCGACACTAAATTTTTGACCGGATGATTTAAACCGCGATGACCGTGATGCATTTTATAGGTAGACAAGCCTGAAGCAAGTCCCAAAATTTGATGCCCTAGACAAATACCAAACAAAGGCTTGTTAGAGG
>Ga0075163_10008592_pt1 | contig 13435 bp, 5 predicted proteins | sample JI1023141ADNA_FD_71478 | JGI IMG/M metagenome (GOLD analysis project Ga0075163, IMG submission 71478) | Wastewater effluent complex algal communities from Wisconsin, to seasonally profile nutrient transformation and Carbon sequestration -... | ecosystem: Engineered > WWTP > Effluent > Algae...
CCCCCAAAGGCTGCGCGCCCCGACTCCCTAGCTAACGGCGGATGCCTGACAACCCGTGTTCAAGCCCATTCTTGCATGACCTCCGCACGATGAAGAATGCCCCTGCACCGCGTCTCGCGGGCTCGTGTACCAGAACGAGAAGACGCGGGCGTGACAATCGCACCATTGATGCCGGAACTTTTGCGAGGCCGAACTTGCCAAGAATGTGAGATCGGCTAAACCTTCAGCCCGTCGGGGAAACCATTGGACCACCCCTGATGTCGTTCCGAGTTTTCCTTTTGCTCCTCCATCGCGCTGGTGATTGCAAGTGAAACGAAGGTCGCTGCGATGCACATCGGTTTTCCGCTCAGCCAAGCCACTCCGCACGCACCTTTTCTCACTCGAATGTTTTTCCTCCTCCCATCCATTCACACTTCCCCGCCATGGGCCGCAGGCTTCGAATGCGCGGATGAATGGGTCGCTACGCCTTCTCAGATCAGGGATGCCACTGTTCCCACCTGAACCTTTCTTCCGCTTCCAGTTTCAATTCCACTCACAGTCCCCACCACTTATGAAGAAAACGTCCATCCGCCGCCTGCTCGGTCTCGCACTCCTGAGCGTCTCCAGCCACCTCATGGCCGCCGCGCCGACTCTCTCCTGGACCTCCACGGTCGATACGGGCACGACCGTCGGCGACGCCACTCGTCTGATCCGCAAGGTGAACAACGGCGACCTCATCGTCGCCTCCCAGACAGGGAGTGGAGCCGCTGCCGGTTTCCGGGTCCAAAGGGTCAATACGACGACGGGCACCGCCATCTGGACCACCAACACTTCTCCGGGCGATACCGGGGACGATCCCGATGACATCGTGATCGATCCAGCCACGGGCGACGCCTACATCTCCTGCCGACTGAGCTTCACGGGGAATTTGCTCGACTGGTATGTGTTCAAGGTCCGTGGCTCGGATGGGGTGATTCAGTGGAGCTACACTTACAACGGCCCCTTCGGTGCTGGGAACGATGTTATCCGCTCCATCTGCATGACCAGCGATGGCAATATCGTGGCGGCAGGTCAGATTTCCAGAGCCGTGACTGGGGCCATCGGCGGGCGAGTCATCAAATTGAACTCCGCCTCGGGAGCGCTGATGTGGGAATATCTGCCGAGCGTGGACTGGCAGGAGTTTCACCAGGTCGTGGCAGACAGCGCGGGCAATGCCATCGCCACAGGCTACATCGACGGGGCCTCCCTAAACACGGAGAATGGCTACACGGTGAAGCTGAATGCGGGCGGTGGTGAGGCCTGGACGAGCACGTTCAATGGCACAGCCAACGATTTTGATTCGGCCTTGGCCGTGGCGGTGGACACGTCAGACAACGTCTATATCGCAGTCGAAAGCCGACTCACAGGTACGAATGACGACATTGTCGTGGCGAAACTGGCTGCCGGGACAGGATTCGAGCAATGGCGTTCCACCGTCACGGGTGCCATTGATGGCACCGATGTTCCGACCGTCATTCAATTGGATGGTAGCAACAATGTTTATGTGGCCGGGCAGGTCAAAGAGTCTGCCTCCGCCAATCACGCGGCTTTGGCGAAACTCAACCCCAGCACGGGAGCTGTTGCCTGGAAGTCCGTGGTAGATGGCACCGACCCAGCGGGTTTTTTTGAAAACTTCCGCTGCATCGCCTTCAACGGCAGTGAGGTTTACGCAGCGACCACGATCCAGAACACCATCAGTGCAACCGCCCAGAACGACATCTTCGTGGGCCGCTTCGATCCGGCCAACGGTTCGCTGCTTTGGTCCATCAACTACAACAGCACGGGCACCAAGACTGACAATCTTAGCAACAAAAAGGGTGCAAGCCTGATCGCTCCCGCCACGGACACCATCTACGTCTGCGGCACATCACAAAACCCCGCCGCCACCCAGACGGATGGTGTGCTGCTCAAGTTTGCGCCTGCGGGCCCCGTCGGCCCTGTTGCCCCCTCCGTCACCACCGCCACGCAGAGCGCGGTCACCCACAACAGCGCCACGCTCGGTGGCGATGTCACCGCTGATGGCGGCGCGACTGTGACAGAGCGCGGCATCGTCTGGGGATTGGCGGCCAGTCCGACGACGGCGGATAACAAAGTGCAAATGGGCAGCGGCACCGGAGCCTTCAGCGGCACGGTCACCGGCCTGCCGCCGGGCACGACGATCAACGTCCGCGCCTATGCCATCAACAGCGTGAACACCAGCTACGGCCCGAACATTAGCTTCAACACCCTGCCCGCCGTGGCCGTCGTGTCGATCACACGCTCGAACGCCTCGCCGACGAATGCATTGACAGTGAACTGGACCGTCACCTTCGCCAGTGCTGTGCCCGGTCTCACCGCCAGCAACTTCACCCTGACTGGTGGGGCGGCGACGGGTTCGGTGATCGGCGCGCCGACGACGAGCAACAGCGTCGCTTGGAATGTCCTCGTCACCACCGGCAGCACCGACGGGCTTCTCACGCTGAACCTCGCCAACGCCACCGGCCTCTCCACGGCCATCAGCACCCCGCTGCCCTTCACCGGCCAGAGCTACACGATTGATAAGACACCGCCGACCGTTCTCTCGGTCACGCGCCAGGCCCCGACGGGCCAGACGACGAACGCTAACAGCGTCACCTTCCGCGTCACCTACTCCGAGCCAGTGAACCTCACCACGCCGCTGACCACGCATTATCAGGTCGTGCCAGTGGGAGGCAGCACCATCGTCGGCACCGTGCAAAGCGTGACCGGCACCAATGGCACGAACACGCGAGATGTGACGGTGCAGCTCACCAGCGGCACCGGTGAGTTCAAACTGCGGGTGCTCGACTGAGTCTTGGTAACTCCACTCCCTTCCTTCGCCATGTCTTTCCCATCCAGTTCTGTTTTGCTCGCTCCACACTCCGCCACGTCCACCATGAAACTCCATCGCACCCTCCCCTCGCTGGCGCTCGCGCTGATTGCCAGTCTGTCGGCCCTCTCATCCGCCTGGGCTGCGCCGGTCGAACTTGGGCGCGAGTCCTTTGAGGCCGTGCCGGGCATCGGCTACACGACCTCCGTCGCGGAGTTCGATGTCGGCACGCCGGTAAGCGACTTCTTCGGCGCCTTGATCAACAACGGCACACTCACCGTTGGCGGGACGATCTCCGGCGGAGATGGGGCCCGGTTCTTCGCGGCGGAGGATCTTGATACACCGCCCGCAGCGCTGAGTCCCACGCAGTTTCTCACGACCAATGCCTTCAGCATCGCCGGCAAGATCAACACCTCGGTGAAGATCCTCCTGGCCGCTCCCGGCACCGCGCCCAGTGGAACTGTGCAGAACGGGGGGCATCAGAATCACTACGACCATGACGTCACGGTAGCGAACGCGGATTTCGTCCGTGTGGAAGCCAGCGTGGACGGAGGGCCGTTCAACCGGCTCATCCAGTTCTCCCCGCACACCGCCACGCTGAACCAGCCGCTGAGCTTGGATGCGGACGGAGACTACCTCGGTGGCGGCGCAACGACGCTGAACGATACGTTTCAGGAGTTCGACCTGCCCATTACCACCGGAAACTCCGTGCAGGTCCGCGTGGTCATGCACACCAACGCCACGAACGAATACATCCTCGTGGACAACATCCGCATCTTTGGCGAAGCCTCGGCCACCGCTGTTCCAGCGCTCGCGGGCGTGTCAGGCACGCCGCTCGCCTACACTGAGGGCGATGCAGCCACCGTGCTGGCCGGTGCCATCACGGTGAGCGATACGGACAGCGCGAATCTCACCTCCGCCTCCGTTGCCATTGTCGCCAATCTCGCCAGCAGCGAGGACGTGCTCTCCGCCACGCCCAGCGGAGCCATCTTGGCGGGCGACATCTCCTACACCGCAGGCACCGGCACGCTGACCATTACCCGCAACGCCACGCTGGCAGACTACCAGGCCGTGCTGCGAACGGTGAAGTATCAGAACACAAACGTCGCCAATCCGAGCACCGCCAACCGGCAGATCCGCTTTAGCGTCAACGATGGTGCGAACAACAGCAACCAGCCCGTCCGCGAGGTCGCCATCACCGACGTCGTCCCCACGCAGAGCATCCCGTTCACCGATAGCTTCGAGACGGATGGTCGTGGCACTCGCTATGCGCTGGATGGGCGGTTCACTATCGTCAGTCCGGCTGGCACCTTTGATCGTGCGGCCACGACGGGATTCACGAATGGCGACGGCAGCAATGGCATCATCGGTGAAGATACCCAGTTGGACAATGCCCTGAACACCAAAGCCGTGCGTTACGTCTTCAACAGCGCCGGCTTGATCAATCTGAAGGTCAATGTGCGGCTCGGGGCCGCTGGGGCCGTCTTTGATGAGAATGACCGCATCACCATTGAGGCTAGCGTAAATGGCGGAGCCTACACCGAGGTGGCGGACTTCCGCAGTGCAAGTATATCGATCCTGAACACCGCCCTGGCCCTGGACACCAACGGTGACAATTTGGGCGACAGCACCGCCCTGAGCACCGCGCTGCAAGACTTTGAATTCAATCTGCCCACAGCCTCATCCACCCTGGGCCTGCGCATCCTCATGAATAGCAACTCCCTCGGCGAGAAGATGGCGCTCGACCGCGTGGTGGTCACGGGCGACTTGCCTGCGCCCGAGATCGCCGTGACGGAAACCGGGGTGGGTAACATCCCTGACAACACAGGCACCTTCAGCTTCGGCACCACGACCGTGGGCACGCCAGTGACGAAGACCTTCACCGTGACCAACAGCGGCACGGCCACGCTCAATCTCGCGGCTTTGTCTTTCCCTTCGGGCTTTACCTCGTCGAGCTTTGTCAGCAGCACGGTGGCAGCCAGCGGTGGCACCACGACCTTCCAGGTCACAATGAGTGCAGCCGCAGCAGCTACGCCGAGCGGCACGCTGAGCATCACCAATAACGACGGCGACGAGAACCCCTATAACTTCGCCATCAGTGGCACGGTGACGGCTCCCGCGGGTATCGCTCAGATGGGCAGTTCAGCCAGTCAATATAGCACCAGCAGCACGATGAGCTACACCGTCAATGCTGGAACGGACCGACTGCTGGTGGTAGCGCTGGGTGATCCTAACACTTTCACAAACCCGACGGCGGTCACCTACAACGGGACGCCGATGTTGCAGGCGAACGTCGCCAACGACGGTGCGTTTTCCAACGACGCCATCTGGTATCTGAAGCTGGACACCGGCGGGGCCATCACGGGCAATATCGTCGCCACGTTTGCGGCCGGGGGGAACGGGACCAGCCAGCGCTTCATCGGTGCCTCGGCCTATTCCGGAGTGGACCAGACGACGCCCGTGGATATCAACGGGCCCAAACTCACGGGTTCTCACACCGGGACCAATCTCGGCTCCTCACTGAACGTCACCAGTCAAACGGGTGATGTGGTCTTTGATCTCTTCGACGCCTACTACACTCCCAGCCAGAGTTCAATCACGACAGGAGCGAGTCAGACCCGAATCAATGACGCCGGAGGTGCGATCACACCAACCGGGGGGTTCGGTCACTACGTCACCAGCACGGAGGCGGGAGCCCCCACCGTGACGATGAGCTGGACCTCAAACGCCGAGGCCGTCCTCCACCTGACGATGAACATCAATGCGGCTGCCGGCGGTGCGCCGACTGCCCCAGAGATCGCCGTGAGTGAAACCGTGGCAGGGAACATCGCCGACGGTGGAGGACCGATCAGCTTTGGCACCACCACGGTGGGAACGCCGGTGACAAAGACCTTCACGGTCACCAACACAGGCTCGGCCCCGCTCACTCTATCCGGTCTTCTCGCACCCTCGGGCTTTGCTGTATCGCAGGATTTCGCCAGCACCACCGTGGCTGCGGGAGGGGGCACCACGACCTTCCAGATTCAGATGCATGCAGTGAGTGCAGGTCCGCAGAGCGGGTCGGTGACCTTTACCTCCAACGATGCGGACGAAGGCAGCTACAACTTCACCGTCAGCGGCACGGTGAACGCACCTGTTTCCCCTGATTACACCGTCACCACGGCGAGCGGGACGCTGACCATCACGGACAGTGCAGGCAATGGCGACACGCTGTCCCTCAGCGCGCCCAGCGCAGGCAACATTCTCTTCACCGCGACGGGCCGTACGTTCAGCCTCAATGGCGCGGCTGCCACCACAAACAACTCAGGCACCATCAGCCTGGCGAGCATCACCAGCATCGTGGTCAATGCGGCCGGGGGCTCTGACACGGTCACGGTAAACGGCTTTACCGCGCTGCGGTCGCTGACGATCAATGGTGGCACGGGTGATGACACGGTGAACTTCGGCGGCAACGTGACTTTTGCGGCGGGAGCCAATCTCGACGTCGATCTACAGAATGACGACCCGGCCCCCGGCGTGGATAGCGTCATCATCCTGGCCAACGCCGACGTCGAAACCTCGGGCAGTGGCTCCATCACGGTAAAGGCCAGTCGCAGCATCTCCATCGGTGCTGGCGGGGGCCTTACCACGGCGGACGGTGACCTGATCCTGGAGGCCAACCAGCAGACTGTGCCGACGGCAGGGACTTTCTTCGGGGTGGAGGTGCTCGGCACGGTGAGCTCCATCGGATTGGGGAATGTCGCAATTTCCGGGCGCGGTGGTAATGCCGGCAATCCAAACGATGGCGTGGAACTGATCGATCCCGCAGCGGTAATCCTCTCAAATTCTGGGGACTTGACCCTCACTGGCGTGGCTGGCGTGGGTGCTAGCTCGGAAGGCGTGGGTCTGGATGCGGGGACTGTTACGACCTTCAGCGGTAATCTATCTCTGATTGGCGATACCGTGTTCATCGGCGGGAGTGCGACCGTGACGGCCACGGGCCTCAATGTTGCCGTGAAGCCCCTCACGCCTGGCCGGCCGATTACGGTCGGCACCGTCGTGGCGGGATCGCTCACCATCTTCAACGGACTGAACCGCATCACCTGCGACACGGTGAACCTCGGCGACAGCGCCAGCGGCGCGATCACGGTCAATCAGGTTATTTCACCTGCCAACTACCGGACGCTTGCCTTTGGCAAAGGCACGACCTTCACGGCTACCGGCGGATTTACCGCCACAGTCCCCTCCGCCACCACCTATGAACGGATGACCGTGGCCGGTGGAGTGACCATCACCGCTGGGGCGACATTCGCTGCCGCTAGTTCCGGCGGCTACGTCTGGAACGGCACGGACAGCTTCACCTTCCTGGACAACGACCTGAGCGACGCCATCACAGGCACCTTCACCGGCCCCACGCTCGCGAACTTCCTCGGCAGCGCGCTCACGGCGGCGCAGAGCTACACGGGTGGATCGGGCAATGACTTCGTCATTGTGCCGCCCGCCGAGATCGCCGTCGCGTACGACGGCAATAACGTGGCCGACGGCTCCGCCAGCGTCGCCACGCTCAATGGTACAGACTTCGGCAATGTGCCGGTGCAGGGCGTGACGGTGGATCATGTGTTCACCATCACCAACACGGGTGGCACGGCCCTGACGCTCGGCTCGGTGACGGCGGGCGGTGACTTCACCGTCACGCAGCCGACCAGCCCCGTGGCGGCCAACGGCGGCACCACGACCTTCACCGTGAGCTTCAATCCGAGTGCCACTGGCACGCGCACCGCGACCATCAGCTTCACCAACAGTGACACCAGCGAAAGCCCCTTCGACTTCGCCGTCTCCGGCATCGGCTCCGGCCCGCGCACCTTTGACCTCGCAGGCAATGCGGTGAGCAACACTCCTTTCGAAAGCGGGGAGACTTACATCTACTCCGCAGTGGTAGGTCCACCGCCGCCCGCTCCCGTCGTCTCGGTCGGCGGACAAGACGTCGTCACTGGGGGCAATGCTCCTGACGGCACGGGCGCTGACAGCGGTCTGGACTTCGACATGCTCACGCGCGGTGGTTTCATCGCCGAGAACGGACACCTCGCCTTCCCCGGCGAGTTGACTGGCCCCGGTGTCGATGGCACGAACTTCAAGGGCTTCTGGAAGCACAATGGCACTCTCCTCTCGCGCCTCGCTCGCACCGGCGACAACGCTCCCGAGACGGGCGCAACGGCGGCCAAGTTCAGCGATCTGCCTTTGATCCCCGGCATCAATGACGCCGGTCAGGTCACTTTGCTTGCCGCGCTTGCGGCCAATCCGGGAAGCACCCCGCCCACCACCATCGACAATGACACTGGCCTCTGGAGCGAGCTCGGCGGCACAGGCTTCCAGATCCTCATGCGCGAGGGCGACGACATCCCCGCTCAGGTCCCGCCCCTGCCCGCTGGCACCAAGCTCGGCGCTTTCGGCTTCGGTTGCTTTGCAACCGCCGACACGGGCGCGGGCACTGCACAGGCCGCCTTCACCGCGAAGTTCAAGGGCGGCAGCACCGACTCCGCTTTGCTCCGTGCCAACATCCTCAATGACACCGTTACCGCCGTCGATGTCGTCGCGCGTGAAAACGACGCCGCACCCGGCATCGCGGGCCAGACCTTTGCTGTCCTCAACAGCACCTACACCAGTGCCGTGCGCATGGATGCGCAGGGCAACATCGTCTTCGGCGCTGTGCTCAAGCCGATCAACAAGACCAGCATCTGGTATCAACCCGTGGCCGGTGGCGATCCCGCTGCGGCGGTGGTCGGGGGCAATGCAGCACCCGGCACGACGGGTGCCACCTTTGCCGCAGTCGATGTGCCCGTCATGGGCGACAGCGGTACCTTCGCCTTCCGCGGCGTTCTCAATCGCGACGGCGACAACACAGCCAACGACAAGAACGACGGCATCTGGCTCAGCGTCGCTGGAGCCACCTCGACCAACATTCTGCGCCGTGGCGACAGCAACACCAACCGCCCCGGCCTCTTCACCGGAGCCATCCTCACCGCCAATCCCAACATCAAGGCTGGCAACATCTGGAGCGGTTGGCTGACCAACAGCAATCACGGTGCCTGGCTCGGCTGGGTCGATCTCGCAGGCAACGGCATCAGTGGTTATCCCGCCGACACCTTCGGTATCTACACCGACCTCAGCGGCACCATGAACCTGCTCATCAGTTCAGGTGATCCAGCCCCCGGCATCGCCGGCGCGACCCTGTTCTTCGTCGATCACCCCGTGGTCAGCGGCACCGCACCCACCGAGCACCTCGCCTTCATCGCCACGGTTACCGGCGGCGGATCAACGGCGGCCAACAACAAAGGCATCTGGCGCTCGCTCAACGGCGCAGCCCCCACGCTCGTGCTGCGCACTGGCGACGCCATGACGGTGACACCCGGCGGCGCGAAGACCATCGAACAAATCGATCTCCCCGGCTCCGGCGACGCCTCCCACACCTGGGAGACTCCCGTGATGGACGCCAACGGTCGCCTGCTCGTCTTCGTCACCTTCACCGACGGCACCACGACCCAGATCATCGTGCCGTAAGGCAGGAGTTCATTGTTCCATTCTTCCGAAGCCCGGTTGCCTCGATGCACCCGGGCTTCGTTGCGTCGGGGCCTCTAATAATCCCCTTCCCCATTCGTTTCAGCGGGTGCAAAATAGGAGCATGTCCGGCCAGCACGATAACAACGAAGCCTCCGCGCTGGTAAAGCAGGCTCTCGACCTCTATGAAAGCAGCCTCATCGCCTACGCAGCCAGCATCCTCAATGGTGACATTGACCGGGCGCGCGATGTCGTGCAGGACACCTTCCTCAAGCTCTGGATGGCGGAGCCGGACAAGGTGCGTGAGAACGTCAAGGCTTGGCTCTACACGGTCTGCCGCAATCGCGCCTTCGATGTGCTGCGCAAGGAGCAACGGCTCGACCTCGGCAACGAAGAGGCCATCGCCAATTACGGCGACTGGCGGCCCGACCCGTCTCAGTCGAGTGACACGCACGAACTCTGTGACCGTGTGTGGCATTTCGTCGAGCAGCTTTCCCCCAACCAACGCGAGGTGCTGCGCCTCAAGTACATCCACGATTGCTCCTACAAAGACATCGCCACTGCCACCGGTCTCACCGTCGGCAACGTTGGCTTCCTCATGCACGTCGCCATACGGAAGCTGCGCGAGCTGCTGAACAAGGAACTTTCTGAACATCCCCACACGTCATGAACCCGCAACACCCAGACAACACCGATCTCACCACCTACGCCATGGGCGAGCTGCCGCCCGACCAGGAGCGCGAGATGCGCGAGTGGATCGGTGCCCACCCGGAGGCACAGGCGGAGCTGGCACGCATTGAGCAAATCACGGATGCACTGCATCACGGTGCACCGATCCCGACTGTCAGGCTCAACCCGCAGCAGCGCCAGACCGTGCTGACGCCTCCGAAAGGCCCGCGCATCGTGACGCCCATGATGCCGCGCCAGCCGATGATGGCACGCCGCCAGTCGCGCATCATGCCATTCCTGGCTGGCGTGACCAAGATCGCCGCCGTGCTGGCTGTGGCCGCCGGTGGTTATCTCATGGGCAAGCGCGCAGGAGGTCCCGCCACACCGACGCTGGCCACGACTGAGGCGGAAGCTAGCAAACCGACGCCCCGCCCACAGCCTGCCGTGCAGGTCATGCCGCTGAAATCGACTCCGGTGAAGGAGATGGCCTCTGTGCCTGCTCCATTGCCAGTGCCACCGCCCGCGCCGGTGACCGTGGCAAAGGTGCCCGACTCCGCGCCCGCGCTCAAACCCGCAATGCCTGCGACAGCACCCGCCGCGCCAACGCCCACCGTCATTGCACAAGCGGTGAAGCCAGCACCGGTGTTGGCCCAAGCGGATACAAAAGGCTACTCAATGGTGAGCCGCGAGCAGACGGCCCGCGTGATCATCCGTCCGTATGAAACCCGCCCCGTGCCGGTGAAAGTGAAGGGAGAGGCTCTGGCATCCCCCATTTCACCCGCCGCCGCAACCCAGCCCCCAGCACCCGACAAGGGCCGCGCGCCGGATCTCTACATTCAGTCCTGGAAGGCCGAGGTGGCATCGTGCCCGTGGAATCCTACTCACAAGCTGATGCGCGTGCTCGTGCAGCTCCCAGCCGATCAGCCCGCGTCCACCTCCGCAGCCAACGTCTATCCGCTCCAGGTGAGCTTCGACAACTTGACCGTGCGCAGCTACCGCCTGCTGAGCGAGAACCATGTGCCGCCACAACCGGGCACGAACTCCGCTGCCCATGTCATGTGGTATGAGGTGGTGCCCAACGGAAGCGTGACGGAAGCCAATCGCGAGGCTGGCCGCTCCGTGGCCACGATCACCGTGCCCAGCGCGCGCTTCAACTCGCAGACCGTGGGTCCGTTTGACAGCTCAAAGCTCCAGGTCCTCGACCGTGGTGTGAAATGGGAGAACGCACGCGAGGATTTCCTTTTTGAGACTTCAATCGTTGGCTTCGGCCTGCTGCTGCGCGGTGAGGAGAATCTCGGCACGCTCAATCACGAACTCGTCCTGAAGATCGCCGAGAAGGCGCAGGGCGACAAAGCGGCCGACGGCGAGCGCGCAAAGTTCATCAAGCTCGTGCAGGAAGCGAAGCGAGTGACAGGCATCTGAGCCGCGAACCTCACATCCCCCACTCGGCGCGGTAGGCGCGGGCCAGCAGCGTGATGGGCTGTGTGACTTCCTTGCACGCAATGTCGCCGCGCAGATGCAGGCCATTGGCGAGTTGCATGTGGCAGCCGGGATTGGATGTGGCCACGATGGGCGCACCCGTTTGATCAATGCAACCGAGCTTCCGCTGCAGGAGCTTCGCGCTCTGCTCGGGCTGCGTGATGTTGTAGATACCCGCGCTGCCGCAGCACCAGTTTGACTCGGGCAGCTCGATTAATTCAAGGCCGGGGATGGCCTTGAGGATTTGCCTGGGCTGCGAGACGACCTTCTGCCCGTGCGTCAGGTGGCAGGACTCATGATAGGTGACCTGCTCGTAACCGCAGCCGGTGCGGGGCTTGCGAATGCCTATGAGCGCCAACCACTCGTGGATGTCCTTCACCTTCGCGTCCCACGCTTTCGCCCGCTGAGCGTAGGCCGGATCGTCGTGAAGCAGGTGGGCGTACTTTTTGAGGTGCGAGCCGCAACCGCCCGCGTTTGTGATGATGGCGTCGAGCTTCTCCACGTCGAACATGTCGATCTGCTTCCTGGCAAGGTCCTGCGCCAGCCCGATCTCGCCATTGTGCGCATGGAGGGAACCGCAGCAGAATTGATTGCGCGGTGTCACCACCTCGCAGCCGTTCGCCAGAAGCACGTCCGCCGTGTCGCGGTTCACATCGGAGAACGCGAGGTCCTGCACACAGCCCGTCAGCAGACCCACCCGATGCCGGGGCGCTTCGGAGGCATCTCGCCCCTCCACCTCGGCGATGAGAGCGTCGGAGAACCTCGCGCACACGCGCGGCGTCTGCGGCTCCAGCTCACGCAAGCGCTCCGGGATCAACCGCAGGAACTGGACGCGCCGCAGCAGCCGATCGAGTCCCGTGCATTGATAGTAATACAGCAGCCGCCCCACGAAACGAAGCAGCCTCGGCCGCATGAAGAGCGTCTCGACCGTGAGCCAGCGCCAGAAGGCCCGCTCCTTCCCCTTCACCACCCCGGACCGCTCGATCTCGGCGCGCGCCGTTTCAAACAGACTCACATAGTCCACACCGGCTGGGCACGCCGTCTGGCAAGCCAGACAGCCGAGGCAGTAATACATCTCATCGGCAAAAGTCGGCGTCACCGTCGTTTCGTCATCCGCGATCGCCCGCATGAGCGAGATGCGGCCGCGCGGGCTGTTTTTTTCCCGCTTCGTCTCCACATAGGTCGGGCACGTCGGCAGGCACATCCCGCAGTGCATGCACTGCTGGAGCACCGAGTAGTCGAGGGATTTGAGAAGATTCTCCGCCGCCATGAAGTGCGCCCACTACAGCGAGGAACACCGTGCCTTCCACGATTTTGTTCACGCACACCCGATCAGAAGTCACGCCGACGGCCCCACCCTGCGTCTCATTTGACAACAACGGGGCTACAGTGAATTTTCACATGTGCCTCGCGTTGATATACCTCGCAAATCCATCTACCGCCTCTCCATCTATCAGCGCTGCCTTCAGCGACTGAGGGAAAACGAGGTGGCCACCGTTTCGTCCGCCGCCCTCGCCCGAGCCGCGGGTGTGAAGTCCACCCAGCTCCGCAAGGATCTCGGCTACTTTGGCCCTCTCGGCACGCGCGGGCTCGGCTACAACGTCGATACGCTCAGCAAGACCATCGGCGATGTGCTGGGCCGCACCAAGCTCCAGCCAGTCATCCTCGTCGGCGTGGGAAATCTCGGCTCCGCACTCCTGCGCTACAGTGGTTTCCGCAAGGAAGGCTTCGAGGTCGTCTCCGCTTTCGACATCGCCACCAAATCACGCAACGCCGTCTCTGGCATCCCGCTGCGTCCGATGGAGCAGATGCCGGAGTTCGTGAAAGAGCACGCCGTGAAGATGGCCATCCTCACCGTGCCCGCCAACAGCGCACAGAGCGTCGTCAATGAAATGGTCGCCGCTGGCA
>Ga0075163_10008593_pt1 | contig 13434 bp, 9 predicted proteins | sample JI1023141ADNA_FD_71478 | JGI IMG/M metagenome (GOLD analysis project Ga0075163, IMG submission 71478) | Wastewater effluent complex algal communities from Wisconsin, to seasonally profile nutrient transformation and Carbon sequestration -... | ecosystem: Engineered > WWTP > Effluent > Algae...
TCCTTTCGGTTCGGTTTCCACCACCGGGTGGCGCGTCGGAACCTACGAGCGAACATGCAGCGCGCCCAGGTCGACGCGACGAGTGGTCGTCGCCGAACGACCAGTGGCGGGACCCGCGACGAACGGTGGGTCGCGGCCGACGAACGGTGGCTCACGCGCCATCCATTCGTCGCCCGGGGGCGACCGCTCGTCCGATTCCTTGCAGGCGCCTGCGGCGCGCCGCTACGTTGTGGAAAATGAGACGCTCGACCGGGTCCGTGCAGGCGCCCGTCGCCGGAGAAGACAACTTGCTCCCGCGCGAGCTGTGGTGGCTCTACCTCGCGGCGCCGTGGATCGCGTCTCCGGTGCTGAATCACGAGCTCGATGGCAGCGTGGCCTCGTACGTCGTGAGCTCGCTCACCCTCTACGTGCCCTTCCTGGGAATCCCCGCGGTGTGCCACGCGGTCTACGCCTGGGTCATGCCCGCCCTGCTCCGACGCCTCTCGCCGAGCTGGAGGTATCCGGCCCACGCGGTGGCGATCACGCTGGCCGCGGTGCTGGGTGCGGTGGCGGTCTCGCCGGTCTTCGGTTGCCTGGTCACGGGCGCCGGGTTGGTGATGCTACGGCCCAGATTCATCGTCACTTCGGTGATCGTCACCTGGACGTTCATGTTCCCGTCGCTCCTGGTGCAGCAGCTCCGGGCTCGGGGACGTGCCGCCGAACGACAGTCGATGGCGGCGCGGCAGCTCGCCCTGGAGATGCAGCTCCAGTCGCTGCAGGCTCGGGCCAACCCCCACTTCTTCTTCAACAGCTTGAACACCATCGCGAGCCTCATTCCCGAGCAACCGGAGCTGGCGGAGCGCACCATCGAGCAGCTGGCCGAGGTCTTTCGCTATGCGCTCGACAGTGGACGAATGCGCATGGTCCCGTTCGGCCGCGAAGTGTCCATTGTCCGCGACTACCTCGCGATCCAGTCGGCGCGCTTCGGCGGGAACCTGCGCTACGAGGTGACGGTCGACGACGCATGCACGGCCATCGAGGTCCCGCCCCTGGTGCTGCAACCGTTGGTGGAAAACGCCGTACTGCACGGCCTGGCCAACCGCGGAGGCGCCGGGTCGGTGCGCGTCGAAGCGCGAATCCACGAGGGTCTCCTTCGGGTGTCGGTATGCGACGACGGCCCGGGCCCCGGCGCCTCGCAGCACGCCGGCACCGGCACCGCCATGAGAGACCTGCGGGAACGGCTCGCGATCATCTACGGCGGCAACGCCGCGTTGGCCACCGGGCACGCGCAGGGAGGCGGCTTCCTGGTGCACCTCGATCTTCCCATGGTGGTGTCCACGTGAGACTCTTGGTGGTCGACGACGAGCCGCTCGCGCGGCGGCGCCTGGTGCGGATGCTCGGAGCCTTTCCCGAAGTCGTGGTGGCCGCGGAGGCTGGCTCGGGCCTCGAGGCGCTCCAGCTGGTGCGCGACCTCGCCCCGCTCGACGGGCTCTTGCTGGATGTCCGCATGCACGACCTCGACGGCATCGCCTTGGCTCGCGCCAACGTATCGCTGCCTCCGATCGTCTTCGTGACCGCCTACGACGAGTTCGCCGTGAACGCGTTCGAGGTACGTGCGGTGGACTACCTGGTGAAGCCGGTTCGGGCCGAGCGCCTCGCGGAGGCCATCGCTCGCCTCACCGCGCGGCGCGAGAGCCGTGGGCCGGCCGATGCGACGGACACGCTCTCCGCGCTCGCCGCCCGGCGGCCCGAGTCGGCGGCCCGCATCGTCTGCGTGCATCGCGGCGTGGTGAAGTTCTTCGACGCGCGGGAGATCTCTCGCTTCTACGCGGAGGACAAGTACACCATCTTCCGCATCGACGGCGAAGAGCACCTGACCCAGGAGTCGCTGGACTCGCTGGAGGAGCGGCTCACCGCGCTCGGCTTCGTTCGGGTGCATCGGGCCGAGCTGGTGGACCTGTCGAAGATCTCTCGGATCGACGCCGCCGAGGGGAGCACGACCGTGTGCCTTCGCGATGGTCAGAGCGCACGCGTGAGCCGGCGCATGGTGGCGCCCCTCAAGGCCAAGCTCGGCGTCTGATCACCGGCAGAACCCCTTGCCCCACCGAAAAAGTCTATTATACTTTTTCTATGCGCGTCTTCCTGGACCTGGCGGGACCCTTCATCTGGACGGCGGACGACGTCCTCTCCCCCAGCGAGTGCAGGTCCCTCGTCGCGCGCATCGAGGCCGAGGGTCCGGCACCGGCGCCCATCACCACCGGCAAAGGCTTCGTGATGCGGCCCGACATCCGGAACAACACCCGGGTCATCCTCGACGACGCGCCGCTCGCCGCTGCGCTCTACGAGCGCGTGCTCCCGCACCTTCCGCCGGTGCTATCGGGCTGGAACGTGTGCGGCGCCAACGAGCGATTTCGCTGCTACCGCTACGAGGCCGGGCAGCGCTTCGCGCTCCACTACGACGGCGCCTTCGAGCGGAACGCCACCGAGGTGAGCCGTCTCACCTTCCTGGTGTACCTCAACGACGACTACGCAGGCGGCACCACGGACTTTCCCGATCACCAGCGGCGCATCGAGCCGCGCACCGGGCGCGCGCTCTTCTTCCAGCACCGCATTCTCCACGAGGGGTGCCCGGTCACCGCGGGGGTGAAGTACGTGCTCCGCTCGGACATCATGTACCGCACGCCGGGCGCCGCGCCGTTTGCTACCGTCGAGGGATGAAGCGACTTCGCCCCCCTTTCGTGGTGACGCTCTCGGCGCTCGGCGCCGCCTGCAACAACACATCGCCGCTCCCGGGCAATCCGCCGCGCCCGGAGACTTCGGCAACGGTGGCCACCGCGACCGCTTCGCCCCGCGCTTCTCTGCCAGCGTCGGAGGACGCACCGCCGGGCAGCAAATTCCTCAACGGCGCCTACGACGGCCGGCGGGTGTACCGGGCCCTCGGCCCCACCTGCTACGTCGAGCGCGACGGTCCGCCCGACAGGCGCACCCTGGGAGGCCCGCGGGAAACGGACGCGGTCCCCTGCCCGCCCTCCATGCTGCGGGCCGGCTGGGATGCCTGCGCCTTCGGGACCCTCCAGCGCAAGGAAACGACGAGCGCGACCGAGCTCGCGTGCACCTGTTACTTCACCGGCAATCCGCCGCCTGCGCCCAAGGACATGAAATGCCCCTGAAGCGAGCGCACTACTTCCCTACCCACGACTGACTTCGGAGCACGTGGGGCGGCGTGCCGCACACCACCTCGGCGCGGCTCCCGAGGGCCTGGGTCGCGCGCGCAGCCAGCTCCCGCGCGAGCGGCACCTTCGGCACCGGGAAGCCCACCCAGGTGGCGCCGTCGATGTCGAAGTCCACGACCGTGAGCTTCTTGGCCAGCGGCAGCACCGCGGCCGCGAGCTTGGGATAGTCCGACCCGGCATCGCCTTCGTGCGGTCCGAAGGCGACCACGAACGGCGTCGCGCACGCCTCGGTGGCTACCGGTGGCCACGATCGGAACCCGTGGGCCGACGTGGCGCGGGGGGGCTTCGCGGGGTCGCGCTCGGGCGCCCTCGTACGCTCGTCGCAGCGAAACGTCTGCGCCGGCCGGCGCGTGCGCAGGAGCGCATGGAAGGTCGCCGGCGCCTTGCCTCCCGGGGGAATCGCCGACGACGTGGCGACGACGAACGCATCCCCCTTGCCCGCCACCATCACGCGCGACGCGTGATACGAGGCCTCGGCGAAGAAGGGCGGACGCGGCAGCGGTACCGATTTCCAGGCGCCGTCCACCAGGTGATGGAGCTTGCCGCTCTCGCCCACCATCCAGGGATCGTCGCTGTCCACGCCGGCCACGACGTGGCTCGGCTCCTCGCGGGTCTCGGTCTTGCCGCCGAGGAGGGCGAGCATGCCCTTCGCCTGCGGGAACGGCTCGGCCAGCGGCCGCGATTCGACGGTGCCGTCACGCCGCTGGATGCGAATGCCGTCGGTACGAATGGCCCACACGTCGCCGGCGGGAGAACGCACCACGTCCTGCACCGAGCTCTGCGGATCGGCCGCCAGCTTGGTGAGCACCAGCGCATCGCCCACCACCCGCCACAGCCCGGCCCGCGAGCTGGCGAAGATGGCGTCGGGGCCAAGCGCGAAGACCTCGTACAAGGCCTCACCCGGGGGCAACTTGATGGTGCGAAGGGCCGAGCCGTCGAAGACCCGGAGTGCAGTGCCGAGGGCGCTGCGCGAAAGGGCGGCCACCCCGCCCGGCCACCCGCGGACGCGGACGAAATCTGCGTTCGCCAGGAGGAGCTCGGGCAGCATCGTCTCCGCCCCGGAGGCGCGCACCGCCCGGACTTTGCTTCCGCCGCCGCCGGAGCCGCTCTCGACGAACACGACGCCGTCGCTGCCGTAGGCGCTGGCGTCGTGGCGGGCCATGTTCGGCGCCAGCAGCGTCTCCCAGGCGTCGTTGCGACGAACCCGCAGCGAGACGCGGGAGATGGTGCGCCCCGCATACTCCGAAAGGACCCATGTTCCCGAGGCACCGTCGCCACCCACCGCGAGAACACTCCCGCCGGGCGAGGCGCCGGCGTCGCCCGCCGTGGGCTCGAACCCGAGGTCGAAGGCCCCGGACGGATCGATGCCTGCATTCTGCACCCGTGCAAGATGCACCTGCCCGCTCCCCGACGAGTCGTAGCGGTCGCCGTAGGTCACCAGCGGCCCGTCGGCCAAGGACCAGACCTCGAGGTTGCCGCAGTCGCCGTCGGTCAGGGGGAACAGCGCGGGAGGCTCGGCGCCCACCGGAGCGTCCCAGCTTCGCGTGCTCCAGGTGGCGGGCGGCTCACTCGCCGGCGCCGTGGCCGGGTGCCCCGAAGGCATGCGCTCGGTGGGCGGGGGAAGGGATGCGGTGGTCGTGGCCGAGGCCTGTGCGGTGGGCGCGCCGCGGTGACCCACGTAGGAGCATCCGGCCAAGACTGCGGTCGCAAGTGCGAATCGCGCCGCGCCTGCGCTCATGGGTGCATCCTGCGCTGGATGGTGGCGAAGATCGCCTCGTGGGTGGCCGGCGACGGAAGGAGCACGTCGCCGCCCGGCGCGCCGAAGGCGGCGATGGCGTCCTTGATGGCCTCGCGCACCGAGAAGGCCAGCATGAGCGGCGGCTCGCCCACGGCCTTGCTCCCGTGGATGACGCCGGTCTGCGTGGCATCGGCCAGCAGCGCGATGCGGAAGTCCTCCGGCGCGTCGCCGATGCTGGGGATCTGGTAGGTGCTCGCGGAGTGCGAGAGGAGGCGCCCCTTCGGGTCCCACTTCAGCTCCTCGCCGGTGAGCCACCCCATGCCTTGCACGAAGGCGCCCTCGATCTGCCCCCGGTCCACGCCGGGGTTGAGGGAGTCGCCCACGTCGTGCAGCACGTCGACCCGGCGCACGCGCTTCATGCCCGAGAGGCCGTCCACCTCCACCTCGGCCACCGCGGCGCCGTAGGCGAAGTAGTAGAACGGCTTGCCCTTGCCGGTCTTGCGATCGTAGCCGATGCCCGGCGTCCGGTAGAAGCCGGTGGCCGAGAGCCCGATCTGCGAGAAGTACGCCTTCTCGGCGATGGCGTCGAACGGCACCACCACCTCGGGCCGCGCCGGATCCTTGGCGCCGCCACCCTCGAAGACGATCTGGTCGACGGACCTCCCGAGCAGCTCTTCGAGGAGCGCGCGGGCCACCGGCGTCACCCGCTCGCGAATCTGTACGCACGCGTCGCGCACCGCCTGACCATTGAGATCGGACCCCGCAGAAGCCGCGGTGGCCGAGGTGTTCGGCACCTTGTCGGTGACGGTCTTCATGACGCGCACCGCGCTCCGCGGGAGCCCGAGCTCACGCATGGCGATGCCGAGGATCTTCGTGTAAAGCCCCTGCCCCATCTCGGTGCCGCCGTGGCTCACCTGCACCGTGCCGTCGCGGTACACGTGCACCAGCGCGCCCGCCTGGTTCAGGTGCGTGGCGGTGAAGGAGATGCCGAACTTCACCGGCGTCATGGCGATGCCGCGCTTGATGTGCGCGCTCTTGGCGTTGTACGCGGCCAGCTCCGCGCGCCGCTCCTCGAGCGAAGCGCTGGCCTTGAGCGTCGACCAGATCTTCTGGATGCGGTTATCGTCGAGCGCCTGCCCGTAGTGCGTGGTGTTGCTATCGCCGGTACCGCGATAGAGGTTCCGCTCCCGTACCACCTCGGGCGAGAGCCCCAGCGCGCGGGCGATGCGATCGAGCACGTCTTCCATGCAGGCCATGCCCTGGGGGCCGCCGAAGCCGCGGAAGGCGGTATGGCTCACCACGTGGGTCTTGGCGACCCGCCCTTCGTAACGCGAAGCAGGCACGTAGTACGCGTTGTCGAGGTGGAAGAGCGCGCGATCGCAGATGGACTCCGAGAGGTCGAGCGCGTAGCCACCGTCGTTCCACACCTGCGCCCGGAGCGCGAGCAGGTGCCCCTGGTCGTCGTAGCCGGCCGCGTAGCGAAAGAGGAACGGGTGGCGCTTGCCGGTGAGCGCCATGTCGAGATCGCGGTCGAGCTGTACGCGCACCGGCTTCCCGGTGCGCAGCGCAGCGAGGGCCACCAGCGCCGCAAAGGCGTTCCCCTGGGTCTCCTTGCCGCCGAAGCCGCCGCCCATGCGCGGTGCCTCCACCACCACCTTGTTTCTGGGGATCGCGAGCACGTGCGAGACCACCGCCTGGATCTCCGAGGGGTGCTGGGTGGACGACGAAACGAAGACGTCGCCGTCGTCTCCCGGCGCGGCATAGGCCGCCTGCGCTTCCAGGTAAAAATGCTCCTGGCCGCCGATCTCGAGCTCGCCTTCGAGCCGATGCGGGCTGGCGCGGAGGGCGGCGTCGACGTCGCCGCGGGCGATGACATGGGGCGTGGTGTGGAAGCTCTCCTTCGAAAGTGCGTCGCGCAGACCGAGCACCGCCGGCTCCGGCGCATAGTCCACCTGCACCTTGGCGGCAGCGCGGCGACACGCGTCGTAGCTCTCGCCCACCACGACCGCCACCATCTGCCCGTGGAACTGGACGCCGGTGGCGATGCTGGCCAAGAGCGGCTCGTCGTGACGAATCGCTCCCACGTCGTTGGTACCGGGAATGTCTTCCGCGGTGAGCACCAGCGCGATGCCGGCCTGCGCCCGCGCCTCCGAGGCGTCGATACGCAGGATCTTGGCGTGCGCATGGGGCGCCATCACCGGCCACAGCGAGAGCATCGGGCGACGCGACGCCACGTCGTCGACGTAGCACGCGGCACCGGTGACGTGCCCCACGGCGCTCTCGTGGGCGAGCGCGCGCGACGCATCGGTCTCGGGCCACGGCCCCACTTCCCGATAGCCGAGCGGGAGGTCCTGCGACTCGCTGGTGATGCCGCGGTAGAACTTCTCGAAGAGCGACGCGCAGAGCGACACGCGATACGCGCGGCCCGATCGCACGTCGTCGATGGGCGCGAACTCTTCCCGGAGCAAGGCCGACGCCCCGGCCAACGTCTCGTCGTTCCAGGCGCGCCCGGTCAGGTACGCCTCGGTCTTCTTGGCCCGGGCAGGCGTCGCCGCCACGCCGCCGTACGCAAGGCGCGCGTGGGTCACGCGACCGCCGTCGTCGAGGTCCACCACGAAGGCTGCGGCCACGATGCTGATGTCGAGCTCGCGCCGCTTGGAGACCTTGTACGAGTCGGCCAGCCGGCGGCCCGACGTGGCCGGCCGGTGACGCGGCACGGTGACCGAGACGACCACCTCGTCGGGCGCCAGCACCGTCTTGCGATAGCCCACGAAGAACTCGGCGATGGGCACGGTGCGGGCCCCGCGGATCGATGCAATCTGCACGGTCGCGTCCAGCGCCAGGAGGAGCGGCGGCGTGTCGCCGATGGGCGAGGCGGTGACGATGTTTCCGGCCAGGCTGGCGCGGTTGCGAATCTGCCGCGAGGCGAACGCCCACAGCATCTTCTTCACCATCGGCAGCTCGTCGCCGATGGCCTCTTCGAAGGCGGTCAGCGGCGCCGCCCCGCCCACCACGAAGGCTGCGTCGGTCTTCTCGATGCGCGAGAGCTCGGGCACCGCCTCGGTGGAGATCAGCGCCGGGTACTCGCTGAAACGCTTGTTGATGTACACGCCGATCTCGGTGGCGCCGCACACCAGCTCCGCCGCGGGGTTCTCCGCCTTCTCCGCCAGGAGCGCCGCCAAGGTGGTGGGGCGCGAGAAGCGCTGCAGGACGCCGGTGGTGGTCTGGGGCGCCGCGTAGCCGAGCGCCTCGAGCGCCGGTGCGGGCTTGCGCAAGCGAAGGTCGAAGAGATCGTCGCCGCCCGCGGACTTCTTCACCCGGAGGGCGCGCTCCATGGCGTCGCGAATGGGCCGGTAGCCGGTGCAGCGGCACAGGTTGCCGTTCAGCTGATCGCCCACCTCGGCCGGACCGTGCAGGTCCTTGCGGTAGTAGCCCTCGAACATGGACACCACGAAGCCCGGTGTGCAGTAGCCGCACTGCGAGCCGTTGCACTCCACCATCGCCTGCTGCACCGGGTGCAGCGCGTCCTTGCCGGCGAGCCCCTCCACCGTGACGATCTCCCGACCCGCGAGCATCGGCAGGAGCGCGATGCAGCTGTTGATGGCGCGATAGGTGGTCTCGCCACGCTCGTTGCGCTCCACGATGGCCACCGTGCAGGCGCCGCAGTCACCTTCGGCGCAACCCTCTTTGCTGCCGGTGTGGCCGTTCTCCCGGAGCCAGCTGAGGAGCGAGGTGTGGGTCGATACCCCGGCCACGTCGACAACGACGCCATTGAGGGTGAAGGAGAAGCGGGAATCCATGCCTCACACTACCCGAATTCGCCGCCTTTTCGTAGGCCCGGCGCTGGCGGGCTCTCGACGCGACGCGCTACTTCCGGCGCCAGGCGACCATTTCGGCGGCGATGGCCACGGCGATCTCGTCGGGCAAGCGCGCCCCCACGTCCACGCCCATGGGCATGCGAACGCGCGCACCGTCCGTCTCCGGGAAGCCCTTGTGGGCCAGACGATCGCGAACCCGCTGGGCCTTGGCGCGGCTGCCCACCCCGCCCACCAGCGCGAACCCGCGCCGCAGCGCCCACTCCAGGACGTCTTGATCGAGGACGTGATCGTGCGTCATCACCAGCACCGCAGAGGAGGTCGGCAGAGCCTTGCCGATGTCGTCGTAGTCGCCGATGGTCCGCGGCGCGTCGGCCGGCGCCGGCCCCAAGTCGTCGCGCGCATCGCAGAGGTGCACCACGAATCCGAGGCGGCGGAGGATGGGCGAGAGCGCGCTGCCCACGTGCCCTGCCCCCACGATGAGCACCGAAGTGGGCGCCACCAGGGGCTCGAGGAACAGCGTCACGCGGCCTCCGCAGCACATGCCCAGCTCCGGTCCCAGACGAAACTCGCGCACCGAAGGCTGGGCGTCCGTCGTCGTCAAGAGCTCCCGCAGCGCCGCGAGCACCTCGCGCTCGATGGCCCCGCCCCCCACGGTCCCCACGGCGATCCCGTTCTCCGCGACGTAGAGCTTCTGACCGGGCGTGGCCGGCGCCGACCCATGGCGCGCCACCACCGTGGCCATGGCGCCTGCAATTCCTGCGCGGGTATTCGCCGCCGCCACCTCGAGGACACGAGACGGTAACGCGGTCTCCGGCATAGGTCCGCTCGATGCGGACGTCGGGGGTGCTTCCGCGGGCTCGCTTCGGGTCATCCTGCTCGCGCAGGTTAGCACGTCATTCTCGTGCGTCGCCGCATGGAGACGTCGTATCCTGGTCCGCGCCGATGCTTCGTCCAATCGACACCAGTCGTGTTCTCGTCATGGTCCTCGCCGGCGGCGAGGGGAAACGCCTCTTCCCACTCACGGTCGATCGCGCGAAGCCCGCGGTCCCCTTCGGTGGCCGCTATCGCATCATCGACATCGTGCTCTCGAACTTCGTCAACTCGGGGCTCGCGCGCATCAAGGTGCTCACCCAATACAAGAGCGCGTCGCTCGAGGAGCACATCGCGCGCATGTGGCGCCTCTCGCCCATCCTCGACAATTTCATCGAGGCCATCCCCGCCCAGCAGCGCACCGGCACCAGCTGGTACAAGGGCTCGGCCGACGCGGTGTTCCAGTGCCACCACGTCATCGACGACGATCAGCCGGATCGCGTGGCCATCTTCGGCGGCGACCACGTCTACAAGATGGACGTGCGTCAGATGCTCGACTTCCACGCGGCCAAGGGCGCGGTCGCCACCATCGCTGCCATCCCGGTGCCGCGCCACGAGGCATCGTCCTTCGGCGTCCTCGAGATCGACGGCGACGGACGCATCGTGGCCTTCCACGAAAAGGTGCAAGATCCACCGACCATGCCCGGGCGCCCGGACATGTGCCTCGCCAGCATGGGCAACTACGTCTTCGAGACGCCGGTGCTCTCCGAAGCCCTGCGTAAAGACGCCGAGCTCGACGACAACCTCACCAAGCACGACTTCGGTCACGACATCCTGCCCTCGCTGGTGCGCTCCGGCTTGCCGGTCTACGCCTACGACTTCATGACCAACGAGGTGCCCGGGGAAGAGGACTACGGCCGCGGCTACTGGCGCGACATCGGAACCCTCGAGGCCTACTGGCAGGCGCAGATGGACCTCATCGCCGTCTTGCCGCAGTTCAACCTCTACAACCCGCGCTGGCCCATCCGCACCGGCAACACCCACGATCCGCCGGCCAAGTTCGTGTTCCGCGACGAGGCCCAGGCGCGCGTCGGTATCGCTACCGACTCCATGGTGTCCCACGGATGCATCATCTCCGGCGGTCGCATCCACCGGAGCGTGCTGTCCATCGGGTGCCGCATCAACTCCTTCTCCGAGGTCGAAGAGAGCGTCCTCTTCGAGCGGGTGCAGATTGGCCGGCACACCAAGCTGCGTCGCTGCATCGTGGACAAGGACGTGGAAATTCCGTCGGGAATGGAGATCGGTTACGACCTGGAGCGCGATCGCCAGCGCTTCTTCGTCACCGAAGGCGGCCTGGTCGTCATCCCCAAGCGCGCGAAACTCGAGGCCTAATTTCGCCTCACCCGGGCCCACCTGAACGGGGGGCACGGGCGTTCTCGTGACACTGCACGGGCAAGGAAAGGGCCAACACGCTTTTTCCCAAACCAACGCCCGGTGTGGCACGTCTAACTTTGCGATGATGACGCCTGCCCAGAAGGAAGCCGCCACGGCGACCTTGCTCGTGTCGCGCGCCAAGGCGGGTGATCCGCGGGCGTTCGACGAGCTCGTGCGGCGCTACCGCAAGCGCATCTTCGCGCTGGCGCTGCACCTGTCGAGCTCCGAGAGCGACGCCGACGACATCACCCAGGACGTGTTCATCCGCGCCTTCGGCACCCTCGATCAGTTCGAGGGGCGGAGCGAGTTCTTCACCTGGGTGTACCGGCTCACGGTGAACCGCGCCATCGATGCCCGCCGCGCCCGGGTACGTCGCAGCGAGTCGTCCATCGAGGACGACGATCCGCGTCTCGAGCGCGCCGTCGCGGTGGACGCCGGCGGCGATCCCCGACGGGCCGCCGAGCTCCGGCAGACCTACGCGCGCTTGCTCCACGCGCTCGACTCCTTGCCGGTGGAGATGCGAACGACGGTGGTGCTGGTGGCGCTCCAGGGGCTCTCCAACGCCGAGGCCGCGGTGGTGCAGAAGTGCTCCCGCGGCACCATCGCCTGGCGCATGCACGAAGCCCGCACGCGTCTCCTCGCCGCCCTCGAGCCGAATCGCATCTCGGTGCGCACCAAGACCGTGTCGTCGCAGCTGGCGGAGCTTCTCTCCAATGCCGGCTTGCCGGTGGGTCCGCTGCGCTTCGGCCCCGCCTCCGGCTGAGTCAGCGGCGAGCGCCTGCGCCGGGGACGATGGACGCGATGACCGCGGCGAGCTGATCGATCTCCACCGGCTTGGTGAGATGCGCGTTGAAACCGGCAAGAAGCGCGCGGGTACGATCGGCGGTGCGGGCGTAGGCGGTGAGCGCCACCGCGGGGAGAGCACCGCCCTCGGCCGCGGGCAGCGCCCGCAGCCGCTCGATGAGATCGTAACCGTCCTGGAGGGGCATGCCGATGTCGGAGACGAGCACGTCCGGACGCTCCTCCGCGATGGCCGCGAGCGCCTCCTTCACCGAGCTTGCAACCCGAACCCGGGCGCCGCGGAAGCCGAGCATCGACGCCAGGAGCTCACGCGCGTCCGGCTCGTCGTCGAGCACCAGCACCGAGAGACGCGACAGGTCCTGCGGCATCGCCGCGGACGGAGCTTCGGCGCCCGGCGGCGGCGCATGCACCTGGACTGCGGCCGAGGCTCGCCCGCGCGCGACCGGTGAGCCGGGGATGACCAGGCGAAACGAGGAGCCGGCGCCGAGGCCGTCGCTCGCAGCGTGCGCCGTGCCTCCGTGGAGCTCGGCGATGTGGCGCACGATGGAGAGGCCCAAGCCGAGCCCGGTGTGCCGTCGCCGTGATCCCATGTCCGCCTGGCGGAAGCGCTCGAACACGTGCGGCAAGAACTCCGGCGCGATGCCCGCACCGGTGTCGGTGACGGTCAGGGTCCAGGCGCCGCCTGCGTGGGCGAGCACCACACCCACGTCCCCGCCATGCGGCGTGAACTTCACGGCGTTGGAAAGCAGATTCCACACCGCTTGCTGCAGCCGGCTGGGATCACCGATCATCGACGGCACGTCCGGAGCGAGCGTGCACGCGATGCGCACTCCCTTGGCGTCGGCCGCCGGCGCCACCACGTCCACCGCGGCCTCTACCAAGCGCAGCGGCTCGTAGGCGTCGAGCTCCAGGCGAATCTTGCCGGTGATGATGCGGGCGATGTCGAGCAGGTCCTCGATGAGCTTCGCCTGGACCTTCGCGTTCCGCTCGATGGTCTCGGTGGCTTTGCGCGCGCCGGCAGCGTCGAGGGTTCCCTCCGAGAGCATCTTCGACCAGCCCAGGATCGCGTTCAGCGGCGTGCGCAGCTCGTGGCTGACCACCGCCAAGAACTCGTCCTTGGCGCGGTTGGCCTCGTCGGCGCGGCGCCGCTCGCTGCGCGCCATCTCGAAGAGACGAGCGTTCTCGATGGCCTCCGCGGCCCGGCCGGCGATCTCCTGAAGGAGCGGAACGTCGTCCACGTGAAAGCGTCGCGACGTCGTGCGCGAGGCGAGCGTCAAGGTGCCGAGCACGCGGCCGTGCACGATCATGGGCACGCTCACCGTCGACACCGGCGAAAACTCTCGCGCACGGGCGGCGGTAGCCCCGTCGCCGCCGGCCATGCGATGGAGAAACGCGTCGTCCACGTCCTCGACCAGGTGATAGTCGCCCGGGTGGAGGGGCTGCGCGTGCCACCAGGTGGCGCGTACCTCCGCCGGCGTGCTGTCGAAGAGGGCGCGCAGACGGGCTTCGCTGGCGGGATCCACGTGGGTCACCGCCGCCAGCTCCAGGCTCCCATCGTCGTTGCGAAGGTAGAGCGTCGTCCAGTCGGCGGCCTCGGGCACGAACAGCGCCGAGATGCCGG
>Ga0075163_10008594_pt1 | contig 13433 bp, 8 predicted proteins | sample JI1023141ADNA_FD_71478 | JGI IMG/M metagenome (GOLD analysis project Ga0075163, IMG submission 71478) | Wastewater effluent complex algal communities from Wisconsin, to seasonally profile nutrient transformation and Carbon sequestration -... | ecosystem: Engineered > WWTP > Effluent > Algae...
GGAGAAGCTGCTGTATCGTCAGCTCGATGCCGCTCACGCCATCGCCGGACTCGCTCTCGCCATGCGGATGGGGATCGGCTGCCCGCCGATGAATGTGATGGCGCCGTTCGTCTTCAATCTTCACGGCAATGCCATCACGCTAAGCCGCGATCTCTGGAATCGCGGCGTGCGCGATGCGCAAAGCCTGCACAAGCTGCTCCGATCCAACCCTGGCCGCGTGCTCACGCTCGGCGTGGTCTCGCGCTACTCTTCACATGCGTTCCTCGTGCGGCAGTGGCTGGCGACGGGCGGCATCATCAACGATGACCGGGTCCGCACCGTCGTGCTGCCGCCGACACAGATGGCCTCGAATCTCGCCGCTGGCTTGATCGATGGCTTCTGCGTCGGAGAGCCTTGGAACTCCGTCGCCGTCGATTCAGGTGCGGGTTGGATCGTCGCCACCAGCGAGCAACTCGCGCCCGAGCATCCGGAGAAAGTGCTGCTCACTTCCGAGCGATTCATGGAAGAGCACCAGGATCAGGCGGCGGCGATTGTGGCTGCTCTCCGCGAGGCATGTGCCTTCTGCGATGTCCCTGGAAACCGTCCGGAGGTCGTCCGCATCCTCCGCGACAGCGGCTACTTCCCCGAGTGCGAACACACGCTGCATCACTCGCTGATCGGTCCTCTCCCGCTCGGCACGGGTGAAAGTGCAGACGCCAGCCGCTTCCACATTTTCCAGCGGCACGATGCCAACACGCCCACGTCCGGTCGCGGCGCGTGGCTTGTGCATGAGTTTCTGCGCCAGGGCCTGATCACAAGCGATCAACGTCCGGCTGCCGAGGCAGCGCTCGACGAATGCTGGGCCGCGCTTCCTCAACTGCAACCATCTCCGACTTTCCGTCCCCAAAGAAAACCCACCCGCAAGCAACCCTCCATCTCCGTCACTGCATGAAACCCAACAACGCGCCCTCCATCACACGCCGCTCACTGATCCAACGCACCGCCGCAGCAGGTCTCGGCTCACTCTTTGCCGGCCTGCCGACAGGCTGGGTCGGCAGCGCGTATGCCGACGACTCTCCTGAAATGCCCGATGTGAAGCTCGGCATCATCGCGCTTACCGACTGCTCCAGCATCATCCTCGCTCACGAGAAGGGCCTGTTTAAGAAGTTCGGCATCAACTCCACGGTCAGCAAAGGCGCGAGCTGGGCTGCGATCCGTGACTCGCTCACCAACGGTGACATCCAGGCCACGCACATGCTGCTCGGCATGCCCATCGCCAGCACGATGGGACTCGGTGGCGCACCGAAGAAGCCCATGATCGCGCCGTTCATCCTCAATCGAAACGGACAGGCCATCACGCTTGCCAATTCGCTGAAGGGCAAAGTCGCTGACGATCCAAAGGCGCTGAAGCCACTGGTCGAGGCCGCCAAGGCGAGCGGAAGCCCGATGACCTTCGCGATGACCTTCCCGCCGGGTACGCACGCGATGTGGATTCGTTATTACCTCGCCGCAGGTGGCATCAATCCGGGCGATGCCGCAGGTGCTGGCGCGGATGTCTCTCTCATCACCGTTCCACCTCCGCAGATGGTCGCGAACATGAAGGTTGGCAAGATGGACGGCTTCTGCGTGGGCGAGCCGTGGAATGCGAAGACGATTGCCGACGACATCGGTTTCACTTCGATCGCGACGCAGGCCATCTGGAAGGATCACCCAGAGAAGGTGTGCGCGTTCACCGAAGAGTTTGCCGCCAAGAATCCGAAGACCGTGAAGGCCGTGATGAAGGCGCTGCACGAAGCCGGCGTGTGGCTCGACAAGATGGAGAACCGCGAGGAGCAGGCAAACATCGTCAGCGCCGCGACCTACATCAATTGCCCGCCGGAGGCCATCCTCGGCCGTCTGCAGGGCAAGTACAACATGGGCGACGGTCGCAAGTTCAAGGACCCGAACTACATGATCTTCAGCGATCGGAACTGCAACTACCCGCAGGCCAAATACGCGAAGTGGTGGCTCACGCAGCTTCGTCGCTGGGGCTTCGTCGAAGGCGCACCCGACTATGAAGGCGTGTCCAAGCAGGTCATGCGTGCCGACCTCTACGAAGAGGCCATGAAGGAGATCGGCTACGCCCACGGCGGCGCTGACACGAAGGCCGAGACACTTTTCGACGGAGTCACCTTCGATCCGACGGCTGATCTCGAAGCTTACGCGGCTTCCTTCGCGGTGAAGACGCTCAAGGCCTGACGCAATCAATCATCCGACGGATCAAATCGATCCGTCGGATTCGCCCGATGAATCCCATGAAAAAATTCAAACTCGACTCCATCCTCCTGCCGTTCATCGCGATCCTCGTGACATGCTTGTTCTGGTTCGTCATCGCGGGTAAATCAGTCACGACAGAGAAAGTCGATGAGTTTGGCGACAAGGTGAAGGTCACCAAGCGCGAGGGCCTTTCCGCTGATTTGCCAACGCCGACAGAAACGTGGAAGGCGAGCAAGCTCTACATCACCGAGCCGTTCGCCAAGCGCGGAGAGCTGGATCAAGGCATCCTGCGCTTCACCTGGATGTCGCTCGTGCTCGTGGCTCAGGGTTACTTCATCGCGCTCGTGATTGGCACGCCGATCGGCTTCTTCCTTGGGCTCTCGAAGAAGTTCACGCAGGCCTTTGATCCGATCATTCAGGTGCTGCGACCGGTGTCGCCGCTCGCGTGGCTGCCGCTTGGTATGATCTTATTCAGTGGCGTCAAAATCGTGAATGGAGACGGTCGCACGACCTTTGGTGCCTCGGATGCAGCGGCGCTCTTCACCATCGCCATCTGCGCGATGTGGCCCACGGTGATGAACACGGCGGTCGGTGTGCGCGCCGTGCCGCAGGATTACCTGAATGTCGCCAAGGTGCTCAAGCTCTCGAAGAGCAAGACGCTCTGGAAGGTGCTCGTGCCGGCGACACTGCCCTACATGTTCACCGGTTTTCGACTGAGTCTCGGCATCGCGTGGCTTGTCATCGTCGCGGTCGAGATGCTCACCGGCAGACCCGGCGTGGGCGGTTTCCTCTGGCAGCAATACAACGCCAACAGCTACGCCCACATCATCCTCTGCATCCTCACCATCGGCGTCGTCGGCTATGTGCTCGACCGCCTGATGAGCCTCGTGGAGAGCCGGTTCAAGACTGCTTGAGCCTTTACTTTTCAATCATCATGCCACTCATCGAAATCAAGCAAGCCTCCAGAGGTTTTGGCAGCAATGGCACCAGGACTGAGGTCTTGAAGAACATCAACCTCTCGGTCGAGGAAGGCGAGTTCATCGTCATCATTGGCTACTCGGGGTCGGGGAAGACGACGCTGGTGAATTTGGTCTCTGGTCTCGGTCACGCAGATTCTGGTGAAGTCCTGATGGACGGAAAACCGATCACCGGTCCCGGCCCAGATCGCGGACTGGTTTTCCAGAACTACTCGCTGCTGCCGTGGCTGAATGTGACGGAGAATATTGCGCTCGCAGTCGATGAAGTGTTTCCCGACTGGACCAAGGCGCAACGTGTCGATCATGTGGCGAAGCACATCGCGATGGTGAAGCTCAGCCACGCGGCGCACAAGCTGCCGAAGGAACTCTCGGGCGGCATGAGGCAGCGTGTTTCCGTTGCTCGCGCGCTGGCGATGTCTCCCCGCGTGCTGCTTTTGGACGAGCCGCTGAGCGCGCTGGATGCACTGACGCGCGCTACCTTGCAGGACGAGATCAGCGACATCTGGCTGAAGAACAAGACGACGGTCATTTGGGTCACGAATGATCCAGACGAAGCCATTCTCCTTGCGGATCGTGTCATTCCGTTGCTTCCCACCTCGCCAGCTACGCTGGGCGAATCGATGGTCGTGGACATCGAGCGGCCTCGCGACCGTAAGGCCATCAATCACGACCCGCGCTTCAAGAAACTGCGCGCGGAACTCATCAACACGCTGCTCGACGCGAAGGGGAAGAACAAGACCAAGTCTAGCCGCAAGCTCGTGCTGCCGGACATCCTGCCCGAGGACCTCACGCAGGTGAACACGCTTCAATTCTTGGATCGCCGTGGACCGAAGCGTCGCAATGAAATGAAACTCGAAGAAGTGGAGGTGACGGCATGAGCGTTCCGAATCCAAAAATGCTGGAGCTGGACCGGCTGTCGAAAAGCTACGACACGCCCAATGGCCCGTCGGTCATCGTCAAAGACTTCAATCTTCGGCTCAAAGAAGGCGAGTTTGCCACGCTCATCGGTCACAGCGGTTGCGGCAAGAGCACCGTGCTCATGATGGTCGCGGGACTCACTGAACTGACGAAGGGCAACATCATCCTGGCCGGCAAAGAGTCAGTCGGCCCGGGGCCTGACCGTGGCATCGTGTTTCAGTCGCCGTGCTTGCTGCCGTGGATGACGGCTTTTGAAAACGTGATGCTCGGTGTGAACCAAGTCTATTTCACGGCGAGCAAGCAGGAGCGTCGGCAGATGGCCGAGTATTACCTCAACATCGTTGGACTCGGTGATGCGATGCACAAGCGGCCGGCTGAACTGTCGCAGGGCATGAGGCAACGAGTGGGCATTGCTCGCGCGTTTGCACTCCAGCCGAAGATGCTGCTGCTCGACGAGCCGTTCGGAATGCTCGACTCGCTCACGCGCTACGAGCTTCAGGAAGTGTTGCTCGATCTCTGGCGGCGCAATCGCATCACCACACTCATGGTCACGCACGATGTCGATGAGGCGATCTTCCTTTCCGATCGTGTCGTGATGATGACCGACGGACCCGAGGCCGAGGTCGGCGACATTTTGCGCATCCCGTTCGAGCGCCCGCGCAATCGCAAGCAAATCATGGAAGACCCGCGCTACTACGAGCTGCGCGAGCGCCTGATCACCTTCCTCAACGAGCGCTCGCACGTCCGCCCGAGCCGGGAACCCAATTTCGTCCCCTCACAGGAACTCGCCGCCGAGATGCCAGGCCAGCATCTCGCGATGGCGACTCCTGTGGCGGGATGATCAACGAACCAAACCCCCCACTCCCCCCCATGAAATACAAAAACCTGCTCTGCCTCCTCCTACTGATCACTGGCCACGTTCAAGCGGGCCCACCCGAAACCTCCGCCAAGAATCCCAAGGCTCCTGTCGCCGTCGCGCCGAAGCCTGAAGACAATCCGCTCTCGTTCTTCGACGGGAAGCTCGTCTTCGACTTCCAGGAGAAGATGCGATTCGAGTACCGCGAGAATAATTTCGACTTCAACAGCAGTCTCGACTCCGTAACGGATGACTCCTGGCTGCTCCAGCGCGCGCGCCTCGGAATGAAGATCAAGCCGGTCGAGTGGTTCACCTTTTATGTGCAGGGCCAAAGCTCGTTCGAGATCGACTCGGACCGTCCCAATGAGCCGGGCGTGCTCGGTGCGGAAGGCGATGACGCCATCGACTTTCGTCAGGCTTGGATTCAACTGGGAACCAAAGCGGCCAATCTCACTCTGGGCCGCCAAGTCTTCTCGTATGGCGACGAGCGCATTCTCGGCCCGCTCGATTGGAACAATCTCGGCCGCACCTTTGACGCCGCGCGCTTCCATTATGAGAAGAGCGACTGGTGGGTGGATGTGTTCGCTGCCTCCGTTGTCACCTTTGATAAGGACGAGCTGAACGCATCCGACTTGTTCAACAACGAAGGCGTCGGTCGCAATCAAGTGCTCAGCGGTGTTTACTTCAGCAGCACGGGCCTCATCCCGTGGCAGGTAACGGACTTTTATGGCCTGGAGTTGCATGAAAGCTCGTCCGCTGGGAGCACCGACTTTGTCACGCTCGGCACGCGCATGAAGGCGGACCCGAAGAAGCTCAACGGCTGGGATTATGACACGGAGATGGCCGTGCAGTTTGGCGAAGTGAAAGACAAGAATCTGGCCGCCTTTGCCGGACACTGGGGCATCGGCTACAACTGGCTGAAGTGCCCGTGGAAGCCACGTCTCGGCATCGAGTACAACTTTGCCACTGGCGACAGCAACGCGGCTGATGGCGATGTCGGCACCTTCCAGAACTTGTATCCCACGAACCACAAATTCTACGGCTACATGGACGTGTGGGCCTGGCAGAACATCCACAACCCGGCGGTGAGCTTCAGCATGACGCCGACTGCTAAGTTGAAGGTCCAGCTCGACTATCATCTCTTCTGGCTCGCTGACACCAGTGATGCTTGGTATCGCGCAAATGGCACCAGTGCCGTGCGTCCGATCACTCCCGGCGCCGATAATTTTGCCGGCTCAGAACTCGATCTGACTCTCGCCTACAAGGTGAACAAGAACCTCAGCCTGCAGGCTGGTTACAGTCGCTTCTTCGCTGGCAGCTACCTCAGCGATGCCGGCACCAAGAAGTCCGACGACGCCGACTTCGCCTACATGCAGGTGCAGATCGATTTTTGATCTCCCCCCAAACCCGAAGCCCCATGACCAGCATTCCCATCATTCCCGAAAGCGCACCGTTCACCGCCGAGCAGCGCTCGTGGCTAAACGGCTTTCTGGCAGGCGTGCTGAGTCGTGGCACCGCACTCACGGAGGGCGCAGCCGCGTCTTCCGTGAGTGCCGCTGCGGCCAAAGAACCGCTGCTCGTGCTCTTCGGCAGCCAGAGCGGCAATGCGGAAAGCTACGCCAAGAAACTCGCCAAGGAGGCTGCGGCGAAAGGATTTGCAGCGCGTGCGACTGGGCTTGATTCCGTTCAAGCCGCCGATCTCTCCCGTGAAAAGAACGTGCTCATCGTCAGCAGCACCTGGGGCGAGGGCGACATGCCGGATAACGCACAGGGCTTCTGGGATGCCATCAATCAAAACGGAAGCTCACCCAAGCTCGACGGCGTCCGCTACAGCGTCCTCGCCCTCGGCGATAAAAATTACGCCGACACCTTCTGCCTCGCCGGCAAGAAGCTCGATGCCCGCCTCGAAGAACTCGGCGCCCAGCGCGTGGCCGAGCGCGTGGACTGCGACGTGGATTTTGACGCTCCCGCCAAGAAGTGGAGCACGGCAGTCTTCACTGCCTTGAATGGTGCCTCGGCGCTGCAACCTGCCTTGTCGGACAAGTCAGCCCCATCCGACACCGGCTACTCCAAGAGCTGCCCCTTTCCCGCGAAGCTCATCTCGAACTACTCTCTCAACGCAAAGGGCTCCGCCAAAGACACACGCCACATCGCCTTCTCGCTCGAAGGCTCCGGTCTGAACTATGAAGCCGGCGATGCACTTGGCGTGACGGTGCGGAACTGCCCCGAGATCGTCGATATCGTGATCCGCTCGTTTGGCTTTGACCCGTCTGCCGTCGTGCCTTTGCCAGATGAAACCACCGCGCCGCTCCGCGACGCACTGATCTCGCACTACGGCGTTCGCGAGTGGATCGGAAAAGCGCCTGACAAGAGTTTGTCACCTGCCGCCTTCGTCGAGTCCCTGCGCAAATTGCAGCCGCGGCTTTACTCCATCGCATCGAGCCCGAAGGCGCATCCGGGCGAGGTGCATCTGACTGTCGGCGTCGTGCGCTACGAGAAGGATGGCGTCGCGCACAAAGGCGTCGCCTCCACTTTCCTCGCCGACCGTCTCGCGCTCGGCGACACGACCGGTGTGTTCATTCACACCTCGCCCCACTTTCGGCTTCCTGCTGATAACAGCCTGCCCGTGATCATGGTTGGACCCGGGACTGGCATCGCGCCCTTCAGGGCTTTCTTGGAGGAGCGCGGTGCCACCGGTGCCACGGGCAAGAACTGGCTCTTCTTCGGCGACCAGCGCCGCGCCACCGATTTCCTGTATCACGACCAGATCATCTCATGGTTGGAAAAGGGCCATCTCACCCGCCTCGACACCGCCTTCAGCCGCGACCAGTCCGACAAGGTCTATGTGCAAAACCGCATGATCAGCGCCGCCAGCGAACTCTGGCAGTGGCTCGAAGAAGGCGGCCATTTTTATGTGTGTGGCGATGCCTCGCGCATGGCGAAGGATGTGGACACTGCGCTGCATCAAGTCATCCAGACAGCCGGCGGCAAGTCAGCCGACGAAGCTGCGGCCTACGTCGCCGACATGAAGAAAACCAAAAGGTATCTGCGCGATGTCTATTAGCCTTGTTACTCCACCAGTTTTGAAGGATGCCGGTTTTACTGCCGAGCAGCAGCGCTATCTCGAAGGCTTCTTCGCGGGCGTTTCCGCGGGTGGCGTGAGCTTTGAGGACCTCGCTCCGGCCCCCGCCGCCGGGCCATCGCTTGATGACCTCACAAAAGAAGAACGCATCAAACGAGAACTGCATCCCTTTGATGCCATCGAGCAGCTCGTCATGGATGCGCGCTGGAATGCGAAGCCGGAGCCTGAGTCCGTCTTCCGCTTCAAATGGAACGGCCTCTTCTGGCTGAATCCGGTGAAGGACGGCTACATGTGTCGGCTGCGCATTCCCGGTGGCGTGGTGAAGAGCCATCAGCTTCGCGAGATAGCCGCCATCGCGCGCGAACTCACCACGGGCTACATCCAGATCACCACGCGGAACAATTTTCAAATCCGGCTCATCGAGCCAAAGAACTGCCCCGAGGTGCTGCGGCGCATCCAGAGCTGCGGCCTGCATTCCAAAGGCGCGGGCGCTGACAACATCCGCAACATCACGATGAATCCATGCGCGGGTTACGATCCGCATGAAATCATCGACGTGCGACCGCTGGTGAATGAACTCGCCACGCTCATCATCGGCTCGAAGGAGTTCTACGACCTGCCGCGCAAGTTCAACATCGCCTACGACGGCGGCGGATTGATTTCCGCAGTCGAGGACACGAACGACATCGGCGCGAGCGCGGTGCGCATCACCGAAAACAGCGACGGCATCGAGCCGGGCATCTATTTCCGCATTGCTCTCGGCGGTGTGACGGGGCACCAGACGTTTGCGAGTGATTGGGGCGTGATCGTGAAGCCGGAGCAGCTCAATGACGTGATGGTCGCGCTGCTGCGTGTCTTCATCCAGTTCGGCGACCGCACGAATCGCAAGAAGGCGCGCTTCAAGTATGTCGTGGAGGACAAGGGGCTCGACGGCGTGTTGGCAGAAACGGAGAAGCTGCTCAAGTTCAAACTCACGCGCCTTGCCCCTGAGTCGCCGATCCAGGAAAAGCGCTCGTTCTCGCAGCAGGGCCACTCGCATGTCGGCACCTTTCCGCAGAAGCAGGGCGGACTCGTTTATGTCGGCGCGAGCGTGCCTGTCGGACAAATGACCGCGAGGCAGCTCGATCGCATCGCCGACCTTGCCGACAGCTACGGCAGCGGCGAAGTGCGGCTGACCGTCTGGCAGAACTTCATCATCCCGAACGTGAAGGCGGCGTTTGCATCAACAGTCGCCAAGTCACTGAAGAAGCTCGGCTTCCCGTGCGAGCAATCGAATCTCAAGAGCGGCTTCGTCGCCTGCACAGGAAACAAGTATTGCAAATTTGCCGCCAGCGACACGAAGGGTCACGCCATCGCGATGATGGAGCATCTCGACAAGCGCGTGAAGCTCGACAAGCCCGTGAACATCCACTTCACCGGCTGCGCTCACAGTTGCGCGCAGCACTTCATGGGCGATATCGGCCTGCTTGGCACCAAGGTGAAATCCGAAAGCGGGGAGGGCTACCACATCACCGTCGGCGGCGGCTTTGGCGAGAACCGCAAGATCGGTCGGCAAATCTTCAGCGGCGTGCCCTTCGAGTCACTCGGCGAAACGCTGGAGGCGATGCTCAAAGGCTACTTGAAGGCGCGAGACGGCGACGAGAGCTTTCACTCGTTTTGCAACAGGCACACGGTAGGTGAATTGCAGGTGGCGTTTGATGCTGAGGCGTAATTTATGATTAACGATTTATGATTTATGATTTGGAACCAGCGATTTCAGACGGCGATCGTGACGCTTCTGAGATCGTAAATCAAAAATCAAAAATCATAAATGAAGCGCTTCGCGAGCAGCAAACGCTTCGCACTCCAGTGGCGCTGTTTTCTGGCGAGTACGATTCGCGGTCCGTCAGTCGGCGCTTCTCTCATCTCATTCCGCTCTCGAAGCCGCAGTCAGGCGAGCAGTATGCCTTTGAAGTGAATCTGGATGCCTGCACCGGCTGCAAGGCTTGCGTCGCCGCGTGTCACTCGATGAACGGTCTCGATGAAGACGAGAGCTGGCGCGACATCGGACTGCTCGTTGGCACACGGAAGCAGCCGTATCTCCAAACCATCACCACTGCCTGCCATCATTGCGAAGATCCGGCATGCGCGAACGGCTGCCCGGTTCTGGCCTATGACAAGGATCCTGTCACCGGCATCGTTCGGCATCTCGATGATCAATGCATCGGCTGTAGCTACTGCATCCTGAAGTGCCCGTATGAGGTGCCGAAGTTGAACCTGAAGCGCGGCATCGTACGGAAGTGTGACATGTGCCATGGCCGCCTCGCCGAAGGCGAAGCGCCCGCGTGCGTGCAGGCGTGTCCGAACGAGGCAATCAAGATCAGGGTGGTTACGCTGGCCGACGTGGCGGATCGCGGCAACATCGTCACGGGTGCTTTTGAATCCAGCTACACGCGGCCGACGACTACCTACGTTTCGTCGAAACCGATTCCGAGCACCGCGAGGGCGGCGGATGCCGGACGACTCGATCTCGATGTCGGGCATGAGCCGCTTGCCTGGATGCTGGTGCTCACGGAATTGAGTGCCGGGACATTCATCGGCTGTGCGACGGCGCTGTGGCTGGGCGTGCTGACTTTGCAAGAGGCCGCAGTCACGAGTGCCGCGGCGCTCGTGGCGGGGATGGTCGGTATCGTGCTTAGTGTGCTGCATCTCGGCCAGCCGGTCAAAGCGTGGCGCGCGTTTCTCGGGTGGAGGAAATCATGGCTGTCGCGCGAGATCATCGCCTTTGGCGCGCTGCCGACTGGTGGCTCAGCGATCTTTGCGGCGTGGTGGTTCGGCCGCGCCGACTGGATGCGCTTTACGGTCACGGCAACTGCGATCGCGGCGACCGTGGCGGTATTTTGCTCGGTGATGGTCTATGTGGACACGCGCCGCCCCTTCTGGTCGCTGGCGAACGTGGGCGGGAAATTCTTCGGCACGACGCTGCTGCTCGGCGCCTGCATGTGTGCGATGGTGTGGAACTGGGTCGGTGTCGGAGCGGCACCGTGGGCTGCGGCTGTGGCACTGGGATCTCTTTGGGTGCTCTCCATGTGGGAGATCACGCGCTTCCGGCAGGCACTGGAGGATGAAAGCTGCGCGTGGCATCGATCGGCCCGCATCTTGCAGGCGCGCTTGCTGCCATTCGTCGATCTGCGGGCATTCCTTCTCGTTGCAACGGGATTGCTGATTCCGGTGATCATCGCAGGAGGTGCATCGTTGGCTTGGATGATTCCGCTTTCGTTGGTTCTGATTTTCTGGAGCCAATTGATCGAGCGACGCTATTTCTTCCCGGCCGCAGCCGGGCCGAAGATGCCAGGGACATGAGATTCCAGACTCCAGATCTCAGATCTCAGATGAAGCTGCGCGCATTCGACGGTCCGCTCACGGCTGATCTAGTGCGCGAGCCCGCGAAGTTCGGACTTGGGCAGGTGCCCTCGCGATTGGTTCCTGATTCGGTGGCAAAAGCCGTCTGTGGTTTCTGCTCGACGGGCTGTGGCCTGAATTTGCACCTGAAGGATGGCGAGGCGGTGAATCTGACGCCCGATCCCGAATATCCAGTCAATCTGGGAGCCGCTTGTCCTAAGGGCTGGGAGGCGTTGAGCGTGTTGGATGCGACGGACCGCGCGACCACACCGCTATTGCACGGCAAGCCGGTCGATTGGGATACGGCTCTGACGTTTTTCTGCGAGCGCATGCGAGAGATTCTCGACAAGCACGGCCCGGAGGCTGCGGCGTTCATCAGCACAGGGCAGATCATGTTCGAGGAGATGGCGTACCTCGGCTCGCTGGCGAAGTTTGGGATGGGCATGATCCATGGCGACGGCAACACGCGCCAGTGCATGGCCACGGCGGTCACGGCTTACAAGGAGAGCTTCGGTTTTGATGCGCCGCCGTTCACCTATGCGGACTTTGAGGAGAGTGATGTGCTCGTCTTCATTGGCGCAAACCCGTGCATTGCTCACCCGATTATGTGGCAGCGCGTGCTGAAGAACACGCGGCATCCGGAGATCATCGTCGTCGATCCGCGAACGACAGAAACCGCGATGGCGGCAACACAACATTACGCCATCAAGGCGAAGAGCGATCTCGCGCTGCTTTATGGTCTGGCGTATTTAATCACCCGCGATGGCGGACTCGATCAACGATTCATCGAGGAGCACACGAACGGCTTTGAAGAGTTCGCTTCTTTTGCGGCTGACTTCACACCCGCGCGAGTGAGCGCGGAGACGGGTCTGAGCATTGAGGAGTTGGAGCACCTTGCGAAGACGATCCGTGCTGGCAAACACCGCGTGTCATTCTGGTGGACGATGGGCGTGAACCAGGGGCATCAAGCCACGCGGACGGCGCAGGCGATCATCAATCTCGCGTTGATGACCGGGAACATCGGCAAGCCGGGAACGGGTGCGAACTCGATCACGGGCCAGTGCAATGCGATGGGATCGCGATTGTTTTCCAACACGACCAACCTGCTCGGCGGCCACGACTTCCGGAATCTGGCGCATCGAGAGAAAGTTGCTGCGGCTCTGGGCATTCCGGTCGGGCGCATTCCGATCCAGCCGAGCCTTGCTTATGATCAGATCATCGAGTCGGCTGATGCAGGGAAGGTGAAGGCGCTGTGGTTCATCGCCACGAATCCAAGTCACTCGTGGATCGATCAGAGTCGCTTCAACCGCATTCTCGACAAGCTCGACCTCATCGTGGTGCAGGACATGTATTGCAGCACTGAGACAGCGAAGCGCGCGCATCTCGTGATGCCGGCGGCTGGCTGGGCGGAGAAAGAAGGATGCTTCATCAACAGTGAGCGCCGCATCGGCCACAGCCCGAAAGTGCGGCGTGCGCCGGGGCAAGCACTGGCGGATTTCCACATCTTCAGGCTGATCGCCCATTACTGGGGTTGCGCGGATTTGTTCCGTGGCTGGAGCAGCCCGGAGGCGGTGTTCCGCGCACTGCAACGATGCACGGAGGGCCAGCCGTGCGACATCACTGGCATCGGCGGCTATGAGATGATCCGGAAGGCGGGCGGAGTACAGTGGCCGTTGGCGCGAATGACGAATGATGAATGTCGAATTACGAATGAGAGACGGCTGTTCGAGGATGGGAAGTTTTATACGGCGGACAAACGGGCGAGATTTGTTTTTGAAGAGCCGCAGGCCGCACCGGAGATGCGGTGCGAGGAGTTTCCGTTCGTCTTGATCACGGGCCGAGGGACGAGCGCGCAGTGGCACACTGAGACGCGCACGGCGAAGTCGGCGGTGCTGGCGAAGATGATTCCGGAGGAACTGATGCTCGAAATGAATTCAGAAGACGCTGCGTCGCTTGGCGTTCGCGACGGGACGATGGTGCGCGT
>Ga0075163_10008595_pt1 | contig 13432 bp, 10 predicted proteins | sample JI1023141ADNA_FD_71478 | JGI IMG/M metagenome (GOLD analysis project Ga0075163, IMG submission 71478) | Wastewater effluent complex algal communities from Wisconsin, to seasonally profile nutrient transformation and Carbon sequestration -... | ecosystem: Engineered > WWTP > Effluent > Algae...
TGGTGATCACCGGTGGCTGGGTATCCTCCTTCGAGAACAGCGTGGTCTCCCAGACGATGTCGCTGCTGCCCAGAGTGGCGTTTAGCAATTGGACCGCGATGACGTTCCGACCGGAAACCAGCAGCGAGCGGGGATTGGGAATTGGATAATCATTGAAGACGGCGGGATCAGGGGAAACGGTGCCCGCCGCAAAACCGTTGAAGGGCACTTCGCCGTCCGGAACGTTGAAGCGCATCGCTTCCTGGCCATTGATCCAGCAGATGAACCCGTCGTCGCAGGCGGCGGTGAGGGTCAGGGATTCGACGTCCGCGGGATTGACCAGGGAAAACTCCCGCCGCAGGAACACCGAGCTGTAGTTGTTCTGCATGTCGCCCAATTCGGTGCCGGAGAACGGATCCCCGTAGTAGAAGCTGGCGATCCCGCTGTCCCAGGAACTGTCCGGGAACCCGGGCGTCCGCCAGGCGGTGGGATCTGGCGACGACGGTGGGGTTGTCCCCTTGAAATACTTCCAGGTGGCCCGGGTGGGGACCAGCACCTCGGCATTGGCCGGAAACACTCCGGCGGCAAGCAAGGCAACGGCGGCAAACAACCATCCAGCAATTCGATTCATCGGCTAAAGTGCAGGGAATCTAGGCGGATTCCTTAGCAGCGTAAGTGCCAATCTTTTCGAGGTTTAGCGGGCATGCCTGCGATCGGACGGCCGTCCCTGATCCTGAGAGATACCACGGACAGAGACAGGTTCCGTGCCTTGTGGAGCAGGTCCTGGGGTCACTGCCGGCCTGGCCTTCCTCCGATGGGTGATGTCGGTAAAACGCCGACTACTGGTACCTGCTGCCTCTGTTTACCGATGACAACGCGTGGGCGGTTGGCCACAATTTTTGCTCCCGGACATGACGACGCGATCCCTCCCCAACGTCCTTCTCCTGATGGTGCTCGTTCGATGTCTTCCGGCGTCGTTGATGGCGGACGCGCTGGATGTCTGGCATTGGCGCAGTCCCCGATGGACGGCGGCACCCATGTCCGCTGTGGCGTTTGGCGGTGGACGCTATGTGGCCGTGGGAGAGCAGGGGGGAATCGTGGCATCGGAAGACGGCGCCCACTGGCATGCCGCCGAATCCCCGACTCGCGGGAGACTCCGGGCCGTGGCGTGGGGGGACGGACAATGGGTGGCGGTCGGAGACTACGGTGAGGTGGTCACCTCGGTGGACGGCCTTCGGTGGACCCGGGAGTCCGCGGGAGTGTTCCATCATCTCCGCGGCGTGACGCGGGGGAATGGATTGTGGGTGGCGGTGGGGGACGACGCGGTGATTCTCACCTCGCCCGATGGGCGTGCGTGGACGCAGCGCACCTCCGGAAGTGAACCATTGCGCGCGGTGGCCTGGGCGGACGGTGTTTTTGTCGCCGGGGGAGGTGCCGAGGCAGAGCGGAATCCGCAGGGACAGTTCATCGAGACCCATCCGGCCCTGTTGCTCACCTCGCGAGATGGCCTGCGCTGGACGCACGTGCCCCAGCAGGCCAGCGGGCCGGTGACGGCGGTGGCCCATGGGGCTGGCCGTTTCGTCGCCGTGACCGCCACGGGAAACAATACCCTGGTCTCAGAGGACGGGGAGCTCTGGCGGACCGTGGTAACGCTGGCCCCAACCTTCTGGTATGAGCCCGAATTGGTGGCGGTCGCGTATGATGGCAATCGGTTTGTCGCCACCCAATCAGCGCGTTTTGGCACGCTGGATCTGTTGTGGACTTCGCCGGACGGCATTACCTGGTCCTTTACCCGGGTGCCAGGACTCAACTATGCCTACATTTATACTGGCCTTGTCTTTGGTCCGTCCGGCTGGGTTGCGGTGGGTGAACTGGCGGATACCCGATTTACCACCTGGTTAACGGAAGGAACGATCATCCATTCGCGCGACGGACAGGATTGGTCGTCTGTGGACAATGGCCCTGTTGATTGGACCGGGTATCGTGACGATCTGACCTTCGCCGGTGGCCAGTTTTTTCGCAGGGAGTCCACCTTCAACCACTACTCACAGACAGAGCAGACTGTCTTCGAAGTGTCTTCCACGGGAATCCAATGGGAGCGGCGCCGGGTTTCCTTCGACACCCATTTCAGCCTGCCGGCGTTCGGCAAGGGGCGCTTTGTTTGCGTGGGACGGGACGGGCAAATGTTGGTGTCCGAGGACGCCACCCAATGGCGGCCATTGGCGAGCGGTGTCACGAATACGCTGACCTGCGTGGTGTTTTCAGAGCCGGAGGGCCGGTTTGTCGTCGGAGGAGAGAATGGAACCGTGCTGGTTTCGTCCGATGGCCTGGACTGGAGATCCCTTCCGATCCCAACCACCAATACCGTGGTCATGGTGGCGGCCTCGCAGGGGCGGGTCGTAGCCGGATGTTCGCTGAACACCACTTCTCAAGCCCCGTTTGCCCTGGCTGAGGCGGTGTATGTCCTGTCCGGTAATGGCGTCTGGACCGGCCCGATTCTGGAAACGCCGGAGGGGATTCAGGGCCTGGGCGCCTGGGAGGAAGGATTCTACGCCGTGGCGAATGGACGGCTCGTTCACTCACTGGACGGCACCGTGTGGGCTACCGATACCCTGGTGACTTCCGGTGCCACCGTGCCCACCAGTGGCGGCGGCAGGCTTTTGGTGTTTCGAATGGGTGTCACCTCGTTTCTGGAGCGTCGCGCCGGGGAGGTGGCCTGGCGTACGCATGAGCTTCCCTGGCGCGTCCGGTTGGGCAGCAGCACCTATTATGCTCCAACAACCACCGCCTATGGCCATGGCACGTTTCTCCTGGCCCACGGGTCGCGAAGTCTCATTCAGTCCGAACCGCTGGAATCCGCGGCTCCGCAGCCCGACCCGGCTCCGTTCCCGGCGATTTCCGAGGGCATTGGATCGCCCGTCACCTTTGAGGCCATCACGCGTGGATCCGCACCCATGGGATATCAATGGCGTCGGGACGGTGTGGATCTCCCGGGGGCAACTACCCCGTACCTGACGGTACCCCACGCCGACCGAGGTGGAGCAATCTACACCTGCTGGGTGACCAACGCCGTGGGCGGGGCCATGGTCGGACCCTTCCAGATCATCACCGCCGCAGCTGCGCAATTGGAACTACCTCCGCATGGTCTTGGCGTGCGGGTGCGGGGTACGCCCGGAGCCCGATACCGGCTGGAGGCGTCGGGCGATCTTCAATCCTGGTTCCGGCTTTGGGATCTGGAGTTGACGTCGGAGGGGGAGAGCACCGCCGCAACCGGCGTGGAAACCCTGTCTCCGTCTGATCCGAACCGATTCTTCCGCACGAGACTGCTTCCGTAATGGGGCGGGTCTGGATCGCGCGAGCCCGGGAATGGAGGAAGCAAAGTGACCGGTTCAACCTTCACCACGCAAATTTATGAGAAGCGACACGATCTCGGTATTAAATGAGATATTTTCCGAGTTTCCATTTCTCATGGGCGGTGAGGTGTCAAACGAGGAGATCTTGGAAGCGTCGGGCGCTATTGAATTTGAGTTTCCCTCGGATTACGTGGAGTTCGTCCGGCGATATGGCGGTGCAATGGTCGGCCCGTACCCTGTTTTTGGTCTTCGCGCTGGTGAGCCTATGGGAGTTGACGATAGGTCGGTGGTGGAGGTGACAAGACGCTGTCGCCAACAGGGCGTTCCAGGTTCACATAATTGGTTGATTATTTCGCGAGATCACTCGGGAAATCCGATTGGTCTCGGTCGTGATGGGAGCGTTCTCACTTGGGATCACGACTTCAGGCAGACAATGAAGTTGGCGGACAGCTTCGAGCAATACTTGCGAAAAGAATGCTTAAAGCTATCCGACTAGCCGTCGGTGTCCCGGCGCTCGGTGAAGAAAGGGAGTTTGGAGATAGATGTCCTGTCCCTCGTGTTCATCAATCACAGCCGCTTTCATCCCTGTGCCATGGATGCCGATTCACCCGAGAACCCTCCTGATGAATGTCCTGCCCCTGCGGGCTCCCCACATCGCGTTTGGCGGGACCTGAGGCCCCACCCCTACCCGGGAGAGCGGGGCGCTGGAATCTAGTTTAACGAGGTGAGCCTCGCTTGAACTGGGACCACGTTAGGAGAGCGAGTCCAATTCCGCCGAGTGCATAGGCGGACGGCTCCGGCACGGTTACCGTTGACGAGAAGCGAAGGCTGTCGATGTCCATGCCCCCAAAATCTTCGTCTGGAACGGGAAAGGTTGTGAAACTCAATACGCCTTCGCGGCCAGCAATCTTGCTAACGTCGACTGCCCATTCCCCGCCCCAGTTCGGTTGGTGCTGTGGATCCCCCAGGAGAAATGGGGTCAGCAGTTGATCTGCAAACCGAATCTCCGTTGGCACTCCGTAACCCAAGTTTGAACGGAAAATTAGACTCCGGGCATGTTGGGGAATTGTTCCGAGTTGGCTTATCGAGGAAGGAACGGTGGGGCCGCCTGATGGATATTCCGGCCCCGCGGTCAGCCGCGCGGAGTAACGTCCTTGCGGTAGGTCTCCCCATAATCCACCAACGGAATGCACACCCACCCACCCGTATTCGGCGAATCCAGTGTTCCAAAGGATCTGCGATTGGACGTGGTCACCCATTTGGGCGGTCCATCCTGGGAGGACAAATTCCGCATTCTGGAGGAAATCAAAAGGTGCCGATGGGATCCCACCTGCATCGAAATCCAAATTCACAAACTCTTTAGCCCTTGCAGCCCCTGGGGCATTGAGAAGAAAGGCAAGCAGGACGAGCGGCACAAGTCTCATGTTGGGAGTTTCTGGAGGTTCAGGTATGAGGCTTTGAAAGCCTGCCACCGTAATTCGCGGAGTCACTTGAAAAGGGCGGATCGTCTGTCCGTCGGGAGTAAATAGAGATAGAGTGACAGGTTCAAAATCTTCCATTTTCGATACCTTGGCTCAGGCGGTGTTTGCGGTGGGGATCCCGGACGGCTGCGGGCGATGCGAGCAGTGGAAAGGGGCGCTGTCTTCTGGCCCCGGGGTGGCCTGCGGACTTCACCGCTTCGGGGATGTCGAGTTCCGGCGGAACGGACGCGAGTTCGCCCATCTGAACGGCTGCGGATTGCTGGATGTCCGGCTGGATGTGGAAACCGAGGGACAGGACATCCATCAGCGCCCCTTTCGCCCGTGGCCTTGGAGGCCGATACACCCGAGAGCCCTCCCGAGGAATGCCCAATGATTGCGGTTTTCCGCTTTCGCCTTGAAATGCAACCAATTGGTTGCTTATCGTCGTCGTGTTGGATGCAGTCTTCAAAGCGTTGGCCGATCCGAGCCGCCGGAAGTTGTTGGATGAGTTGCACGCGAACAATGGACAGACGTTGTCGCAGTTATGTGAACTTCTGGACATGACCCGGCAGGCGGTGACGAAGCATCTCGTTGTTCTCGAGGACGCGAATCTCGTCGCCACGGTTTGGCGCGGACGCGAGAAGCTGCATTTCCTCAATCCGGTGCCGCTGCACGAGATCTACGAGCGCTGGATCGTCAAATACGAGCGCGACCGCCTTCAGGCGCTCAGCGATCTGAAGAAGGGTCTCGAAGAAAACCAAAACTAACCTGTCCTCATGGAAAAGAGCACATTCGTATACGTCACCTACATCCGCACCACGCCTGAGAAGCTCTGGGCGAAGCTCACCGAGACCGAAATTCCGCGTGAGTTCTTTTTTGCCACGGTCCTGCATGCCGAGTGGAAGGTTGGTGGGAAATGGCACAGCACCGCCCCCGATGGAACCCTGGTCGATGGCGGCGAAGTGCTGGAGATCGATCCGCCGAAACGGCTGGTGCTCCGGTGGCATCACGAGATGCGGCCCGAGCACAAGGCCGAGGGCAATTCCCGCGCGACCTACGAACTGGAGCAGAAGGAGGGCATGGTGAAGCTGACCGTGATTCACGAGATGGACCGCGGCCAGTCGAAGTTCATCGCGGCCGTCTCCAATGGATGGCCGACCATTCTTTCCAGCCTGAAGTCCCTGCTCGAAACCGGCGAAGCGCTTGAGGACACGCGCACCTGGTAGCGACGGCTGAATCGCCGGGTCCGGGATTCTCGATTGTGCACCCGGTTGCATACGAAATCCCTGGCCCCCTCACCGATGAATCAGGGGGACTGGTTCCATCCTCGCCACCTGCTCCGGCCAGGGGTGTTCTGCCGCGGTATTCCGTGGGATGTCTTGATGCGATGGCGTGGATGCGGAAGCGCAGGATCCCTGTGTGGTCTTCCAGAGGGCGAACCCTCGTTGAGCCGTTGCATGTACGGATCGGCACAATTCGCGCCCTGCCCGAGGGTTGGACCGAGGCCTGGTGGCACCGTTGTGGGTGGGGCGGTGGATTCACTGCCCGGCAATCAGGGAAACCGATGGACCTCTGGACCCGTGAACACGCCTGCGAACAGGGTTGAATCCACGTCCCGTTCCCCCAAAGACTCGGCACCCACCCGAACGGAAGCCCTCCATCGGGCTGGAGTCGCGCGACGAACCATGAGCTCACCCACGGATTCCTCCCCTCCCTCCCCACAACCTGGCCGTCGGTTCTACCTTCGGGCCGCAGCAGTTCTGATCCTGCTCTATCTCCTCGCCGCCTACGTGATTGCTCCGCGGATTTGGGAACGGGATATCCGGAAGCATCCGAAGCTTTTCGATGCCCCGCGCCTAACGCACACCCCGACGGGCATTCCCGGCGATGCCGTCAACGTCGCGCTCCTCGGCACCGAGGAACAGGTCACCCGCGCGATGCTGGCTGCGAAGTGGGATCCGGCGGATCCCATCACCCTCGCCAGCAGCCTGCGCATCGCCGTGGACTCCGTGTTCCGCCGTCCCGACACCAACGCTCCGGTGAGCACGCTGGAGTTGTTCGGGCGGAAGCAGGACCTCGCGTTCGAACAACCCGTGGGGGACAGCCCTCGGCAGCGGCACCACGTGCGTTTCTGGCACTGGGACCGGCCTTATGAGGGACGGGAAGTGTGGTTCGGGGCGGTGACGTTTGATGAGCGGGTGGGGTTGAGTCACACGACCGGACAGGTGACGCACCATATTGGTCCGGACATCGATGCCGAACGGGACCGTCTCATCCTGCAGCTTCAACAGGCGGGCATGACGGAACGGGTATTTTGGGTGGATGGGTTCCAGCAACTGGCGGGCAAGAACGGGGGCGGCGATCCCTGGCACACGGATGGGAGATTGGAGGCTGCGGTGCTGGTGCCCGGGGCAGGCTCACCGGCCGCCAAGGCCAATGAGCCCGCTCCGCGCTGACCGTCGTCCTGAGGTGATCGCAACGCCTTCGGTGGATTGGATGCGAGAACTCAATGCAGACGACCTCGAAAATGGTGAAGCGCTTTAGGGCGCATTCGTCCCATGGGAGTCACCAGGAAAATGGCAAGAGGCTCTGGTAAACCCTCGTGGGCGTTTACCTACGTCCTGGTTGGCATCCTTGCCGTGATCCTGGGGTTCTTGTGGGGCAGTCTTCGGGGGCACCCGAGGTCCGGCACTTCAATCGAGCCAATCCTTCGCTTGACGGACCTGCGGTGGGACGGTTGGTCCGGGAATGCCGTCCTTCGTTTGGTGATCACCAACGGAACGTCCGTGGACTGGACCTTCCCGGTTCGCATTCCGAAACCGGGAGCCGTACCTATTCCGGAGCTCTATCGATGTGATCAGATTGGGAATGCCGGGTCGTTTCGTCCGTTGCTTCAACCATCGAGCCTGGGCGCGCCCGTGAAGCAGTTTCGGCTGCGCGTTGGACAGTCGGTGCCGCTGGAGTTTTCCGGTCCGTTCGACCCGGCCGTGAAGGAAGTCGGGGTCTGGGCTGACGAAGGTACCGCAGCCGACCACCTCCGGGAGAGTGTAAACCGCCTCCTGGAGAAGGGACGCATCCCTTGTCGTGTAAACACGCGGCCCACGATGCATCTGCTCCATACCACGATCCCTTCGGATCCGATCCCTGTGAATCCGATCGCGCCATTTCTTCTGAATTGATTCGGAAGGGGTTCGGAAGGGACAGGAACCCTGTTGGGTCTCCTTTCCTTTGGGGGGGCGAATCTCCCCGATGAGCCGTGCACGTGGGGAGTCGCCACCACGTCAACCGCGGTTGAGCGTACGGCTCGGACGGAGCCTCGCCCCACCGGCGAAGAATCAGGGGGCGGAAGAAGGGGCATGACCTTCGCGTGGTCTGCAGGGCTTGCAGGGTAATGGGTTCGGCGACGGATGTCCTGTCCCTGTGGATGACGTCCCGACAGGGCTCCACGCGTCGCCGCTTTCCACTTGGTGCAGGGTTCCGTTCCCCGGTTCACTGGTCGCCGTGCGGCCTGCGACCCATCGACGAGCAATCATCCTAGCCCGTTTCCTGGTGACGATGGTGGCAGTTGAGATGGTTCTGGGAGACGATGAGCCTGCTTCCGTTCCCAGCGGCCTTCCGTCCTACCTCGATACTCTCAACGTCCTGCCGCAAAGCGCCGCGGTTCCGGGTGCTGCCTTTCAGTCTGACCCGGTGTCCGGAGCCAATGAATCCGTGAAGGCATGGTTGGCCCGGCGGGACATCACCTACAGTGTGTTTCAGGCGGTCAACCTCGCCGATGTTCCGCGTCGGATCCAGGACCCGGCGTTCACCGCCACCTGGTCGGGACAGGCCTTTGCCAACTTCGGCCTGGTCGAGAGCCCGTCGCTCGGGGGCACCCAGGGGTGGGTCGCGACCGAGGTCGCGTGGACGCTGGGCATGGGCGCTCGCGCCTTGAATCCCTCCCTCAACTCCCGGATTGGATCGGCGCTCCAGCCCGACGGGACCACCCTGGGGGACGGCATTTGGATCGCGGAATTGGCATGGGCTCAATCATTCCGCAATGGCGAGTGGGTGGTCTTGGCCGGTATGGTTGACCAGGGGAATTACCTGGACGTCAACACCTACGCCAACAACCAGTTCACCGAATTGTCCAATCTGGCCTTCGTGAACAACCAAAGCCTGCCGACACCCGGTCAGGGCCTGTCCCTCAATCTGCAATGGCAGCCTTCGCCCCGGTTCTATGCCCAGGCCGCGACATTTCCGGCCAATTCTGCGCCGGGTTCCGCGCCGTTCTCACGACTCTCCTTCCGGAACTGGGTGACCCAGCTTGAGGCGGGGTGGATCACTCCGGAGCTTCTCGGCCAGGGACAGAACATCGTCCGTGTTCAGCCGTTCGTCGCGACGGTGGACAGCAGTGTTGGCGCGGGGATCGGCCTGAACATCGAACAGCAATTGGGAGGGCCGGAGGGCCGCTGGGGCTGGTTTGGCAGGGCCGGGGTCTGCCAATCGGGAGTCGCCATCTCGGGTTTTGAGACGCAGGTGTCCACCGGAGTCGCCCTGGAAGCGCCGAACCCCGGGGCTCCACTCAAGGACTCGCGAGCCAGCCGCTGGAGCGTCGGAGCGGTCTGGGGCCGCCCCGCAGACTCCGAGGGTGGAGAATACGGGTTGGAGCTCCTGTACTGCCTTCAATTGACCCCCACCCTCACGCTGCGGCCGGACTTGCAATGGATCTGGAGCCGCACTGGGACGCCCGCCCCAAATCCGGCGGTGGTGATGCAGCTTCAGGCGACCCTGGTGTGGTGATTCCCGCGGACTTCATCAGGTCCGAGCGGCGTCCTGCCTCCACGCGCTGGGGTCCTCCGCACTGGGGTGCGTCGGAGGAGTCACCCGCAGGCGGCAGCCTGCAGCCACCTGTCCAGGGGGTGGAGCCGCGCTGCGCGCGGTTCTGGAATCCGTCCGCAGCAGCGCCGCTGCGGACCAGGGGTGTGGGAGTTCCGGGCGCGAAATGACGTCACCCGTCCTGCCTCCAACCGCTCGGGTCCTCCGCACTGGAGTGCGTCGGAGGAGTCACCCGCAGGCGGCAGCCTGCAGCCACCTGTCAAGGGGGGTGGAGCCGCGCTGCGCGCGGTTCTGGAATCCGTCCGCAGCAGCGCCGCTGCGGACCAGGGGTGTGGTACGGGATACGGTGACAGGCTCACTATTCCCTCCCCCGCGCTCGCCTTCATCCCGGGGCAGACCTAGCCTTCTGCCATGTCCGACGTCACCCACTTGCTCCAGGCTTTGGACGCCGGTGATCCGAAGGCCGCCGAGCAGTTGTTGCCGCTGGTCTATGAGGAATTGCGCAAGCTGGCAGCGGCGAGGATGGCGCAGGAGAAGCCGGGCCAGACGCTGCAGGCCACCGCGCTCGTGCACGAGGCATGGCTGCGGCTGGCAGGTTCCGGGGAGCAACGTTGGGAGAGCCGGCGCCATTTCTTCGCCGCCGCCGCGGAATCCATGCGCCGAATCCTGGTCGAGAAGGCCCGCCGACGGCTTCGGGTCCGGCACGGCGGTGGACTGGAACGGGTGGATCTGGACGAGGTGGAGATTCCGGGCGGCGTCCGCGAGGAACAACTTGTGGCGGTGGACGAGGCGCTGGCGGCATTGGAGCGGGAGGACCCGAAGAAGGCCGAAGTAGTCAAGCTGCGGTACTTCGTGGGCCTGACCCACCGCGAAATCGCCGAGGTCCTCAACCTTTCGGAGGCGACCGTGGAACGGCATTGGTCATTCGCCAAGGCATGGCTCTTCAGCCAGATCCAGGGCTCCAGATGATCGCCCCGGATTTTTCCAGGTTCGGATGAGGGATTTCCCCTCGAAACGGCGCATGACTGGGTGGATGCACCCCCTCATTGGACCCATGAACACCCAAAACCTGGCCGTCGAAACGATCTTCAACGCCGCGAAGGCGCTCCCGCCCGAGTCCCGGGCGGAGTATCTGAGCCTTGCCTGCCGGGAGGACGCGTCCCTGCGCCACGAGGTCGAGCGGCTTCTGGCCGCGGCGGATCCGGCGGAAGGCTTCTTCGAGGCCAAGCCCGTGGGCCTGACCCAGCTGGAAAAGACCGTCCTGGACACCACCGTCCGGGAAGGTCCAGGCACGAGGATCGGACGCTACAAGCTGCTCCAGCAGATTGGCGAGGGCGGCATGGGCGTGGTGTACATGGCCGAGCAGGAGGAACCCGTCCGCCGCCGTGTGGCACTCAAGATCATCAAGCTGGGCATGGATACCCAGCAGGTGATCGCGCGCTTCGAGGCGGAGCGCCAGGCACTGGCCATGATGGACCATCCCAACATCGCCCGGGTGCTCGATGGGGGCACCACGGACAGTGGTCGCCCCTACTTCGTCATGGAACTCGTCCAGGGCGTGTCGATCGTTGAGTTCTGCGACAAGGCCCGCCTGTCGGCCCAGGACCGTCTGGATCTGTTCCTCCAGGTCTGCGCGGCCGTCCAGAGCGCGCACCAGAAGGGGATCATCCACCGGGATCTCAAGCCCTCGAACATCCTCGTGACCCAGCACCACGGGAAACCCATGCCGAAGGTCATCGACTTCGGCATCGCGAAGGCGACGAACCAGAAGCTCACCGAGCGGACGCTGTTTACCCAGCACGCCACCATGATCGGGACGCCCGCCTACATGAGTCCGGAGCAGGCGGAGATGAGCAGCATGGACGTGGACACCCGCAGCGACATCTATTCGCTCGGCGTGCTGCTCTACGAACTGCTCACTGGCAGCACCCCCTTTCCTGAGAAGCGATTGCGGAGCCTGTGCTACGGCGAAATGCAGCGCGTCATCGCGGAGGAGGAACCGCAGCGGCCCTCGACCCGCCTGAGCACGCTGGACCATGAGCAGAAGTCGGCGGTGGCGAAGAATCGGGGCGAGGAACTGGCCGCACTCCACCTGCGGCTCCGCGGCGATCTCGACTGGATCGTCATGAAGTGTCTGGAGAAGGACCGCACGCGTCGCTACGAGACGGCCAACGGCCTGGCGGCGGACCTCCAGCGTCATCTGGCCAACGAACCGGTGGTGGCCCGTCCGCCGAGCACGGCGTACAAGATTCAGAAGGCGTGGCAGCGGAACAAACTGGCGTACACGGCCGCCGTGGCGGTCGCCCTTGCGCTGGTCCTGGGCATCAGCGTCAGCACCTGGCAGGCATTCAAGGCATGGAGGGCCCAGCGGGACACAGAGGCGGCGCGTCGGGGTGAAGCCTCCCAGCGCCAGCAGGCGGAGCAAAAGCAGCGCGAGGCGGAATCCGAACGCGGCCGCGCCGACGCCCAGGCGCGTAACGCCGTTGAAAGTCAGGAACACTCCCGCCGGCTGCTCTATGCGGCGGAAATGAACCTGGCCCAGCAGGCGGTGAGTCAAAACAATCTCGGACGCGCCCGGCGGCTGCTGGATCGTCACCGCCCCAAGTCCGGCGAGGAGGACCTGCGGGGATGGGAATGGCGTTATCTCTGGCAGCAGTGCCGCAGCGATGCCCTAGCCGTCCTGAAGGAAAATCCCGGCAAGCCATGCACGTCCGTCAGCTTCTCGCCCGACGGCGCACGTTTGGCGGTCGGTTTTGAGTTTGGCAAGATCGAAGTCTGGGAGGTCGCTCGCCGGACCCTCTTGAGGGAAATCGAGGGTACCGCGCGGGACGTCCACCTCGCCTTCTCGCCCCGCTCGGACCTCCTCGCCGTCACACAGACGCACGCAACCCTGGCCCTCCACGATCTTTCAACGGGTGGCGATCCCATCCTGTGGAAGGGCAGGAACCCGATCCGGGGGATTTCCTTCACTTCCGATGGTCGGCGACTGACGGCTTTTACGTACATCAATCTGAACGATAGCAGGGCGGTCACCTTCGACGGGGTCCAGGGCCTTGCCTTGATGACCAACGCTACCTCGGGCGGGTCCCGGGTCGAGGGCGCGGCCTGCCAGTCGGCGGACGGGAAGCGCCTTTTCCTGAGCCGCAGAAACCCGACGACCCGGAATTGGAGCGTGCGATGCCTGGATCCCGCGACCGACCGCCCGCACTGGGAAGCGGAGCTCGGGATGAGGGACCCGGTGACAGCGATGGCGCTCTCGCCGGACGACCGGTTCATTGCGGCGGGCACGGGTTCGGAAGAGGCGGTGATTCATGTCTGGGAGGCCGCGACCGGCACGCTTGTCGCCCGCTTGCAGGGTCACAGCGGTTCCATTTGGGAACTGACATTCTCCCGGGACGGTCGCCGACTGGCCTCGGCGTCGTCCGACCAGACCCTACGGCTCTGGGACACCTCGGGCGAACCCACCCGCTGGACGGAACGGGTGGTTCTGCGAGGCCATCGGGATCAGGTCCTCTCCGTTGCCTTCAGCCCGGACGGCAGGATGCTGGCCAGCGGCGGGAAGGATGGCTTGATCCTGCTTTGGGACCCGGAAGCGGACCGCAAGTCGCCCTACGGATACCGCCTGCTTCCTTCCGAGGTGCAGGATCTCCGCGAGATCTCCCCAGGGGTCGTCCTGGTAAACGGGACCATGAACCCAAGGATCGTCGGCAGGAGTCCGGGCGCGAGAAGGTCCTTCATTCTCCGCCTGGCGGACTTGTCTGAATCGCCGGTGCCTCCGGGATTCGACCTCGGCAGTCTCCATATGGACCTGGCCTCGAACCT
>Ga0075163_10008596_pt1 | contig 13431 bp, 10 predicted proteins | sample JI1023141ADNA_FD_71478 | JGI IMG/M metagenome (GOLD analysis project Ga0075163, IMG submission 71478) | Wastewater effluent complex algal communities from Wisconsin, to seasonally profile nutrient transformation and Carbon sequestration -... | ecosystem: Engineered > WWTP > Effluent > Algae...
CCAGTAGCCGCTCATCACCTGCGGGCCCTTGGCGCAGATCTCGCCGGCCTGGCCAATGGCCACCTCATGGCCATCGTCGTCCAGCAGCTTGATGTCGGTGGATGGCAGGGGCAGGCCCGTCGTGCCACTGAACTCGTCGATGTAGGGCGGGTTGAAGGACAGCACCGGGCTGGTCTCCGACAGGCCGTAGCCCTCGCGGATGAAGCTGCCGGTGATGGCCTTCCAGCGGTCGGACACCACGCCCACCACCGCCGAGCCGCCGCCGCCGGCCAGGCGCAAGCGCGACCAGTCCACGTCCTTCAGCCCGGGGTGCTGGGTCAGGCCGGCGTAGAGCGTGTTGACGCCCATGAACACGGTGGGGCGCGCGGCCTTGAGCACGCCGACGAAGGCGTCCATGTCGCGCGGGTTGGCCACCAGCCAGTTGTCTGCCCCCACCGAGAAGTAGGTGATGAAGTTCACCATCAGCGCGAAGATGTGATACAGCGGAATCGCGGTGACGATCACCTCGTCGCCAGGCCGCGTGGCGTCGGGCATCATGGCCTTGAACTGCTCGGTATTGGCCACCAGGTTGCGGTGCGACAGGGTGGCGCCCTTGCTCAGACCGGTGGTGCCGCCGGTGTACTGCAGGAACAGTGTGTCGGCACCGTTCAGGGCCACCGGCACGCGTTGCAGCGCCTTGCCGGCATCGAGCGCCTGGGCGAAAGGCACGGTGGCCGCCAGTCGCGCATCCACGGGCGGGCCGGGCAGCGCGGCGCCCAGCGCATCGCCGGGGCTCACGGTGATGACGGTCTTGATGCGCGTCTTGCCGAAGATCTCGGCCAGCACCGGCGTCGAGCCGCTGAAGATCACGATGGTCTCGCAGCCGGCGTCGTTGAGCTGATGCTCCAGCTCGCGCGGCGTGTACAGGGGGTTCACATTGACCTGCACCGCGCCGGCACGCACGATGCCCAGGAAGGCCAGCGGAAAGGCGGCGAAGTTGGGTGACATGACGGCGATGCGGTCGCCCTTCTTCACGCCCAGTTCATGCTGAAGATAGGCGCAGAAGGCGGCCGACAAGGTGTCGACCTCGGCGTAGGTCAGCGTCTTGCCAAAGCTGCGAAAGGCGGGCTTGTCGGCATAGCGCAACATGGCGCCGTCGAGCAGTTCGTTGATGCTGCGGTAGCGGTCGGCGTCGATGTCGGCAGGGGTGTTGCCGTAGGACTTGATCCAGTGTCTGCTGCTCATGTCGGTCTCCTGTGTCGTGCGGTCGGCCGTCCGGTGGATGGCCCGGCGGCGCCTATTTGTGGGTCTTGAGGTACTGGGTGAGGTAGGCCAGTTCGTCTGCGCAGCCGGACTCGACCTGTCCCAGCGCAAAGCTCTCCACCACGCGGCCCAGCAGGGGGACGCTGCACTTGCACTTGTGCGTGATGCGGTAGACGCAGCCCTTGCCCGAAGGCGCCAGCTCGAAGCTGGCACTCATCTTCACGGGCTGGCCGACAGCCTCCATCGTCAGCGTGCCGGTGTGGCCGCCCTCGCCCGGCTTGGCCCAGATCTCTTCGAAGACCAGGTCAGACTCGGGCGACAGCACCTTGGCCACGATGCCCGGCAGATCGCGCCTGACGCGCCGCTTCATGCTCAGGCTAACGCCGCCGGCGCTCTTCTTGGCCATGACCTTGGCGCTGAGCTCGCCCAGCGCGGCGCTGCGCGCTTCCAGCCACTTGGGGTCGGTCAGCAGGGCGAAGACCTTGTCGATCGGGGCGCTGTATTTCTGTTCCACGGCAAGTGCTCCTTCGAGGCTCAGAGGTATTTCGCGATCAGGATATTCGGCACCTGAAGGTCATCGCGGCGATGCAGGCACAACCGGTGATCGAGAAGATCCTTTCCCACCGGGGTCTGCAAGCGCGTGCACCGCCTCGAGCGCCGGCCCGGGGTCAAGGCAGTCGCTCGATGCCAGGCAGCACGTAGGCGCCGCTCAAGGCCTTGGCCTGCGGCTCGTACATGCGCATGATCAGCCAGAACGCGCCGTCGTTGCCGGTGGGCAGCCAGTTGTTGGCAGCATCGCCCTCGGGCTTGTCCCGCTGGACGTGAATGTCAATGGAGCCGTCGGCGTTGCGCTTGAGCGTGGGACTGCGGTCGCCGAAGGCATAGCGGTTGATCGGGTTCTCGCGCAGCTGGTTGTCACCCAGGTTGTAGAGCGTCACCGACCAGAAGGCATTGACAGGAGGCAGCTGACCGGCAGCGAAACGAATGCGGTAACGTCGCCCGCCACTCAGCGGCTCGTTCTGGGCGTCGCTGAAGGCCGGCAAGTACATCGCCTCTTCGGCGCGGTTGGCACCATATCCGACCATGCCGACGGTGGAGGCGAGCAGCCGGTTGTCTTCGTAGTGACCGAGGTTGGTTGCAAAGCGCCAACCGTTGCGCAGTTCGCCGTTCTCGTTGCGGTGGAAGACCACGCGTTTGAAGCCGACCTGGGCGGCCTTGGTCAGGCCACGGCGCTGCGCTTCGGTGAGCTTGGCCGGATCAAAGGTCAAACCCGGACCGATCCCCAGGCGGCTGGCGAGCATTGCCACCTCACCGTCCTGCGCGCGCACGCCGCCAAAGGCCCAGGCGCGGTTGAGCAGGCCAAAGAACTCCAGCGACTGCCACACCGGATTGTTCAGCTTCGTGTTGGGCACCGGGCTGGCCGGGTCGGCCTGCGGATACTTGGCAACCTTGTTCAGCGGCTCCAGCCGGTAGGTCTTGATCTCGGCAATGACCGGATCGATGTCGGAGGCAACCTCCGGCTTCACCACGGTGCGTGCCTGCAGGAAGACGCCGGTGGTCGTGGCGTCGATGCGCGTCACGCCCTTGGGCAGGTCGCCTTTCCAGCCCGGGGGCACATACGCGTAGGTGCCCGCCGTTGACTTGACGCGCGATCCGACGTAGCCGAACGTATTGAGTGCCCAGTCGGTGGCCTGCACCGTCCAGTAACGATTGGACGTCTTGGGAATGGTCATCAGCACCGGCCCCTGACGCAGGTCGAGCCAGGCCAGGCCATAGACGGTGTCGTTGTTGGGCGTGAAGTCGATGGTCGACTGGGGTGTGGCAAGGCCAGGGTAGACATTGAAGGCGTTGAGCGGGGCGTTGAGCGGCGCCTTCGGATGAATGTCCTTCTCCATCAATATCTGCGAGCGCGCGTAGACCGCCCCCGTGACATAGGCCTGATAGCCCAGCGCAAAGGCTTCGGCCTCGGCCAACTCGTCGGGTAACAGTGCTTGGGCCTGCGTGGCGACGCTGAACAGGCCCATCGCGAGGACGCTGCACAGGACGGGAAGCTGGTGAAGTTTCATGGGGTTGTCTCCTTCTGGGGGTGCCGGACCCGTTGGGTCCGATGAGGTGGATGCGGGAAGGCTCAGCGAAACTTCGCCAGCAGGTTCTTCGGCAACTGCTTGAGCGCGAAAAGCGCCTGCCGTCCCAGCGGCGCGTAGGCCACCTTGTCGATCAACATGCGGGTGCCGGCGCCGTAGGGCGGGATGATCCAGTCCAGCGTGCCGCCCGCGCCGCGCTCGAAGTAGCCGCGTGCGTTGGAGAACTCGCGGAAGCCCTCTTCGCCGTGGTGGCGGCCCATGCCGCTGCCGCCCGAGCCGCCGAAGCCCATCGACGGCTGCCCGGCCTGCAGCGCGATCACGTTGACGGCGACGCCGCCAGAGTGGGTCTGGTTCGTCACCTGGTCGATGAAGGCCCGGTCCTTGGCAAAGACGTACAGGCCCAGCGGCCGGTCGCCCTTGTTGATGGTGGCGATGGCATCGGCCGTGTCGCGGTAGGTCTTGATGGGCAGAATGGGACCGAAGATTTCTTCGCGCATCAGCGCCAGGTCGTCCGACGGGTTGACCACCAGGTAGAACGGCATGTCGCGCTGGCCGGGCTTGAGGTCGGCGCCGATCTGGATGACCTGCGCGCCCGCAGCCCTGGCCTCGTCGACCAGCTTGTTCAGGCGCGCCACATGGCGCTCGCTGATGATGCCGCAGGCATGCGGCGCCGCATTGTTCTGCGTGAAGTGGGTTTTCATGTGCGCCGCCAGCGCATCGGTGAAGGCCTTGACGCCCGACTCGGGCACCAGGCAGTAATCCACCGTCACGCACATCTGGCCGCGCTTGACGACCTTGATGCCGGCCACGGTGCCGATGGTGCGCGCGTCCAGCAGGCTGTCGGGCGCCACCACGGCGGGGCACTTGCCGCCCAGCTCCAGCGTGACGGGCACCAGATTGGCGGCGGCGGCCAGCATCACCTGGCGCCCCACGGCGCCGCTGCCGGTGTACATCAGGTGATCCCAGGCCAGCGTCGGGAAGAAGCGCGCCGTCTCCAGCCCGCCGTTGACCACCGCCACCTGGTCTTCGTCGAAGGTGTCCTTGCACATCTCGTGCAGCAATTGGCCGCAGGCCGGCGATAAGTCGGATGGCTTGATGATCACGCGGTTGCCCGCACCCAGCTGGTCGAGCATGGGGCCGACGGCGATGTCGAACGGAAAGTTCCACGACACCATGTTGCCCACCACGCCCTTGGGCTGGTACTTGATGTAGGCCTTGGAGTCGCCCTGCGTGATCGGGTTCGAGGCCTTGACGACCGGCTGCATCCACTTCTTCACGTGGTCGATGTTGAACTTGGCGCGATCGAACATGCCCAGGATCTCGAGCAGGTCACCCTGGTCGTGCGAGTGGCCGCAGAAGTCGGCGTCCAGGGCCTGCAGGATCTTCTGCCGGTACTTGCGCATCATGCCGGGCACGCGCTGCATCAGCTCGATGCGCTGCTCGGCACTGGGATACGGGTCGCGCAGGACGGCTGCCTTTTGCAGATGGAACACGCGCTCCAGTTGCGCAATCGCGGCCTGGTCCAGCGCCGGAAGATCGGAAAGATTCGACATGTCAGTCTCCTGCTTGTGATCGGAAGAAGAAGGGGGCTCAGGCCGCCTGGCGCAGCTCGGCAAAGGCCTCGGTCGCGAAGGTGGCCAACTCGCCGATGTCCGGCATCTGCGCTTCGAGGCCCAGGAAGGCGATCTGCAGATGCTCGGCGTAAGTGACCGCGGTGATATTGAGCGACTGCCCTGGCACCAGCATCGACACCGGCAGGATCATCTCCAGCTCAGCCCCGGCCAGGTAGGCCCGGTACGGCATGCCGAAGGGATTCGAGATGATCGCGTTGGCCAGCGTCGGCGCCTTCGGCACACGCAATGTTTCCAGCATGGCTGGGATGGCGTGCACCGCGGCGGTGTAGGTGATGAGGGCCGACGCATCGGTGCGACGCACATGCTCCTTGACCTCCCCCGTGCGCTGCTTGATCTGGGCCAGCCGCTCCAGCGGCGACGCCCCGGCCGCGCCAAGGTGGAATTGCAGGACGGCGATCGCGTTGCCACCGGTGCCCGAGCTCAGGGCGACCGGCATGTCGGCCACCAGGGGCAGGGCCTTGCCCGATCGGCCCTTGGCCCGAAGGTAGCGGTTCAAGGCCATGTCCAGCACCGTCAACAGCACGTCGTTGACACTGGCGTGGTGGCCCTTGCCGAAGGCCTTGACGGCTTTCAGCGGCAGCTTGCAGTGGGCAAGGATGCGCTGCACGGAGGGCTTGCCGCCCAGGTCGGACGAGGTGCCGAAAAACGGCAGCGGCATGCCCGGCGCGAGGCCCGTGGTGGCCAAGGCCTGGCGTGCCAGGCCCGCATACAACGAGGCCAGCGTCCTGGTTGCCTGCACGGCCTGCTGGGTGGCGCTATGCAGGCGGGTCTTGGCTGCCTTGTGGGCAGCCGCAGCGCTGCGCGGCTGCGGCAGGCCTTCCCACATGGCGCGCACGTCCTTGTTGGCGGCATCGGCCTGGAACCAGCGGGTGCACACTTCGACGAAGCCGCGCCCGTCGATGATGCCGTGGTGCACCTTGCCGTACAACGCAATGCGCCCGCCCTGCAACCCGTCGATGATGTGGAACTCCCATGGCGGGCGGCTGCGGTCCAGCATGGGTTCATGTAGGCGGCAGACAAAGACCATCAGGTCTTCATCGCTGCTGCCCGCAGGCAGGGTGTGGCGATGGCAGTGGACGTCGAGGTCAATGTCGTCAATCGTCACCAGCTTCGGCAAATCTTTCAGGCCGGGCGGGTGATAGACGCGGTTGAAGGGTGCGCCCACCGGGCGCTTCTTCATGTCGCGCAGCAGGCGGTCGGCATAGGCGCCCGGGTTGCGTGTGCGCGGTGGTGGCTTCAGGATGGCCAGGGGCCCGATGTTGGACATGCGCTCGGGCGTCTCCAGCACGAAGAGCGCCAGGTCGATCGCTGACAGTGAATGGGCTTTCTGGGTCATGGCGTTGCTCCGCGTCAGGCTGGCTTCGGGCTCGTGGCCAGCGCCATCGCAAAGATGATCGCCGTCGACAGGGCGAAATCTAGGGCGTCCGAGGGACGGCGACTATCGAATTTCCGGCGTTCTGCGTGGGTCGGTGTTTCGGGAGCCCATGGCTTGCTCGGTGTTCGCGATGAAGCGTTGCACTTCATCCAGCGCCCGTGCACCCTCGGGCAGTTCAGGATGGAAGAGCTGCCACACATGCACCATGTGGGCCCAGGTCTGCAACTGCACCGGCGAGCCCGCGGCGCGGGCCCGGTTGACATAGCGGCGCGCATCGTCGTGCAACATTTCGGCCGCGCTGGCCTGCACCAGCGTGGGCGGCAGGCGCGAGAGATCGCCAAACACCGGCGAGATACGCGGGTCGGCCGGACGAATGCGGTTCTGCCACCACCCCAGCCACAGCAGCAAGTGCTGCGGCACGCGCGCCAGGCGGCCGAACAGCGGGCCCAGCATCGGATCCGTGCGCACGTGGCTGCGCAGGCTGGGGCTGGCCAGCGTGGCATCGGTCAGCGGCGAGAAGGCCACGGCTGCATCCGGTGCACGCAGGCCCGTATCGCGCACCCATGCGATGAGCGACAGCGTGAGGTTGCCGCCGGCCGAATCTCCGGCGACCCAGATGCGCTGCGCCGGCGCAGACCCTTGCGGGCCATGCTCCAGCAGCCAGCGATAGGCGGCGCGGCAGTCGTCGATGCCGGCCAGGCGCCGGTGCTCGGGCAGCAGCCGGTAGTCCACGGCAAAGACCGCGCCGCCGGTGATTTCGGCGAATCGGCTGGTCAGGCGCCGGTGGCTTCGCGGACTGCCCATGCTGAAGGCGCCGCCGTGGATGTACAGCGTGCGCCGCCGCGGGTCGGCACCGGGTGCCAGCACCCATTCGCCGCGCACATCTGCCGCCTCGATGGGTGTGAAGCTGGCGTTCAAGCGGTCGTGGGGGAACAGCTCGTCCATGTACCGGCGCAGCACGGCAATGTGTCGCCACACTGGCACCCCGCGCAGGGCTTCGCGCAGGCCCTTCAGCGAGGCCACCACGGCGCGGTGTTCGTCGCTGGGTGAGGCGCCGCTGTTGAAGTGCTCCCCGGTCACGAGGTCGAAGCTGGACAGGTCGAGGCCCTGCAAGCGAAAGCGCGCCAAGGCCCAGCCGGCAGCCCACACCCCTAGCACAGCCAGAACAGCTAGCGCGGCTTCGATCATGTCGACAAGCCAGCGCAATTGCAGCGCTGGCGGTAGGGCCGCCAGGCACCCTCGGCCTGTGCCAGCCGGTCGGCCACGACGCTCAGCACATGTGCATTGAAGGCCATCCCGACATGACTACTGCGCACGCGGATGTTTTCGTGCAAGGCCGGGTGGCCGTGCAGCGTGGCTTCCTGCGGCGGCACCACGCCGTCGCTCAAAGAGTACAGGCAGCTCATCGGCAACGGCGGCCGCTCGTGCGCGCGGTACCGCTTCATGCGCGGGTGCGTGAGGTGCCCGATCGGACCCAACGGGTGTGCGATCCACCGGTACAACTGCCTGACGATCGGTGTCGACAGACTGCCCTGCGGATCCGGGCTCACCGGACTGCCCAGCGTGATGACCGCTCGCACGCAGTCGCCGGCCTCATGCGCCGCAAGAAGCGCGAACACCCCGCCCAGGCTCCAGCCCACCAGGCTCACGCGGCGTCCGCTGAGCCGGTGCAGATCGCGAACCCGATGCTGCAAGGCTTGCACATCGCTGCGGTGCAGCCCGGTGTTCCAGCCCAGGCCCCAGGCGTGAACCTCATGGCCACGGCTGCGCAGAAAGAACTTCAGCACCAGCAGCGTCGCATCGTTGGCCAGGAAGCCGGGCAGCAGCAACACCGGATGACCATCGCCGCGCGGCGCCCGCCGCAGGAAGGGCCAGGCCAGCGGCAGCACCGCCAGTTCGAGCAAGGCCCGCCCCTCGACCCAGGTGTGCAGCCAATGCGGTTCGCCTTGGTGAGGATGGCGCTGGGTCATGCGCGCTGCGGCGCCGCCCGCTTGCGCCGGGCCGCTGATGCAGGCGCGACGGGGGCTGCGGTCGGCTTGCGCATGCGAGTCGTCGCGCGCCCCTTCGCTGGTGAAACAGCGGCCGGCGCTGCCGCCGCTTCTGAGGCGATGTTCTTGAAACCCCGGATCTCGTCGAGCGACTCGCGCATGTAGCCAATCACCTCAAGCAGATCCTGGTGCGACAGCGCGCGCCGGCAGGCCGTGAGGCCGAACTCGAGCTGGCCCGCGTAACTCTGCACCGTGATGTTGATCGCCAGCCCGTGGAAGGGAATCGAGACGGGGTAGAAGTTCGCCGCACGAGCACCCGCCAGGTAGACCGGCACGGGGATGCCCGGCACGTTGGAAATCACCGCATTGGCAATCTGCGGCAACGCATTCAGCAGGCCCGAGCGCACCACCAGCGAAGCCAGCCCCGTCATCAACCAGGGCGAGCCGACGACTGGCATGTCCACGCCGAGAATGGGCTTGAGTTCGCGCACCAGCGCCTTCGCGCCCTCCGACGAGTTGTGGATCGCCTTGAAGCGCAGCGCCGCATCGGCGATGTCGGTGGCCAGGTCCACCCGCACCATCGTCACCTGGTTATTGGCCGAGGTGTCGTCGGGTGCGCGCAGGCTCACCGGCACGGCGGCGAGCAGCGGCTTGCGCGGCATGGCACCGCGCTCGGCGATGAAGCGCCGCAGGGCACCGGCGCACACCGCCATCACGATGGTATTGACCGTGCCCCCTACCCGTGCGCCCAGGGCCTTGACCTCGTCCAGCGGCATCGACATCGTCGCGAACGCACGCTGGTTGGTAACCGGCACGTTAAAAGGCGTGCGCGGCGCCAGCCCCAGGTTCAGGCCGCGCCCGCTGCCGGGCCCACGTCGGCCGGCGACGATCCGGCCCGCCGTGGCGATGGCCTTGATGCCGCGTGGCAGCAGCCGTGCCAGCTTGAGGTATTGGGTGGCCGAGTTGGATACACCGGCTTTCAGCAGCGCGCCCATGCCCACCGCTTGGCCGACCGGGCGGCCAGCACCGGACCCTTCGGACGCGGGTGTTCGCTGCTGCACCCGCCCTGCTGCCCCCATCTGCGGCGAGGTGTCGTAGATGATCTTGGACAGTTCGATGCCCGCCTTGCCGTCGATGCCACTGTGGTGCGCCTTGACGTAGACGGCCACGCGCCCGTCCTCCAGCCCTTCGATCACATAGATCTCCCACAGCGGGCGGCTGCGGTCGAGCAGCGACGAGTGCAGGCGCCCCACCAGTTGCTCCAGTTGCACGCGTGAGCCCGGCTTGCGCAACGTGTGATGGCGCACGTGGTAGTCGAGGTCGATATCGGGGTCTTCAACCCACAACGGGTCTGCCAGCTCGAAGGGCATGGGCGCGAGCTTGCGGTTGAAGGCCTGCACCCGCGGCAGGCGCTCGGCAATCACCGCCTTCACGTCGTCGTAGTAGTCGCCTGCATAGCCGGCCGGCAGTTCGAGCAGCATCAGGCTGCCCACGTGCATCGGCGTTTCCGGCGACTCGAAGTGCAGGAACGAGGCGTCGATGCTGGTCAGGTGGTTCATGGTGTTGGCTGGTGCGCCGGCCGGCGGCGGCTCATGCGGTGACGACGTTGAAGATGCTCCCCGGCGCCCCGACGGGGCGGCGCGTCATGCCTTCCGCACGGGCGGCGGCACGTAGCTTTGATCCAGCACGCTGGGGCCGGGCAGGTAGGTGCGCAGGAACAGGTTGAACTTGCCTGTCGGCGTGGGCAGCCAGTTGGCTTCCAGCGCAGCTGCCGGCCGCTCGTGCTGCATCAGGATTTCCAGCGAACCGTCCGCGCCGAAGACCAGCCCTTCGCTCAGGCTGCCGATGCTGTAGCGCTTGATCGGGTTGTCCACCATTGTGTAGCGCTCGTCGTACAGGGTGATCGACCAGAAGGCGCGCGCCTGTGGAATCTGATCCTTGCTGAAACGCAGCACATAGCGGTTCTGTCCGCTCAGGTCACGTCCGTCGCCATCGACGAAGGTGCGCAGCTTGGTCGACTGCTCTTTCCAGTGCTCGATGATGCCCGCGTAGGCCTGCGGCGAGGCACGGCCAAGGTGGTCACCGGCAGCGGCCATGCGGCCCCAGTTCTTGTCACCGTAGAACCAGCCGCCGGCAACCTGCTTGGTGTTGCCGCCTGCCTTCGAGACCCTTTCCAGCATCTTCGGGCCGTCGACCAGGGCGCGCGCCAGGCCGCGTTGGGTGGCGGCATCGAGATCGTCGAGAGGGGTCGACGCGAGCGGCCCCAGGCCCACCTGGGCAAACTGGCGCATCAGAGAAGCTTCGCCGGGGGGCGGCGGGTTCTCGCGCATGGCGGCGTTCATGGTGCGGAAGTCGGCCAGCGAGGCGCTCGGCGGAAACGGTGTCAGCACCTCGCGCACCACGGGAGCGGCAGTGCCGGCCCGCCAGTTGGACAAGGGCTTGACCCAACTGCCCTCCTGCTGCGCGCGCGCTGCGGCCAGGTCGGCGCCACCCGGCGTGGAGACGCGCGCGACCAGGAGGACACTGGGTGTGGGCGAGCGCATCACGACGTCGATGCCGGCCGGCGTGTCACCTTGCCACTGCGGGCCGACGACCAGCGCCGTCTGCTTGCGACCCCCGTTGACGCTGGGGCCGACATAGCCAAACAGGTCGGAGTAGAACTCGGCGAACTGGATGCTGACGTAGCGGTCGCCGCTGGCCGGCGAAAAGACCACCATCGGTTCGGTGCGCAGGTCGAGCCAGGCGACCGAGTAGATCGCGTCACGCATCTGCGAGCCGCCGTACTGGTCGGTGTGATCGGCCAGGCGCGGCACGTGAAACATGGTGTTCACCGGCGTGTCGATCACGCCCGACGGCTTCTTCACCATGCCGCAGCGCAACTTGGCGTAGTAGATGGCCGGGAAGCCGTAGGCAAAGGCCTGCATGCCGATCAAGTAGGCCCAGGTTTCGCGCCAATCGGCGTTGCCCACGCCCTCCTGGCCCCGGGGCGCCTCGGGCTCCGCGCGTTTGCCCGGCTGCGATGCTGCAGGTGTGACCTGTGCCAATGCCGGCGCCACGGCCGCCAGGCCGCCGCCTACGGTCAGCAGGGAATTTCTCAATAGCTCACGTCGTTCCATGTTTGTCTTCTGGGTGAATGTGCGGCGCCGGGCACCGTCGTGGCGGTCGCAGTGGTCTTGTTCATCGAAGCTTCTTCAGGTGCGTTGAAGTCGACCGTGGCATGGTTGCGTGGGCCGTCGGCTGACGCGAATCTAGGTTCTGCCGGAGCGGGCGACTATCAAGTTTCCGGCTATCTGCGCGTGGAGGGCATCGACCGGCATGGGAAGTCCCGATTGCACAGTCGTGGGCATCTGGATTCAAATGCCAGATCGGTCTCGGCCCAGACCAGACCCACAGACACCGATGAACCCGAATTCGACCCAGACCGCAGCCAGCATCGAGACGCATCGGCGCGGCACGACCATGCAGTCGTTCGACCCCGATGTCATGGCCGTGGCCCTGCAGGGCGTGAGGCTCGAACATGTGCAGCTCGAATCCGGTGTCTTCCGGGGCCAGATTGCGCACACCGCGAGTGCCGACGCCAGGGTCGACTGGGGCCGCTATGGCCTCTCGGTGCTGTCGCGTGGCGACTTGAATACGGAGATGGTCACGCTGATGGTAGGCATCGGGGGCCATGGCGACTGGCGCGCACATGGCCAGCGCGCCGTCACGGGCGACATAGTGGTGTTTCCCGAACGTGGCGAATTGCTGATGGCGTGCCCGCCACAGGCGCAGTGGCTGTCGATGCAAGTGCCTCGCCACCGGCTCGAGTTGGCCGGTTTGTCGACGCATCGCTGCTTTTCCGGTAGCGCGCATCGGATGCCCGGCGCCATTCACGCCAGCCTGCAACAAGCGCTTGACGACTTGGCGCCGGCGCTGGCCCCGCCGGGTGGCGCCCTGGGTTTGGGCGACGCCGAGATCAACCAGGCTCATAACGAACTGCTGTCGGTCCTGCTCAGCGAACTCGTGCGCCGTGGTGGAGCCGGCGATGCCGGCGTGTCAATCTCTCCGGGTGAACGCTGGCGCGTGATTCGCCGTGCCGAGGAATTCCTCGATGGCAATGACAGCCCGGCGGTGCGCATCGACGACCTGTGCGTCGCCGCGTGCACCAGCCTGTCACGGCTGGAGCGTGCTTTTCGAGAGGCCTTTGGCGTCGGCCCCAGGCGCCTACTCACCATGCGCCGGCTCGCCGCGGTGCGCAGCGAGTTGTTGCGCGGACAAGCAGACGCAGCGGTGACCGAAATCGCGACGCGCTGGGGCTTCTTCCACCTCGGCCAGTTCTCGAAAGAGTATCGGGCGCTGTTTGCCGAGCGGCCGTCGGACACCTTGCGCGCATCCCGCGGTCTCCTGGCGTCCAACCGCGGTGAGGCGTGGGCGGGGCCGCGCGGTGGGGCAGGCACCAGCTGACAAGATCGTGTAACCCTTGCCGGATCCTCCTTGGCAACGCCATGCAAGGGGAATTCAACGTCTCAGCGACCGCACCCTGAGCAGGCATTCGGCCCAGGCGACCCGGGCTTCGGGGCAATCGAATCTTTCCAGCAAATTGACACGTTGACCGCTGACCAGGCCGTCGCGTGCCCGATGCGGCGCCCGGGCAGGTAGGGATTCGCGCCCCGCCCAACCCAGGTAGATTGGCGGTTTCGACTGCCCGAAGGGTGTCACCGTGTCAATTTGCTGGAAAGATTCGATTACCCCGACGCCTGGCGCCGCCAGGGCTACATCCCGCGCGAGGTGTGGCGTCCATTCGGGCAGATGGGTTTCCTGCTGCCCGAGGTGCCCGGGGAATTCGGTGGTGCCGGCGTCTCGCTGGCCTACCAGCTGGTGGTGCAGGACGAACTGGCCAAGGCCGAGATCCCGGCCAACACGGGTGTGCACAACGGAACACCAGAACGCGCGAACGCCGTTCCGGCTGCCGCGCTTCGAGGTCCTTCCGACGCGCCAGCCCCTGCTTAAACTTGCCCGCATGCGCGCCCAGGAGCTCAAGGGTTTCGTTGACGGCTTGTTCGGCACCGACGATGAGATGCTGCTGCCGCAGAAAGCGCATGAGGCCGTGGTGGCCCTCGCCGAGCTGC
>Ga0075163_10008597_pt1 | contig 13430 bp, 12 predicted proteins | sample JI1023141ADNA_FD_71478 | JGI IMG/M metagenome (GOLD analysis project Ga0075163, IMG submission 71478) | Wastewater effluent complex algal communities from Wisconsin, to seasonally profile nutrient transformation and Carbon sequestration -... | ecosystem: Engineered > WWTP > Effluent > Algae...
TTTGAACCTCACAACTCGCTAAACCGACCCCTTCATGCAGATCCCAAAACTAAAACAGTCCACAGTTCAGCGGTAGCAGAACAAATAATTAATTCAACACGCAATAAAAACCAATTCATGGGAGTTTTTACTCATTGGGATAATAGTCCTAGGTATCAAAAGACCCCCAAATTAAGTACTTATCACACCAAACCTGATCCACTAATATTTAAAAAACAATTGTTGGTACAATTGGTGAAAGCATTGATGACTGAATCACCAAATGACAAAGAGGATCTTATCTTTATATCTAGTTGGAATGAATGTGTAATGGAACCATCTATTCAAGATGGTTATGGATTTTTGGAAGCCCATAAAGATGCTAAACAATTCATTACCAAAACTTTTTAAAAAAACTTAGTCAAGCATTAAACTCATAAATTATTCGGTAAATTAGGAATTGGCTAATTTCTTAAGGTTTTCAGATACCATGATTCCCATCAATTCGAGTTCTTGCTTATATAAGAGTGCCATCTGACTTCTCATTTGATTAAATTCATCCTTATTGAAATTTATTAAGGACAATATATGGTTCATGTTTAATTTTTCATCACTCATCTTCATAAAGACATCTCTATTAATATGAGGAATCTTCAATGACTCACATAGCCCTTTTGTTCTTACATCATGACATATATTAATAGCTGGAGTTTCGTTTACAATATTGATAATAGCCCCATGTATTCGAGCACCAACACATAGATTGAAGTTTTTTAGGTATAACATCCATGCGTCTAGTTTATAAAAGAACCTAAAATTTTGTTGGAACTCAGTTAACGTGAAATTAGAATCAATTAACTTCATTGGTATTTTAGGATCGATCAATAGTTTTTTGATCGTTGTTGGGTTGTCTTGTATTACAATTGATGATTTGCTTTGTTTGGCCAACGAAATTATCTTTTTCGTAAACAAATCATATTCACTTGAAGATTGATAATTCACTGTTGCTCTAATGTCCTTTGGATTATTTTTAAGATATCTGATTTTTTCATCTATGATATCACCCAATTTTAAATTCGTATTTAACAAGATTGAAGGACAACCACTGACTATACTATTTTTAATGTCCAAATGTGCCAAAATCTTTTTCGTATTCTCATCTCTTATAAATATGTTATTACACTTAGAGGATAACAACCTAAGCAGATTCACCAGTTTATCCGAAAGAATCCTCTCGTTCTGTTTAAACGCATCATAATCTATCTGACTACCTAGTCCCATCGCGATACATTTACATTCACTAAGCATCAACATGTTTGTTAGTTCCATAATATATTCATCTCCTGTATGTGGACCGATTAGATTAGCAAACATAAATACCATTGCATTTAACGGTTTGTTAATAATTACATCATGTACTGTTCGAATGTTAACTACTTCCTGCATTATCTCAGCAGACTCTAAGTTTGGTAAATTAGTATTCTTACCAGTTGCTAAAAAAGTAAGTCCAGCATTTAGAAATAATAAATTACCACTATTATATCCAAGATCCGCAAATATGTCTTCCACTAGCTTATTAGTATATTTGCTGTAATCATCCTGCAAACTGGGGAAAAAACAATATCCAATTTTCATTCTATAATTTATTTATGCTATTAATATAATGAAAGAATCCAAAATAGTCTTATTAGGACATGATGCTTTCCCAGCAGGTTCACAGCTCCTTCTTTTGAATATTGCTAAACATTATGTGCTAAAAAATATTAAAACCCAAATCTGTCTGCTGGGTGATGGTGTTCTTTATTCACAATATAAGGATATTTGTGATACAAGTATCTTTAAAAAAGAGGATGACTTGAAAAATTTTATATCATTGCTAAAAAAAGAAGGGTTCCGATACGTTCTTTCTAATACTGTTGTTACAGGAAATGCCGTTAAACTTTTCAAAAAAGCAGGTTTCCATGTCATTTCTCTAATTCACGAATTACATGGATTTATTCAGCAAAAAGGATTTCTCTATCATTACAACAATATTCTTTATTTCAGTGACGTAACTATCTTTCCTAATCAATATGTTATGGAAACTAACAATAAGTTCCTTAACTCTAATCTATCAGTTATTAATACAAAAATGTTAATTAAGCCACAAGGTCTATATAAAACTATGGTCTACGATGAAACCGCAAGATTGATGGTACGCAAAGAACTTAAAATAAGCGAAAAAGATTATATCGTAATTAACATTGGATATGGTTATCATCGCAAAGGATTGGATATATTCGTAAATGTAGCTCACAATTTAAGTACGATACATTTTCTATGGATTGGTAATATCGAAAATAATTTCTTTAAGTCTCACAACTTAGAAGTTCCCTCTAATGTTCATTTAATACCATTTACTGATAATGTAAGTAAATACCTGAGCGCGGCTGATGTCTTTTTTTTAAGTTCTCGTGAAGATCCTTTTCCATCAGTAGTTTTAGAAGCAATATCACTTGGACTACCCGTAATTTCGTTCGACTCTGGTGGTGGTTATGTAGAAATACTCCAAGACGAACGTTTAGGTAGAATGGTACCCTTTCTGAACCTTGAGGCAATGTCTCAAAAAATATCTGAATTGCTACTTAATAAACAGAATCTGGTTGACATTAATTATCGTAAGCGTTTTATACAAGAAAATTACGATTTTAGCAGTTATTGCGATTTCTTATTAAATCTTTTTGTAAACGATTCTTTAAATGATACTATGTTACAACAAATTCCTCACTTTCCTACAATTTCTACGATTGTACCAAATTATAACTACTCTCAATACTTAAAGAAACGACTCAATTCAATTGTTAAGCAAACATATCCCATACATGAACTGATAATCCTTGATGATAAATCTACTGACAACAGTCTTGCTGTTATTAAAGAATTCATAAAAGATAATTCCGACTTACCAAAATGTAGCATTCTTGAAAACGATAAAAATTCCGGTTCTGCTTATATGCAGTGGTATAAAGGAGCAGTACTGACAAATGGGGATTACGTATGGATTGCAGAGGCCGATGATAGTGCTGAACCTGATTTTCTCAAATCTGCAATATACATTTTTGAAAGCAACTCTGATTTGGCTTTTGTTTTTTGTGATTCATCGCAAATAGATGAACATGATAATACTATTGGCAAAAGTTATTGGTCATATATGAATAACGCGATATATCCATCCAATCTAATACCTCAAATAAGTAACGAAAATTTTGTTATGTCTGGTCCAGATTTCGTCAAACGATATTTATGTGTTAAAAATATTATTATCAATGTAAGTTCGGTTGTATGGCGTCGTTCTTGCCTTTTAGAAGTATTAAAATTAACAGAGCAGGATCACGATAATCTCAAAATAGCATGTGATTGGAAAATGTATGTATTAGCAGGATTACATAAAGGAAAGATAGGTTATATATCAAAGTCCAATAATATACATCGTCGACACTCCAGCAGCGTCATACATGCGAGTAATAATCATAGGCACTTGGAAGAAATAATGATAGTACAGAAATATATATCGTCACAATTAGAATTAGATAAAGAATTATTAATAAAACAGCAGGAATATTTAAGATATTTAAGTAAAATGTGGAATATTTAGAGATGACCCAATTATTCAAATCCTTATGTAAGTAGATACATAAGAATTCGTAGCTGCGAGTAACAAAAAATTAGTAAAGATTTGGCTGAATAAAAAGGTAACTTGACATTTATAAAGCTGTAATCTGACCTGCTCTTCGTGTTTGTATTTCATCAATACCATAACAAGCTTCCATATCACCGTCTTTGCAAACATATGGTACATGGTATAAAAACTTCAAATAAGCGTCTTGATCCGAAGGTATAATAGTGTTGGGTAAAGTGTTGAATGCCATCTGTCCATTGTTCACATCCCAAACGTCATCAACATTTCTGAACAAACCTTGACCGGGTGTTCGTAAAGATCCTGTACCGGCCGCGAATGGAGATGCAGAAAATGTCCATTTATTGTCTGTATCATCTCTATCTAGACATGAGGGGCCACGACCTGGATTACCAACATTATCTGTGGGTAAGATATTACCAAATGGATTATTGGGACTAGCCATCTGACATGAGTTCTGTTTATTAAACTTACAGGGTCCACAACTATTAGGAGATAAAGACATACTACAAGTTCCAAATGTTGCTCTGTTTTCAATCGACCCTAATAAACCTCTAGTTGAATTACAGTCTTGTGGTCCACAAGTACCAGGCATTCTTCCACCAGAATTTCCAGCGATTCCTCCTCCAATACCTAGATTTGGATTTCGTGCTCCACAAACCATATTATTGGGTGTTTTTGAAAAATCGATGGATGAAGAGTGTATATTATCATCTCTTCTAATATTGTCTCCTAGTCGATCACCCATTTTAAAAGCATCTTGTAAGGAATTTAAAGGAGCTGGAGCACAAGATAAATTATTAGCTCTAATCTGACCATTGACAACATCATCATTAATTGGATCATTCTTCAAAAACAGACTTTTGCCTTCATCGAATTCTGGCATAGTTCCTTGTGATCCACAGTTTGAACCCGGACGTAAATCAAAATTTGGTAATCCTTCTGCACCCATATTTGCCATATTATCATTTGGAAGACCATTTGTTTCAACTCCTTTCGAAATTAGTTTATCGTCTGCATTCACTGGCTTTATATTCAATCTACCCTGTTCCATATCAAATAACTCAGTCGGTACTTGAAATCTCGAATCTGAAGTCGGATTCAAACTTTGATCTACGAGATTTATGGATGGAGCACTTTGGGTATTAGGACACAAAGCTGTCTGTGTTGTTATTGTTTGTGGGAAATTACGGTCTGAACGATCATATGTTGTGGATTTAATAATTTCTGGATACATTACTGGATTCTCTTGTAAAGCATCATCCTTTTCTAAAGCATCATCCTTTTCTAAAGCATCATCCTGCTCTAAAGCATCATAACGTTCTGCTGATGAATCATTTGAACCCACCTGTGTAGCACCTGATGTTAAGCCCTTAACGAATTTCTTATATATGAAGACGGTTCCTAATAAACCAAGTAAAGTAAAAAGTATGATTTCTTGTTTCTGAAAATATAACCAACTAGCAAGTCCTAAATAGAGAATAAACCTAGCAACATTATTTAAATTATGTAGGCTAAGGGTCGAACCCCGTGGCACAAATTGTTTCCAATTGGCCTGGGTTACAAGCGATTTTGGATCATCCCACCAAAAACTTTCTTGCATCTTTGATGATTAGCTTCCAGCTTATATTTTGATACAAATATTATTAAAAAGATAAAGAAACATCTTTACCTTTTATAGTTCCAGTTATTTTATTATCCTTATGTTAACAGATATTCCCTTTACACATTATGAGATAATTGCATGTTCTTCATGGTTTCCAACATTTTCATAATTGGATCCGGAGGAAGGTCTGAAGGAATACGATTAGATTTCGAAACTGTGTTTTTAGCCCGTCCAGGTTCTAGTCCTACTTGTTCCTGTCCTTGTTCATGTCCTTGGTCCTGTCCTTGTTCCTGTACCCGTTCCTGTCCTTGGTCCTGTTCCTGTACTTGTTCTTGTTCTAACAAGCCTTGTTCTAGTTCGGATCCTAGATGAGTTTCTTGAGAAACTTGTGCCTGAGCCATCTCTCTCTGCATATTGGCATTCAAGCTCGCAAATAGGTTATTAATCATAGGAATCGCATCTTCTTGCGATGTACCATTCTCAGATGATAATTGTAATTTTTGTTGTATATCCCTAAAAGCATTCTGAATCATTTCTGTCTGTTCTACCGTAGGTTGAGGCATTTGGCCAAATGTCTGGTCTAATGTTGTCTGGCCTAATGTTTGTGATGCATCTCCCAGAGCTCCTGCAGCTCCACCAGTTCCAGCAGCTCCCGCATCTCCTGCAGCTCCAGCAGCACCAGCCAAATTATCTGAAATAGCTGCCTTTGCGGCGTCAGTATCAAATTGAGACAATAACATTCCAATACCAGGTATTTTTGATAGATCTTTCTTCATACCATCTGCCGCATTCTTTAGATCATCCTCAGAATAACCTCTCTGTTTCATTTTATCTTCAAACTTCATTCCTAAACTTGTAGCTACGGATTGAAGACCTTCTTTATTTTGGCCCGAGAAAAGACCCATTATCACTTCAAGAGGTGGTTTGTTTTCAGGATTTAATGCTCGCATATACTCTTCTGGGTTGATCTCATTTCGCACATCATTAATTATCTTTGACAACGGATTATCACTATTGAAAATCTTCTCAAAATCCGCTATGTTAGGGAGATTAAAACCACCAACACCATCGTTTTCCTCTACATCTGGCTCTTCCTCTATTTCCTTCTCTAATTGTTTAGCCAATCTCAAATTTTTCATGATCGAAATAGCCCAACTATCATCCGTCTTACCAAGAGCTAAACATGAACTTACATATAGGTTAGTCAAACTCTTCCAGATCGTTTTCTTCAGATTTAAGGCTTTTTCCGCTTGCTCCTTACATTTTTCTCTTTCCAATTCATCTTCTTCAAATTCCAGATTATGCTCTAATGTATCCAAATGTTGCCAAATGTTATACAAGTCAAGTCCAGAAATCAGTCGAAGATCGCCCTGATTATAGTCTGTTGCAAACAAAAAATCATCTTGTTCTGCTATCAACTTAATATGCGGTTGGAAACGCTCGTGAACATGTTGTAAATACTCTTGAATTCTGTTGTTATCTACGAGTTTTGAATACTTTAAGAAGCAATGATCCAAATTCTCCTTCACTTCTCCATATCCTAACTCTTCCAGTTCATGAAGCTTATTTAATAGATGAACAAGGTAATTATTAAAGATAATTTCATAACGTTTCGTGGTTAGCGTTTGAGGTTTCGCAGGTAAATTAGCTGATCCCGTATTCGAAATACTAAAGGCATCTTCGGACTTCTCCGTTCTTGGTCTCTGTAAGGAAACACCCCCTAATTTTGTAGATTTAGCAACGGGTTTCTTCGTTTGAGCACTGAGAACTAGAGAATTAGGTTGAACAAGCCTCTTTCCCACATTTTTTTCTTCTGTAGCTTGAGATGCCTTGGGAATAGCTCTAGAAACTTTTGGGGCAGAAGCCGCTACCGATTTGGTTTCCTTTTTTACATCTTTTGGTAATGTACTTTTGTTACCTAAAGTCTTTACTGTTTTTGAACCTTGAGTAACGCCCGATGTCCCAACCTGATTGGAATTTGCTGCAGTCTTTTTCATCATTTTACTGAGTATACTATATCATAAAAAATCCTATATGTCATGATACGCGTCGCTACATTCTGTCTACAAAGTACGTCTAATAATTCAATTATTCTATTTAGCTTCTCAACCTTGAGCTTTGATATCGTCTACTAAATTACATTCTCCTTTTTGTAATAGTTGGATAGATAAATGTTGTAAATATGTAATGATAAAAAAAATGAAGTTTTTTATTTGCTTTTTAAAGTGTAAGATAGTAAGACTAATAAATGTTACGTTTACCATCTGTTAACCTTTTCAAAAGAATTGTATCAAGATTTTCTGTAGGACAACTACCAAATGTGTCATCAACATCTAGTATGATGTTGATGACACGTGCGTATTCATCTTGTTCCTCTGGTCCCGCAGGACCAGAGGGATCTGGATCGCCAAAATGGAATCCTCCTGTGATAAAATTGGAAAACAATAATTGGAACCACATGCAAAGTTTTAAACAGAAAATAATTTATTTTTACAATTTACCCTATCCAATTAAGGAAAAACTATATATGAATGGTCTGTATGGAGTAGGTTTTATTGGTGGTGTACTGCTTTTTACAGGATTGTTTGCAGACATAAATTGTCTAGGTGCACTTGGTTGTGGGATATTAGGTTTTTCTATAATATATCCAATAGTGATTGTAGCACTTGGTCTCAGTGCAGGGATACATTTATATAGAAAGTTGACTGGTAGAGGTGGTGAAAAGCGTCAAGGGTTGTTTTGACCAAAGTTTGGTTTTTTGAATTATTCAATAATGATGTTCCATTATTAAAAAATAATTAATAACACCGCATATTATCGAAGTGGAAGTGGGAGCGGAGGTCAAAGTGGAAGTGGGAGCGGAGGTACGAGTGGACTGGGTAGCTGATATACTGAAGTGTATTTTTCTATTTTCAAACTAGGTAATGACAATTTGTCCTTTAGTTCAGGTTCGAGAGTTAAATCATTAATAACCTTAAGAGTAAATATTAATAATGCACATTAAAGATAAAATTTAGAGAGATATCTGTTACCAGATGAGTTCGAGTTATGTTAAATTAGATTATCCTTCTAACAGTTTCTAGGGTTTGACGAAACTTTTAGAAATAGTCTAAGAAACGTTATATAGAATGGTGAATGAATCATGCCCCTCCTTACTAGGAGAACTACTAGAAAGGGTGGTCAGAAATCTAAATTACTCTCTAAAGCATAAAGGGGTAGTAGATATTACCGAAGTAGCTCGGGATATATTGACCCAGAATCCTCATTTAAGGAATAGGGTCATTAATAAGGAAACCCTGACAGGAGTTAACTTAGATACCCTGGAACCTAATGATAGGTTTTATTATGAAACTAATAAGAACGTGTGGCTCTTCTCTCTTGAAGAACTTAAGAACCTTTTTGATGAAAATGCTAATTATGATATAATAAACAATCCATACACTTTGGAACCATTTGAAAAAGAAACAATAAAATCGATTAAAAGACGTTTACAATATAATAAAGATTTAGAGAATGCATCATCAGATTCGTCTCTTAGTAGCTCAAATAACAGAGTATTAGAAAAACAAACACAAAAAGAAACAGAAAAAGAAACAGAAACACAAAAAGAAACAGAACCTCAAATACAAGTAATAAACCCTGATCATATTAATCTTATTAATAATGATCTAGGTGGATACCATTACATTGGAGATGATGATTTAGATTCTATGACTTCTGATGTAGTGGATAAACAGGATGAAAAAGTCGGTGAGACTCAGATGACAAGAAATGAATCATTTAATGTATCTCATAGAATGACAGAGTTTTTGCATCGTGTATCATATCTTGGATGTTATCCGGATATTAATGGTTTTAAAGCCCTGAAATGGGAGCAAATCATAGAGTTTCTTAAACATTTGATAAGTGATTGGCCAGATCTTTTAGAGGTATTTGACTCGGAAGACTTAGAAATAGATACGATACCCGATTATAGTGTTTCGAATAGGACTATTATAAAGACGGAAAAGGATACTTTGGAACAGATATTAAACAGACGAAACCTAACTGAATCGGGTAATATACGTGAATTGATACATGAAGATCAAAAAGCTATTGTGAAATTTTTAACAAAGATCGTGACTCAGAATGATAATAATGATAATTCACGCGCCTTATTATTTACGACTGAACTAGCATCATACTTAAGTCAGATCGAAGACAGAGTTCGATTACAAGAAAATGACGAAGCATCCGAAAATGTAAAGGATGGTGAAGATAGAATTAGTCCTGAAACACAGAGAAGAAATGGAAGACACGGAGGACAAAGGGGACAAAGGGGACAAAGAGCCGAATTACAACCACAAGAGACTTATGAGAGAATGTTGGCAAGGTTAAGAGCCCAGCCGGATAACGAAACATTTGTACAACAAGTAAGATTCATTATAGAGCATATTGTTGAAATGAATACATATTCATTAACTAATAGCGAAGTTGAAACTTCGAATGTTACTTCATCAGATAACCAGAATTCGGGTACATCTTCAGGTACATTATCAGGTACATCGTCGGGAACTTCTTCGGGTACTTCATCGTTCGTAGTTGCCGATGATACGGCATCATTCTTTTCGGCGGATGAGAGTGATTAAATGTTGTTGATAGTGGATTATATACTAGAATTCCAATTACCGATGATCAAATGACAGATTAAAAAATTGAAGTTATTCTGTGTATCTATATGCTACTTATCAATCACACGATCTAAACATGCCACCACGGCGATCATACAAATAATATTGTTACTGGCTATGCTACTACCAGCAGCACGACTGGAATTACTATTAACAATGCTGGTGCCCACACTCATACATTCACAACCGATTCAACTGGTTCTGGTGTTCCAATTGATATTCTAAACCCATATCTTGCTATTAACTACATTATCAAATACTAAGCATGGTATCCACACAGCAAAGTATTTTTTTTTTTAAGTAAGTGTAGTGCTCGTTTTCACCAATGCTCTGGCAGGAGGCGACTTGTGTCCTTTGGTTCAATGTCAAAACCCATGATCCATTCAACCTCATCTGTAGTAGGGGTATCGGCGTTATAACATTCAAAACCATCTTTCTCCAACCGTTCTTTCAGAACGTCAAATAGTTCTTTGTCTATGTCAACCCGTACTGCCCAACATTGATCTTCCTCATGCAAACCTTCGTTATACTTAACGAGCTCTGGCAACATCTTCTTGTATTCACCCTTCACACGGTCATAGATTGCATTAAATGCTGTCTCCATATCGTATCTTATTACATTTAGTAAAAAAATAGTAAAAATATATCATTTTTATATACATATTATATATATGTATATATCAATCAAAAAATTGAATAATAATTTATTTATCATGAATTACTTATGAAATAGATATGAGTTCCGATTTTAGATGTGGTGTTTACGAACATTATAAAGGCAACAAGTACTTGGTGTTAGGCATAGCCAAACATAGCGAGACATTAGAACCACTCGTGGTCTATGTTACTCTATATGATAATCCACAAAGTAAAATGTGGGTTAGACCCATGAAAATGTTTATGGAAGAAATTGAGATTGAAGGTGTTAAACGACCTCGATTTAGATATGAAGACCCGCATTTGCAAACTTAATCAACCCTAATCTAATGACATCACCATTTTTCCTTTGAAAACGGCCTAGCGGCTTGCTAAAGAGTAAATCTTCTTAGAAATTTTTTATGCAACAAGTCTTGCAGCCTGAATGGAGCTCATAATCACCCGTATGAGGGAGTCTCTTTAGTTTCGAAAGAAGTCGATACGTCTTCTAAGTAGTAAAACATACTATCATAATATATATACGTAATGTATATATGTATATATCAATCAAAATTGAATAATAATTTATTTATTGTGATTAACTTATAAATACAAAAAAATTCAATGCAGAAGGTAGACCTTCTTGATCTTATTGAGGTTGACCTGCCTAAAACAGCATATGAACATAAAAATAAGAAATGTAAAAAAATGGATTTAACAGGATTTGTAAAAAACCCTGTTGATTTTGTCAGAGATAAAAAATTCACTGAGAAAGAGCTAAAAATTATCTGCAATTATACGGCTGGCTTGCAAAGCCACCGACATTTATTAGTTCTGTTGTTTTTTAAAGTTATTGACAGATTAACCATTGATCTATCAATGGTACTTAATCTATTCATTAATAACAATTTTAATTGTACAACTAAACTATACGACTATATTCCAAGTAATGATCAGTTTCGGGTATTATGTATTGGTATCCCATTCTGGGAAGATACTACACAGAATTTCTTAGATGGTTTAATTAATACTTACCTAACACAATCTAAGATTGATGAGAAAACATGCACACAGATTATTCGCTACTATGCTGCTCGTAGCGTAGGCTCGAAGGAGTTGTCAATTAAACTCATTAATCGAATGATTAATGAAGGTATTACTCCACATAACCGCACATTTGCTCCAATGCTCACTAATACTAATACTATTAGTGATCTTATTGACATAAGATGGCATGTGACTGAATATTGTAATAGTAGTCCAAATATAGCTTTTTATGAAGAGTTTTTCACAAAATGGTTTGCTACTGCTGCTGCAGCTGCTTCAGCTGCTTCGGCTGCTACTGTAACCGCTGCAACTACTGATACTACCGATGCTACTGATGCTACTATGGTAGTGTCTGAACCAGCAGCTTCAGCTGCTGCTGAAGCAGCAGCTGAACCAGCCGCTATAGCAGCGACTATGACAGCGGCTATAGCAGCAGCCATGACCACCAATGAATTCTTAGTTAGTGAACTAAGCAAGCAATTGCTACATGAGTTTGACTTTCAGAGAGTTTCCAAACAAACACAACGATACATCCCTTACGATTTCAGAGAACTATCCGAAAAACCTACTGCAGTTAAGCCAATTGATCTCATGACTTACGAAGAAAGATGCGCTGCTGCTGATCGTGAGGTTGAGGCGTTCGAATATTCTATCGAAAATTGGAGAGATTACGCATTCACACACTTTCTTGGAGTCTGGAGGAAATATGGTCTAATCTGATTATACATATAATAATCCATCCTGTACCCGATACCTATCCGGAGAACCAATTTGTCTAGAAAAAGTTTATCTTAAATAACAAAATACATATGTAAGGAGAAATGAAGTTTATGTACTTTGGCGCAGGTAGTAATACTATATAAACATGGAATAGTGGATAGCAATTATAATGGTGGAAATCAAAAATAATTGGGATAGTCAGCTGTTAGGCAAGTAGGTCTTGAACAGAAAAGTTTTTTCACGGTTTTCAATACATACATGTTTCTGTACATAGGCTGGAAGTGCATTGAAATTTTCAACCCATCACTGGAGTGTACCCTCCTTGCCACCAAATTTTTCATATTTACCACCAATATGTAAACATAGAATTGAGTCCTTAAAAGCATCATCGATGTTATAACTAGTGTGCATATGCTCTTCCATTATTTGATAGACTCACTATGGACCAAAGGAAAAAGGACTAAAAAAAGGACCAAAGGGACAAAAGACAAAAACGTTAACGCTATTATCATGAGTAACTCGCTCATGATAATTAAAATCTAAGGTTTTAAGACATATAAGGTTTATACATCTTTTTCTTGAGCTTGTCGTGAAAACGGCCAAGATCAATAACACGATAGCCTGCATTATGCAGATCCCAACCTAGAAGCTTGGCCATGGGACCACAAGAGAGATAGAAAAGAGTGTCGGATGGTTCAGTCTGGCACTTAGCTAGTGTTTCATCATACTTTTGAAAGCAATTGGTACTTTTAACGAGAATAAATTTAGTGTTTTTAGCTTTTTTGAACATGCGTTTAAGGCGCCAATCTTCGCAATGGTGTACACAAACTACGTTCTTGTTGGTAAATAGAGAAATAATCTGTCCAACCAATGTGAAATCATATACACGAGAAATGTTTGAATAATATAATGTATCTGGATTTAAGAAACCTAGATGATGCTGCCTACCTGGAGAGGCAGATTTTACAAGATTCGGAGAATCTGTTTTGACTATCTCTCTTAGTCGAGCAGCTAAATCTTTATGATGTACTTGAAAGTACAGACTAGACCCTTCCATCACATAGAATTCACCATCACCAAACCTTATAAGGTTCTT
>Ga0075163_10008599_pt1 | contig 13425 bp, 14 predicted proteins | sample JI1023141ADNA_FD_71478 | JGI IMG/M metagenome (GOLD analysis project Ga0075163, IMG submission 71478) | Wastewater effluent complex algal communities from Wisconsin, to seasonally profile nutrient transformation and Carbon sequestration -... | ecosystem: Engineered > WWTP > Effluent > Algae...
TAATATGAGTGCTGTTGAAAGTCTGTGTACGAGTTGTATGTTGCTTGAAAACGGTTCAGTTTCTTTTATCGGTGAAACAGAAAAAACACTTGCCAGGTATTTATCCAATGGAGAAGCTATCCTGCGGGAAACTTTTTGGATGAATTCCAAAAGAGACAGTAGGAAACCACTTGAAATTTTGGACGTCAAGGTCTGCATAACAGGGAAGCAACCTCAATTGAAGTTAGAAATAGTATGCACACTATTTTCTAACACAGATCATCAACCGAGTTTTATTGCCTTTGATGTACTGTCGGACGACCACACACCTTTATTTCAGGCTATTCCAACAGAGAAGAAATTCATCAAATCGGAAAAGAATGCACAGTCTATTGCAAGCTCTATTAATTTGCCCCCTTTAATTCCGGGTGCATATTGGCTTTCGGTTTGGGTGGGACCCCAGTATTATGAGACCTATGATTGGCAAAGGGAAATAGTATCCTTCATAATTGATACTTCCCCTATGGAAAATCGAACTCATCCTTATTCAAAGCGTAACGGTTTTTTACTCACTTCTTCTTCCATAGTAGATGAAATCATTCTTAAGAACAGCAATTAATCAATTGGGCTTTGAGATAGTTAGAAAGCATCCAATTGAACGAAGAGCAAAAGAGATCTTTCAGAAGTATACTGACTATACGATGATCTCCGAATCGATGTATGTTGAAAATTTAAAGCTCATATGGGACTTTAGCAGTGTAAAAGGTTGTGTGATCGAATGCGGAGTTTGGCGAGGGGGCATGAGCGCAGGGATAGCCTCCTTGTTGCCAGATAGAGAATTCTTTCTCTTTGATAGTTTTGAAGGACTGCCAGAAGCAAAGTCAATAGATGGCGAGCGTGCAATTGCCTGGCAACAAGACACCGAAAGCCCAGGTTATTACGAAAATTGTACTGCTGAAGTAGGGTTTGCCACCAAGGCAATGGTAAGCACAGGAGCGACCCATCATATTATTAAGGGATGGTTTAAAGACACCTTGCATACTATAACCCCTGCTGAAGAAATAGCTGTCCTAAGACTAGACGCGGATTGGTATGAATCAACAATGGAATGCCTTTCAATTCTTTTCCCCAAAGTAAAACAAGGAGGCCTCATTATTTTTGACGACTATTTCACCTGGGATGGTTGCTCACGAGCCGTTCACGACTATCTGAGCAAAATAAGCTCAACTTCCCGCATTCATAAAACACCTCTGGGAGTTGCGTACATTGTTAAAAGCGATTAGCATGCAAAAAAATTATATCCATACGGAGTTGGTTCACAATACAAGAGCTGCCAAAGTGATTGTGCCCTTTATTAGGGAATGGTTCCCAATGAAAAATGTGTTGGACGTTGGATGCGGAACAGGTACGTGGCTGAAAGTTTTTCAGGACCATGGATTACTTGACTTTTTAGGATTAGACGGTTCATATGTCGATCGCAACCAATTGGTTATTTCTGCATCAAATTTTAAAGAGGTTGATTTAAATAGACCGTTTGACTTACAACGAAAGTTCGATATTGTTTTATGCCTTGAAGTTGCAGAACATCTTCCTGACACATCGGCTGATGATTTAGTTTCATCCCTGTGTAAGCACGGGGAGGTGATAATATTTTCAGCGGCCATTCCGGGGCAAGGAGGACAAAATCATGTGAATGAGCAGTGGCCTGATTATTGGCAGAAAAAATTCGAGAAGCATGGTTTTTGGTTTCACGATATGATACGAGAAAAATGTTGGGGTAACACTGATGTCGATTGGTGGTATCGTCAGAATATTTTCGTGGTGAATAAAATTGTTAACAATAATCCTGTGTTGCCCTTGGTGCACCCGGATTGTTTTACTCAAAATATTGATTCCTTACAGAAATTAAATTCCACTATAATGTCTGGAGATCTGGGCATACGAGAGTCTTTTCAGATTTTGAAGCGAGCAATTGTTAATAAAATCCGAGTAAGAAGATGAAAGGTGTTTCGGTTATCCTATGTTGTTACAATAGTTCGCAGCGATTGCCCAAGACGTTAGAGTATCTAAGCAAACAACAATTCCCAGCCTTCCTTACATGGGAAGTGGTGGTGGTGGATAACAATTCTACTGATGAAACAGGGAATGTGGCAGTAGATACATGGAGAAGACTGAATGTAGAAACGCCATTGGTGCTGACTTTTGAAGGGGCTCCGGGGTTAAGTCATGCTAGAAAAAAAGGAGCCGAAATGGCCAAGTATGAATACTTGATTTTCTGCGATGATGATAATTGGTTGTTTGATAATTATGTGGCGCAAGCGTATCAAACATTATCAAGTAACGAAAAGATAGGAGTGGTGGGAGGAGAGGGTTTCCCTGTGGCGGATATTGAGTTTCCTGCTTGGTTTTCAAAAAGGAAAAGGATGTATGCCGTTGGTGATCAGGAGGGAAACGCGAGGGTCAATGTTGTGTATGGAGCAGGCATGGTTTTAAGGCGCAGCATCTTTCATAAAATCTATGACCAACTTCCTCCCCTCACACCAGATAGAGTGGGGAAGAAATTAATTGGTGGAGGTGATGATGAAATCTGTTACCGATTCAAAATTCTTGGTTTTGATATTTTTTTCGATCACCAGTTGAAATTTTATCATTATATCCCGGCCGCCCGTTTAACCGAGCAGTATACCTACGGGATTTCAAGCGGGTCTGGGTATTCAAAAATGCTACTTATGCCCTATTTTTACTTCTTTAATAAGGACCATTCTTATTATGCGAAACTGAAATATCTATGGATAAAAGAGTTTTTCTATCTTCTTAAGGAGTTGGCATCTTCCAGGGACAAACACAGGATGATTCATTTGCTAGGTTCCATGAGCATGATACTGAAATATCGATCAGAGTATGATAAAATGGTATTGAGCATCTATGAGACTTTTAAGGGGAATGTTTCTTTGAAAGATCGTAGTGTATGAATTGCTCGATAATTATTCCAACTTTTAACCGGGGGCATCATATTCTAAAAATTCTTGATTCTTTGGCTGAACAAACATTTAAAGATTTTGAAGTAGTCATTTCTATTGACGGATCGAAGGACAACACACGTGAAGTAATTGAAACGAATAAAGGCCAATATACTTTTCCGATACAGGCAGTTGTGCATCCAAATGGAGGACGCGCAAAGGCAAGGAATCGCGGGGCTCATAGTGCGAAGGGCGATGTTTTGATTTTTTTTGATGATGACTGTCTGGTTAATCCAAATTCGGTAGAGTACCATTGCTTGTTTCATAATCATCATGCCAACTCAATTTTAAATGGCCCTGGATTGATTGATACCAATCGCTTGAAAAATGAATTTGCAAAATTTAAAGCCGAAATAGTAAGTGACTGGTATCGACAGACTGACGAGAGCGTTTTAACGGAAGGTTTTGAACTCAATGGTCAAAACATTTCAATTCCCCGGGAGCTGTTTGAGCGAATGGGAGGATTTAATGAGGAACTTACGGATGGAGAAGATTTTGAATTCGCGTATCGTGCAAAGAGCAGCATGGGAATCTTAGTGTATTTCGACTATCGCACCTATGTAATGGATTTTGATGATAAAGATATTCTGTCTTTCTATAGACGAAGACAAGAGGCGAATAAGGGAACTAGCAAGTTGTTAGAGATTTATCCTGCACTTTTGGAATATCGATCAAAGTGGTTTTTTAAATCGAAAAACATCTTCCACTATGGTTTACTGTTGGGCTTGCGCAATGAATTTTTTCTCAGATTCACGGTGCTCCTGAGTTACCTTATTCCAAAGTTTGCGCATACGGTTAGGCAAAAACTATATGCAGCCATATACACAGCAAACTATTATTTATATATTGAATGATATGAAAGTCGTCATATTTGCTGGAGGCTTAGGCTCTAGAATTTCTGAAGAATCACATTTGAAGCCCAAACCGATGATTGAGATTGGTGGCCACCCCATACTTTGGCATATCATGAAGCTTTATCAGGCACAAGGGTTCAATGAGTTTATTATTTGTCTGGGTTATAAAGGGTATGTTATAAAAGAATATTTTAGTAACTACTTTTTGCACAACTCAAATGTTACGTTTGATCTTGCGAATAACAACATACAATACCACAACCCCACAGTAGAAAATTTTAAAGTCACGTTAGTAGATACAGGAGTATATACAAAAACTGCTGGTAGGTTGAGAAAAATTAAAGACTACCTGGGAAATGAACCATTCATGCTAACCTATGGCGATGGTTTGGCGGACATTGATTGCAAACGTCTCATAGCGTTTCATAAAGAGAGCGGCAAAATAGCGACAGTGACGGCCATACAGCCTTCTGGAAAGTTTGGCGTTATTGAATCAGAAGAAAACGGTGTTGTACAGGAATTTATCGAAAAACCAAAGCAAAGTGGAGGCTGGATTAATGGAGGTTTTTTTGTCCTGAATCCTGAAGTTTTTGATTTTATTCCTCAAGAAGCAGATGAAATAATGTGGGAGGAGGAACCGCTCAAGAAACTAGTTGCCGCAAGGGAATTGGTTTCGTATCATCATCAGGGATTTTGGAAATGCATGGATATTTTGAGAGATAAAATCGAGTTAGAAGAGTTGTGGAGCAAAAGCGCTCCTTGGAAAATATGGAAGTAAATATTTTTTTTGGTAAAAAAGTATTTGTCACGGGTCATACAGGATTTAAAGGATCGTGGTTGCTGTTGTTGCTTCATCGCTTAGGAGCCCAGGTAAAGGGATATGCGTTGGCCGCTGCAGACCAGTCATTATTTGCTATTCTTCATTTAGAAAACAGTTGCCTGCATATTGAAGCAGATATTAGAGACAAGGAACGGCTGAAAAATGAAATTTTAGAATTTCAACCGGACTTTGTTTTTCATTTAGCAGCCCAGCCTCTGGTGCTTGAAAGTTATCGGGATCCGGTATATACTTTCGAAGTAAATCATTTGGGTACAGTTTACTTATTGGATGCCTTACGGTTCTTGAAGAAGCCATGTGCCACAATCGTGGTTACAACAGATAAAGTTTATGAGGACCAAAAATCACTGCATCCGTACAGAGAGACCGACCGACTCGGAGGATATGATCCATACAGCACCAGTAAGGCAACGTGTGAGCTAGCGTTAACCTCCTACCGAAATAGTTTCTTTAATGCCACTCTAGGTAACAATACGCAGGCAATTGCATCTGCAAGAGCAGGAAATGTAATTGGAGGAGGTGATTTTTCAAAAGACAGATTGATACCTGATATATTTCGTTCCCTAGAATCGAATGCACTAATCAAGCTTCGTAATCCGGATGCAATCAGACCATGGCAACATGTGCTGGATGCCTTGTACGCTTATGTATGGTTAGCAGCGCGTCTGGCAAGTAAGCCTCAGGACAGCACTTTGCAGACTGCTTGGAATTTTGGACCAGAACCTGGCGATTTTCTACGTGTAGAACAAGTGGTTCAACAGTGTATTAAGATTTACGGAAAGGGATCCTACAAAATTGAAAAGGCTAACCCTCTTTGGAAAGAAACACAGTTCTTGACACTGGATATTAGCAAGGCAAAGGCAGAATTGAAATGGCGCCCAATGTGGGATGCAACAATTTCCATTCAAAAGACTATGGCGTGGTATCAGAAGTTTGTTAAAAATCCTGACACCATCCGTGACTATACAACGGCTCAAATTGATGAGTTTTTATCAACCCAACCGATTGGCCATGCATAAGGACGGGGGGTTGTCTTTAATATATCGGACGCGCTAAAATTTCAGAACATGAAAGTAGCCATCATTGGCAATTCGTCTTTTTTAGCACGGCATATTAAAAAATGTTTGGCGGGTGAGAACATTCAGATTCAGGAGTTTGGCTCCCTGGAATCTACTGCGGATTTTCATTATTTCCGTTATCCGGAGAATTTGATAAAGGTTAGCCACCTTAAAGAAGCCAAGGTAATCTTATACCTGGCAGGTGCGGGTATTCAGCCTAAAAGTAATCCTGATTTAGCAACTTTATACGGTGTAAATACTTTCGAGCCGATTCGGATACTAAATGCATTAAGAGAAGATGGTTACTCAGGAACATTTATTTCGTTTGGCTCCTATTTTGAAATTGGCAATTGTAGGGATCATCGCGCTTTCTCAGAAGAAGAAATCACGTATTCAGCTCTTCTGGCATTGAATGAGTATGGTACCAGTAAACGTTTGTTTTCTCGTTTTCTAACAGACCTGAATCAACAAAAGCTCCCTTTTAAATTGCTTCATTTTTATTTACCCAATGTTTATGGGGTAGGTGAAAACAGTCAACGACTGATACCCTATATAGTTAATTCACTAAAAAGCAATGAATCCATCCATTTGAGCAATGGTCATCAGATAAGGCAATATCTTCATGTGAATGATGTTGCTAGCTTTATTACTCGATTGATTCAACAATCGTCCATGCGTATCGATTCAGGATTTTATAATTTAGGATCTAGGGACATTCTTAGCGTTAAAGAATTAGTGATGCAGGTTCTTCAACAGGCGAGCGAATTAAATTGGAAGATCCCGGAGATTAAATTTGGAGAGGTTGCCACCAGAGATATGCATGCGCCATACTTGGCGATAAATGACCAGCGTGTTAGAAAAGTATTTGAATGGAATCCTACTATTGAACTTAGTAAGGGCCTCAAGGATTACTTTGCAGTAGTATGAAAAAGCCATCTTCATCGATTGAGTTCTTGGATCTTCCTCGTTTTGCAGACGACAGAGGCTCATTTAATAAACTGTTCAACAAAAAGTTGGATGTATTGAAATCATTTGAAATACGACAGCTTAATTTTGTGGACAATCCTATAAAGGGAGTTTTTAGAGGTTTACACTATCAAGACCATGAATTTGCGGAATCAAAAATATTCTGTGTGTTGAAAGGATCGATTGAATTGGTGGCGTTTTGTTTTGAGAAAGAACATGCAGATTTTCGTAAAACCTTTTCGTTCCGCCTAGCCAACGGTAGTTCAATTTTAGTCCCAAGAGGTTTTGCAACCGGCTACCTGGTTTTGGAAGATCACAGCCAGGTACTCTATATGTCCGATAAGGACTACACACCTTCCGCAGAAAGAGGAATTTCATGGAAAGATCCTATTCTACAGTTGAAGTTTTCTGATGAATTAGTTACTTCTGAAAAAGATAAAAACTGGAACCCCTTTGAAGTTAGTTGAGATTTTAATACCCACCTATAATCGTGCAAGCGATCTTTGTCAAAATCTGAATCATCTGAAATCAGAGATTGAACATCACAACCTGCAAGGGGGGGTGGCTATACTTATTTCTGACAATGCTTCAATAGACAATACACCTCAGGTAGCACAGGATTTTGTTTCATCAAATTCGCATTTGGATGTTCGCTATTACCGAAATAAAACAAACATTGGATTGGAGCGAAATGTTGTCAATGTATTTGAGGCTGCTCAAGCCAGCTATGTGTTGTTTTGTGGGGATGATGATTTAATAGCTCCTGGATATTTGTCCTTCTGTCTGAGGCAGATGAAAGAGTATAAAGGAAAATTGGGCTGCGTTATCCCTGGGTTGATGGGAATTGACAAAAGTGGGACGAAGAAAATCGGCCGTATTGAAAATTATCAATTTAGAGAGCTTCCACCGGGTTACGATTCAGTCTACCTCTATTCTCACTATGCTCATCAAATGTCGGGTCTTTTGTTGAGGACTGACGGTGTGTTAGCCTCTTATTTGAAACAAACAGAATTAAGAAACCCCTACCTATTTATTTATTTTATCGCCTTTAATTTATACAGGTACCCCAGTATCTATGCACCTGGTTTTAAAACGGCCGTACAGACAGAAAATGAAAAAGCATGGGGGTATAACGAAATCGGACTTCTGGATGAAGTCTTCAAATCCTATTTGTACCTTGAAAAGGTTATAACAAAAGATCAGTTAGATTCCCTATTGGTACAATTTATACGAATGCATTCCTACCGGTTAGCTATTCATCCCTTAAAACCGATAGCGCTGATTCAGAAGTACAAAAAGGTTATCGGCAAATTACCTTATAACTCTATGTTGAATAGAAAAATTGGTCTTTTATTTCTAAAAGAGTACTTATTAAGTTTTAAAAGGTGGAATTAAGAAATAAAAATATCTTATTGATTTCTCCGGAACCATGGAGCCATATTTTTGTATCGAAACATCATTATGCAATTCACCTGGGACAGCGCGGCAACAAGGTTTTTTTTCTAAACCCTCCTCAGTCAGGACAAGAGGTGGTTGAGACTAATTTTGAGAATGTTTTTTCTGTTACGTATGATGGTTTTGTAAGTGGACTCAGATTTCTTCCTTCAGTTCTACAAAAGAAAATCATAAGGAAAAAGTTTGACTCTTTACAAGAGTGTTGTCGCGTACGATTTGATATTATTTGGTCCTTTGACAATTCTGTGTTTTTTGATTTCTCAGCTCTTCCCAATCATGTACTGAAAGTGAGTCACATTGTTGATCTGAATCAAAGTTTTCAAATCGAGAGAGCCGCTAGGACGGCTGATTATTGTTTCTGCACGACAGATTTCATCAAAGAAAAACTTCTGCGGTTTAATCCTTCTGTTTTTAAGTTGAGCCATGGGTATAATCTACAGACGACCACGCGTGCTTTACCTCTTCCGGGCAAATCAACAATTAAGACTTTTTATGCTGGGAATCTGGCGATTCCATATATTGATTGGGCATCGATTGATAAGTTAGTTGAGACAAATAGAGGTGTTGATTTTGTTTTTGCAGGATCCAATAAAACTGTCCTGCCCAATGATGTAATTCAAAGTAACTCAAAGCAAAGTGTTCTCAATTCATCAAATTGTTTTTTTATAGGTCCTGTTGAATCGAATGAGCTCAACAATTATATGGTTTCCAGTGACATCCTATTGGTGGCATATCAGGCGGATCAATATTTCGAACAAGTTGCAAATCCTCATAAAATGATGGAGTATCTAGGGTCAGGGAAGATGATTGTATCCACGTTTACAGCTGAATATGAACAATTAGCAAAAGATAAGTTATTGGTGATGAGTAAGAGTAACAATGAATTTTCTTTGCTATTTGATGAAGTTTTGAAAAATCTGGAATGGTGGAATAGCAAAGACAAGCAACAACTTCGAAGCGCTGTGGCATTAGAGAATACTTATTTAAAATTGATCGAAAAGTTTGAGAAGTGGATTGATACTAACCAAATTCAATAGCGGACACAACAATGTTTTTCAAAACAATTGTAAGGATAGTCACCATCTTGTTTTGATAGTAAAATTTCATGTATAATGGAGTCAACGCTAAAGGAGGAAGCAAACAATACTCATCATCAAGTTATTTTTCCAGGACTAACCTCAATACGAGGGGTAGCCTCACTGGTGGTCTTGGTATGCCATATTGATCAATTTCACTACTTGTTTGCATATAATAGTGTTGGTCTAATGTTGACTGGTCTTGGTGAGGATGCTGTTACAATGTTTTTTGTTTTAAGTGGATTCCTAATTACTTTTTTGCTTTTGAAAGAGAAGAAAATGACAGGGAGAATAAACATAACCTTCTTTTACATAAGAAGAATTCTTAGGATTTGGCCTGTTTATTACGTTGCTTTATTCACGTCCTTGTTGTTGATGTATCTCGGCATTATTCCAAAACTTCCCAATACTGAAGTCGCGATACTGTTGTATTTGTTTTTTGCTGCAAATGTTGCTTATGTTTCAGGATATGTAATTCGGGCGGTGGTTCCATTGTGGTCGGTTGGTGTTGAGGAACAATTTTATGCTATTTGGCCGTGGATTATAGAAAAATCAAAAAATGTGTTGATAAGCATGGTTGGGGTGATAGTACTTTACGTCTTTCTAAAGGTCATAGTTTGGCACATTGATCAGCAGGGTGGTGAGTATGCATTATTGCGAGTAACAAGAATTGACTGTATGGCAATTGGGGGATTATTTGCATATTATCACTGGCAAAACCTAATTCCGAAGATTCTTTATACCTGGTGGATTCAGCTTTTGTGTATTTCTTCGGTCATAGGGTTGTCATTCTTTAACGTTGCATTTATCTATGATCTTGATGATGAGTTAAAGGCACTGCTGTTCGGTAGTGTTATACTAATGCTAGCGGTAGGTAGAGTACGGAATCTACGCTTTTTTGATTCCGCATTTCACTTTTTAGGGACAATTTCTTATGGGCTTTATTCTTATCATATGATTGTAATCTTTCTGGTAGCATTTTATGTTAATAAATTTGAATTGGTTTTGATTAAGCAAAATGAATGGATTGCGGCATTCATAGTGTGTAGTTTAAGTGTACTGGTTTCGTATGTATCTTACCGGTTTATAGAGAAACCAATATTGAAATTTAAAAAGCTATTCACGGCTGTTTGATTAGATTATTGGTTAATAAATGGAAACGAAAATGGAATTTCAAGAATATGTCAATAGCTACACGTTAGACTCGACCACTAATAATTACATCCACAAGCATTTTACCGAGGCAACAGAAGCAAACGATTTCTTGTTTAAACACAGAAGTTTTGTTGAACAAAACAAACTGGGATTTGGCGATCGGGCCTTTCACTTTATGTGGTATTTGCTTCTGTTGGAGTTATTCAGAACAAGGAACTCTCCAAAATTGCTGGAAATAGGAGTTTATAAAGGCCAGGTTATTAGTTTATGGAAGCTGATAGCGAAAAGAATGAACCAGGAGTGTGATATTTCTTGTATTACTCCTTTGTCAGGTAATCCAGCTCCTCGAAACAAGATCATCTATTGGTTTAAATATTTAACGAGCAACAAATTTCGCGCTGCGTCTAATGCTGGAAATTTTTATGCGAGTGAAAATTACCTTGATATAATTAAATCCTTGTTTGAACAATTTGACTTGGAGTTTAAATTGAATCTATGTAATGGGTTGTCAAATAATCCTGCTATACTCTCAAAGTTTGAACATATTGATTTTGATCTTATTTATATCGATGGTGATCATTCGAGGGAGGCAGTGGAGGAGGACATTGTAAACTTTGCACCAAAAGTTAAGGTGGGTGGTTTTTTAGTAATGGATGATGCTTCATGCAATATCCCGGGTGGAGAGAATAATGAATATTGGAAGGGGCATCAATCGGTTTCTGACGCCTGCGAAATTATACCCACACTGGGTTTTGTAAATGTTCTGAATGTAGGGCATAACAGATTGTACCAGAAAATATGAGAAAGGTCTGCGTGCTGATTCCCTATTATGGTCGTTGGCCTTTATTCTTGCCAATATTCTTAAAGAGCTGTTCCTACAATAGCCACATTTCATTTCTCTTTTTCACAGATCTTGTTCCTCCTGCCACATACCCTGGTAATGTTTATTTTCATTCAATTCCCTTTTCTGGAATTAGAAATTTAATTAATAACATTGTTGGCTTTGACACTGCATTAGCAACGCCTTATAAACTTTGTGATGTGAGGCCAGCCTATGGATTAATGTTCAAAGACTATATTGCGGGTTATGACTACTGGGCATGGGGCGATATAGACGTTATTCTGGGGTTTAATGATTCCCACATTAGGGAACTCCTTGCTGATGTGACGAATGGTTACGACCTGATTTCTTTTAGAAAGAATTGGGTCTCTGGAAGCTTAAGCCTAGTTCGGAATAATGAAACCATGAACACATTGTTTTTAACGAGTAGTGATCTTAAAAAGATTTTATCATCTCCTGAGTACATGGGGTTTGACGAAATAAGTCTTTCCTGGCATCAGGTTCGAAACAGACCAATAGAAGAGGTTCGCTTTCCTCATGATAATTTTACTTGGCTGGTAAAGAATGCTGCTAAGCAGGGATTGTTAACGGCTTATTTTGGAGACCACATTAAAGAGTCTATTTCTGAGGGAGATTTTGTTATGGTAGACAATGGACGAGTATTGGATGGTCATGGTACTTCTTACCTTCACTACCATTATATAACTGAAAAGCGTAGACCCTATTTTAATTATCCGAAATGGAGTGACATTCCTGATCGATTTTACATCACAACAACGGGTTTTTATACGGAACATGAATTTCGTGCGAAGAAATGGATTGGTTTTTTCCGCATGATGTTTTCTGTACCATTCATGGCTATTGATTATGCAAAGAGAATCACAAGAAGACTTTCTCGATAAAGTTTCAATTATTATTCCCTTTTATAATGCTGCCCAGTATTTACACGAGGCAATACAGTCAGTTCTTGATCAATCGTATCCAAACTGGGAGCTGCTTTTGATTAACGATGGCAGCACAGATGCATCAAAAGATGTTGTTTTCACTTACAAAGACACTCGCATCAGATATTTTGAAGATAAGAATAAAGGAGTAAGCGCAGCTCGGAATGTTGGATTGCTCAATATGAGGGGTGAGTACGTTTGTTTTTTAGATGCTGATGATATTCTAACGCCCAATAGCCTAATCGATCGAGTTCGTGTTTTTAATAGTAATTCTGATGTGTCCTTTGTAGACGGCACTGTTTATGTTACAAACCGTTCTATTAAGGACGTCACAAGGATCTGGAAACCAACCTTCAAAGGTTATCCAAAACAAGAACTTCTGCATTTAAAAGACACGTGTTTTGTAACAGGTTCCTGGATGATTAGAAAAGAGGCCATTCATGGTATCCGTTTCCGCGATGGCCTTACCCATTCAGAAGACTTACTGTTTCTGATTGAAATTTCAGGAGGGCATCGATACGACTTTACTGAAACCACTACGCTATACTTCAGGCGCACTGGCACATCGGCAATGGCTAACCTTGATGGACTTGCCCTTGGGTACATTACGACTTTAACTATTCTCACCAAAGCAAAGCTTTTTGACTCAAATTCAGATCGCTCTAGGTATAAGATCAAAATGATGAAGGTAATGTTTCTTTCATACCTGGCTGATAAGAAATGGATAAAGGCTTTTAGCTTTGTGATGAGGGTGTTGTTTTTATGATTCGAAATTTTCTTTTTGGGATACTATACAAACTGGGGATCATTTCAGGCTTACATTGGATTAATCGGAAATCTGACCTATTCCCGGTGCTGGTCTTTCATCGAATCTCCCCGCATAACGATCGGTTTTGGCCACCCTTGTCTCCTCAGGCTTTTGAACAGATAATTATCCTCTTAAAAAAACATTATAATATTCTTATTTTAGAAAACCTTTTTGAATACACAGCTGCTGATTTAAGGAAGTGTTGTTTCATCACATTGGATGATGCCTTTGAGGATAATTATACATGGGCCCGACCTCTTTTGCTAAAGCATAGTGTTCCGGCTTCTTTTTTTGTTCCAACTCGTTGCGTAGGTTCGGATGAAGTTGTGTGGCAAATTCAATTGCGCAATAGTCTAAAGCACACTTCATGCAATCTGTTGGAAGTGGGTATCGCGGGGATACATTATTCCTTCGTTCTATCTACTGAAAAG
>Ga0075163_10008600_pt1 | contig 13423 bp, 12 predicted proteins | sample JI1023141ADNA_FD_71478 | JGI IMG/M metagenome (GOLD analysis project Ga0075163, IMG submission 71478) | Wastewater effluent complex algal communities from Wisconsin, to seasonally profile nutrient transformation and Carbon sequestration -... | ecosystem: Engineered > WWTP > Effluent > Algae...
ATACATTGGCTCGGGCAATCGCCTCTGGCACAGGCTATCTCGAATCTGAGGTACGCCTGCTACAGGAGGCGTTGGATGGCGCAGAGAGGCGGGCCCTCGACACTTATCCGAACACTGACCCCGGCCTCATTGGCAACTGGCAGCTCCTCGCCACCATCGATGCTCTCGTGAGCAAGGAAACGATTTGTGCGAACTATCATTTGGCGTGGTTCAGGGTGTTGTCATCGACGGGTGGCGATGAGCAATGAGCGGTGATCAACTCAACGCGGACGTAGAGCAGTATCTCCAGGCTGCCGGCCTCAACATCACCCCGCCTGTCATCACTTCAGACCCGCTTGTCAGCGGAGCGGTACCCATCGAGCAGCTCCTGCGAATTCTTGGGATCGCCGCGAATGCGGGTGACCCACAGGACAACGCCGAGAGCCTCGAACAACATGCGGAGCGGGATGCGATTACCACCGAGGCCGCCAACCAGTTTTCGGCGCAAGACCAGAACGCGGCCGCCGAGGTGAGCGCACTAAGTCCGGACGGGTCACAACTTGCACAACAGGTTCCACAGATGGCGTCGGGAATTGCCGGCGCGCTCGCTGGAGCGTTGGGCGGCGCACTGCAGCCACTCACCCAGATGCCGCAACAGCTGGCTCAAGGCGCCCAACAAATGATTCAAACGGGCATGGGGGCTATCCAGCAGGCTGCAGAACCGGCCGGCGAACTGGACACAGCAGATCCGGCAACACTTCCCGGCGAGTTCGACACAAGCTTTGATGACCTCGGCGACACGACTGGAGCAGGCGGTGGCGCTGGAATCGAGGGCACCTCTCCGACAGCAATGCTCGGCCCGCCGCCAATTCCGTCTGCGGGCACATTTCCATCGGCAGCCCCGTTCTCGCTGGCCGCGGGACCAAACGCCGCGCCAACGACATCTGCCCCTTCGCCGGGAGTCTCCGGGATGCCGATGGTTCCTCCTGGAGCCATGCGCGCCGATGGCGTGGACAAGGACGCGAAGCCTGACGCCAAACGGATTGCGGTGCCACCCGTCAAGAACGGTGCGCCGGTTCAGGGCCGGATCACGGTTCCGCCGCCAACGGTCGTCAAGCATGTTGACGGGAGCAAGCCCGTCACTGCAAAGAGAGTCATCGTGCCAAAGGCACCTTCATCCGCCGAGCCGGAGGCCTGAGCAACCCGCCGGATCGACTTCATGCCGGCAAATGAAATTAGCTAAACCGAACCAAACCTTTGCCAGAAGCTAAAGCTTGCCTTACCTTATTGCCCATGGTGTGGGCTGAAGCGGTTCCGAATTTGCTGATCGCTTTGCGCGAAGGCCTGGAAGCGGGCTTGGTCATCACCATCCTGCTTGCCGCCGTAGCCCAGCGAGGCCAATCGGAGGACGCGACCCGCATCTCATCTGCGCCCGTATGGCTGGGTGTCGGCGCGGCATTGTCGCTGGCAGGCAGCTTCGCGGCGGTGCTCACATTCACCACGGCAGAGATGACCACATCCGTTCAGGAAGGCGTCAGCGGAACGCTGGGCGTCATCGCGGTCGGTTTGATCACCTGGATGGTCTTCTGGATGCGGCGGACCGCTCCGGGATTGTCGCGCCAGATCAAGGGCGACGTGGCACGCGCGGCTGCCGTCGGTACCGGGGCACTGACGTTGACGGCATTCCTCGCGGTGGGCCGCGAGGGTCTCGAAACCACGCTGTTCATCTGGACGGCAGTACGGGCGTCGGGTTCGACGATCAGTCCGCTTGTCGGCGCGGCAATCGGGCTCGTTCTCTCAATCGGCCTCTGCTACCTGCTCTACAAACGAGCGATCAAGCTGAACCTGAGCCGGTTCTTCACCGTCACCGGCATCGCGTTGATCATCATTGCCGCCGGAATCCTCGCCTACAGCCTCGGCGATCTACAAGAGGCCGGCTGGTTGCCCGGCCACACCTGGCTGGCTTTCGATCTACACGGATCCATCGATCCGACCTCGTGGTGGGTCACCTTGATTTCGGGCGTCACCAACCTGACGGTCACGATGACGATGCTTCAGATAGTCGCGTGGATCGTGTTCCTCGCCCTGGTGCTCCCGGCCTTCATCCGCGCCACCCGCACCCCGCCGCCCAAGCCCGTCGACCCGACCGAGGCTGACACCGAACCCAGCCGTTGGGAGCGCCTGGTGGCCGGGCACATGTGGCCCACCGCTGCCGGCCTGGTCCTGACACCAATCGTGATCGCGGCATTGATCATCGCGCTAATTCCTGCCGAGCGGGACAAGACCCAGATCGCCGTGTCGGTGACCGACAACGATTGCGCCAAGGAATGGAAGACCGCGGGCGGCGGCACCCAGACGTTCCAGGTGGAGAACAAATCAGGCAAGGTCGGTGAGGTCAATCTGGTCAACAGCACCGGCGGCGTCGTCGGCGAAATCGAGACGCTCGGACCGGGGACCACCGCTGACATGACCGCCGTCCTGGGAGATGGCGAGTACACCTTCAAGTGCTACCTGTCCGGTCAGTCGGTGATGTCGTCGGCGGCGGCGCAGATCACTGACTCGGGTTCGACCACATCGACTGCCCTCAAGCCAGTTTCGATCGAAGACCTGACTCCCGCGAACAATGACTACCAGAAGGCGGCGACTCGGGCACTGACTGCCCTGACCGGTAACGTCACGGCGCTGAAAGCGGATCTCGCGCGCGGCGACATGGGGGCCGCTAAGACCGATCTGCTTGCCGCACAGATGAACTGGGAGCGTGTTGGCGCCTCCTATTTCAGTTTCGGCGAGTACGGCGAAGCCGTCTCGGGCTTACAGCTGGGGCTTCCCGGCGGGGTCAACGACCCTGATTTCAAAGGCCTGCATCGCCTCGAATACGGGATCTACCACGGTCAGCCTTCAGCGGCTCTGATTCCGATCGCCGATCAACTACTCGTCGATATCAAATCGGTACAAGACAATCTCGGCAGCGACGACCTTGCGGGAGACCCCGCGAATCTCCCTCTGCGGACACACGAGATCCTGGAAGATGCCCAACGCGATCATATTTCGGGCATCGATGATCTCGGTAGCGGCTCCGCCTATCCCGCGACGGCAGCCGACATCGACATCACCCGCATTACGCTCAATTCCCTTACGCCATTGATCAATGACCGCTCGCCACAACTGGTTTCGACCATCGACACGCAACTCAACGCTCTGTCGGATGCACTCAACGCCACCAAGGGCCCCAGTGGGCAATGGCGAGCGCCGGCCCAAGTGCCCGCAGCGCAGCGCCAAGACGTCAACGCCGCGCTGGGCGCCGTACTGGAGACGCTGTCAATCGTGCCCGCCCTGCTCGAGATCCCGCCGGATCACTAGCCAAATTCCACTGGATCATCGAACCAAAGGGTCATCGAATGGATGTCAACCGTCGAAACTTCGTCCGCGGCGCCGCTGCCGGCGCTGCGGGTACCGCACTTGCAGGGGGATTGCTGATCGGCGGTGCGCGATCCGATGCAGCAGCCAACCGCAGCGCAGCCTCACAGGACCAACCGTCTTTCGAGTTCGATGGCGAACACCAGGCCGGGATCCTTCGTCCGGACCCAGCCAACATGCAGTCCTTCGCGTCGGTGACGGCGTTTGACCTGACGGCAAAGAACCGCAATGAACTCGTCGGGTTGCTGAAGACGCTGACGGAACGTGCCCGCCTGCTGACGCAGGGCGGACCGATCAACGACTCCGGCGTGGGCCGTCCGCCATTGGACAGCGCCGTGCTCGGAAACGCCATGCCGGCCGACGGCCTCACCATCACTGTTTCACTGGGGGCGAGCGTTTTCGGCGATCGATTCGGCCTGCAGAAACTGCGGCCGCTACACCTCACCCCAATGCGGGTGTTTCCCAACGATGCCCCCATGCCCGAGTGGACCGGCGGGGATTTGATGCTCCAGCTCTGCGCCAACAATCCCGACACCATCCATCACGCCATCCGGGACATCACCCGCCACACCCGGGCGGGGATGCAGATCAAGTGGAAGATGCAGGGCTACAGTTCTCCCCCGCGCAACGACGGATCGTCGCGAAACCTGTTGGGATTCAAAGACGGAAGTGCCAATCCAACTCCCAAGGAGGCCGGACCGCTGATCTGGGTCGATGACGCCGCGGAACCTTCCTGGACCCGCGGGGGCAGCTATCAGGTTGTGCGCCTGATACGCATGCTGGTGGAGTTCTGGGATCGCGTGTCGATCAATGAACAAGAAGGCATGTTCGGACGCAGACGCGAATCCGGCGCACCGATGGACGGCAACCTCGAGACCGACATACCCGACTACGCAGCTGACCCCGACGGCAAGGTCACTCCCCTGGACTCGCACATCCGCATGGCGAATCCGCGAACCCCAGACACCGAGAACCAGCGGCTGCTGCGTCGCTCCTACAACTATGACCTCGGCGTGGATCCGAACGGGAACATCCAGGCCGGTCACATCTTCATCGCGTACCAACAGGACATCCAGCGCCAGTTCGAAACCGTGCAGACGCGCCTCATCAACGAACCGCTGGTCGACTACGTTCAGCCTTTCGGCGGCGGCTACTTCTTCGCACTACCGGGGATTACAGACGCAGACGACTGGTACGGGCGAACGCTGCTGCAATAACAAGGTAGTACGCGAGCCCCAGCACCCATCCGGCGAGAACATCGGAGGGGTGATGGACGTTGAGCGCGACCCGCGCGAATCCAACCAGCAGTATCAAGCCAACACCGAACGCGGCAGCGAAGATTCGCCACCGCTCCTTGATCGCCGGCCACAAGACGTTGCCGAATGCCAGGATTCCAACCGTGGCGCTAAAGGCATGACCTGACGGAAATGACGTCGAAGAATCGTAGACAAATGCCGTCGCCGGCCGAGGCCGCTGAACCAACCACTTGGCCAACACCAGTACAAGCGCCATCAACTCGACGCTGACAAACAGGTACAGCGCTGTCGCATAGTCCCGTCGATAAGCGCTCACGGCAATCCCGATCAGGCCTACAGCTTGAAACACCCTCGACGTCAGAATCATCGAAACAACCACCCACAAGGAAACCCAGCCCGGCCTGGTCGCGCCAAAGTCGTGAAGCCAGCGGAGCCACTCGTCGTCTATCGCACTCAGCCATGCCCAATTGCGGACGTAGCCGATCCACATCAGTGCATAGACAGCCAGCGCCGACACGGCGGCAACAGCGGATCGAGACATCCAAATCGGCTGTGCGGAATCAGTCATGGGCGGACCTGAGCGACGACGAATATGCGCCGGAATGGAAACAACGTTGTCCCTTCTGGACGGACGGGATAAGCAGCAGCAAGCATCGGGATGAGTTCAGCACGGAATTGTTGCCACTGCTCATCGGCCAGTTGATCGCGCACCGGTGTCAGAGCTGTTCCTGTGATCCAGGTCAGGACAGGATTCTCGCCGGTGAGTCCATGCACATAGGTGGTCTCCCAAACATCGACATCGCATCCGGCCCCAATGAGCAGTTCGGCGTAACGAAACGGCGTCTCCACCACATCCGGACGGCGAAACGTGAAATCGCCCAATAGTTTTGACCACGGCTCCCGCTGGGCGAGCGCACGAATAGCGACATGCGATGGTGCGTCGAAGTTACCGGGGACCTGCACTGCAATCCATGCACCGGGGTCCAGCGACTCCGCCCAGCCAACCAGCAACTCGGCGTGCCCGGGAACCCACTGCAGTGCAGCATTGCTGAACACGACATCGGTGTCAGGCGGGGGAACGTAGGCCGCCACGTCACCCACTTGGGCAGCAATACCCCGCTCACGTGCAGCCGCGACCATCTCGGGTGAACTGTCCAGCGCATCGACCCTAGCTTCCGGCCACCGGCGCACCAGGTGCTCGGTCAAATTCCCCGGTCCACAACCAAGGTCAACCACCCTCCGTGGTGACTCGGCCCCGACCCTGGCAAGGAGGTCGAAGAACGGGCGCCCACGCTGGTCGGCGAATCGCAGGTAGGTCTCCGGACTCCACATGCCCCAACCCTAACGAGCCGACGGTGGACCACCTTCCTTGCGAGCGGATGGATCCCACCACCCCAACTCGAACTACCCAGCACCACCAACGACTTCCACCACCCCGAACGGTTCTTCGACGGTGACGGAATGGACGAACCATAGTGGTGCCCTTTGGTGACGAGACTGTGACTTAGTGCCCCACGCCACCGTCCCTGTCGTCGTTAACATCAAAATTGGGGCTGACACACCCGCCCCGGAAAGGCGCAGCGACAATGACGTCCGACGCCCAGATAGTGGACCCGTTCGTCGGCCTTCCCGATGACGAGGTCGAGCCTGTAATTCCGCTGCCCGCCATACCCGGCCACGACGCGGGACGTAACGGTCTGCCCAAACGATCCCAGCTGACGCAGCTCCAAAGGGCTGTTGTTGACTCCTCGGCGATCGCTGATGTCGGTCTTCGTACCGCAATCGCGTCGGTCGTCGCCGGGGCCGTCCTTCCCTCAGTAGTCCGTGGTGCCCTGAATCGCTCGGCGTCGAAGCGTGAGCGTCAGGGACTGGAGTTCTACGCCGAGGTCGCACAACACCAGAATTCGGAGCTGTCATTTCCGGCGCCAGTATCGTTGCCTGACGTCAGGGTTCGGCGCGCCGACCCACTGACCGAGTACATCGCCAAGGGACATGTCGACGTCATCTCTTTTCCCAGCAGCTTCCAGCCGCTGAACCCATCAATGCGCGACAGGTGGAGTAGCTACAGTCGCAACAACATCGCGTGGGCCCAGCACTGGCGCCATGACGATGGTCCGCGACCAACCCTGTGCCTGATCCATGGATTCATGGGATCGGCCTACCTATTCAATGGCTTGTTCTTCTCGCTCCCGTGGTTCTTCCACATGGGTTACGACGTCCTCCTCTACACGCTCCCGTTTCACGGGAGACGGGCAGAGAAGTCCTCTCCGTTCAGCGGATACGGATACTTCGCCAACGGCCTCACCGGGTTTGCGGAGTCGATGGCGCACGCCATACACGATTTCCGCTCGATCGTTGACTGGTTGTGCCACAACGGAGTTGACCGCATCGCCCTCACCGGCATGTCGCTTGGAGGCTACACATCCGCACTTGCCGCCTCGGTCGACGATCGCCTTCAGGCAGTGATTCCCAACGTTCCCGTGGTCAATCCTGAGTCGACGTTCGACGATTGGTGGCCCGCAAGCAAGCTCGTTGCGGCGACCAGAACGATCAGCGGTGTCAGTCGGGAAGCCTCGCGCGCGGCGTCCGCCTATCATTCGCCGCTGAACTACACACCCAAGGTTCCTAAGGACCGCAGGCTCATCATCACCGGACTCGGCGATCGGTTGGCGCCACCTGAGCAAGCCGAAGCGCTCTGGGAACACTGGGATCGATGCAAGTTGCACTGGTTTCCGGGGAATCACATCCTGCACGTCAGCCAGCCCGCCTACCTGCGCCGGATGAACAGATTCCTGCGCCCGCTGATGTTCGACTAGCGTTTGAGGCCACTCACCAGGGTGATGCTGTCGATGAGGTTCATCGCTTCCTCGTCCGCCGAAGAGACCGACCTGCCGACGGATGCCAGGTAGTCAGCCAACCGAGTTCCAGAGGCTTCCCACCCGTGCTGGGAAAACCATTCGGCAGCGGGTGCGTGCTGTTCGTTGTAGATCAATTGCCACCACTGCTCGTGCTCATCGGTGGCGTGCCTGGTTTGCGCCACCCTGGCTTTGAACTCCTCGTTGTCCATGGGGCGTCCCTCTTCGACGGCAACTCGGCTCCCCGGGGACGCGAGTGAATTGATGCCGGTGAAGAGCTGTTTCTGCGCATCTCCGGGCAGGTAGATCAACAGTCCTTCAGCAATCCACGCCGACGGTGCACCCGGATCGAATCCGCTGGTGCGCAACGCAGCCGGCCAGTCGTCTCGAAGGTCCACGGCGACTTCGCGTCGTTCGGCCCTGGGCTTCGCTCCGTGGGCGGCTAATGTCTCGCGCTTGAATTCCAGGACCTGCGGCTGATCCAGTTCGTAGACAACGGAGCCCGGCTGCCAATCCAACCGGTACGCCCGAGAATCCAATCCGGCTGCCAGCAAGACGATCTGCTGCACACCGGCAGCGGAGGCCTCAGTGAAGTAGGCATCAATCCGACGCTGGTGGTGATGTCCCAGGTGTCCTTGTCAGTGCGCACGGACGCGAGCCTACGCCGGCGCACTGGCGACAGCCTGGGAGCTTCTCACACCAGCGGGCGGCCGCTCCTGATCCGCCAATCAAGTTCGTGCAGCAGCACGTTGAACGGAAATGCCCTGATGACCGACGGCGTGAGTTTGTTGATGAACCGCACAAGGCCGATCACCCTGTCGAACTGCTCCTGCTTCACCGGATCCCACTCGAGCTTCATCTCGTCGCGAAAGCGCTGGGGCAGGAATCCCGTTGTTATCAGGAGCGCGAACCGCTCGTAGATGCCCTGCAAGGGCCACGGCAACTGCACACCCGGCATCCGTGAGGCGGCAATGGGATACAGATAGCTCCGCACGGCGTCGTCGATGTGGAGCTTGCCCAGAGACTCCTCCCAGTACTGATCGAATGCCGCGCGGTCGGGGGGCCACATCTCCGGCGGGACTTGCAGTGTCGTGCCCAGCGCCATGCCGTCTCGGTAGTGCCGGGCGGCCGTCGCGTCGTCCATCTCACCGATGAACGCGCGATACACGTCGCACGAACCTTTATAGAGACAGGCAGCCACCCACAGCTGCAGTTCCGGGTCGAATGCGTTGTATGCCACCGGACTCTCGTCGGTCGAATACACCTGCGCATGAGCGTGGTTGACGGCCCGACGGAAGGCTTCCTTCTGAGCCGCGGTCCCCTTTGTCGCCACCGCCAGATACGTGAAGGTGGTTCGGGCGCGTTTGATCGGATGCCGATCGACCCGGCCGCCTTCAACGCGGCTCTCCATCACTCCGTAGCCGACGCTGGGATGGGCCAGCTGCATGACGACGTTTGCCGGCCCTGCCAGCAGCGTGACTCCCATGAGCCCGTTGGAGAAGTCGACGGTCGCGGGCGAGTTCATCGGGTATCGCTCGTGACCGCATACCGGCGGTCAGCCGCGGTCTTCGGCCGAGAGTCGGTATCTGACTCAGTGAATTGTCTTGTCCAGCAGGCAAACTCCAGCGTTATGCCATCCGGGTCGCTGAAATAGAATGAGCGGACATATACACCGGGATGAAGCTTGGCAGCCACCTGCATCGGACTCTCGTCATGGTTGAGTACCGGCCCCACCCGCACGCCCTTTTCCTTCAGTCGCTGCCGGTAGGCATCGAACTTCCCTTCGGGCACGTGGAAGGCCAGGTGATTCATCGAGCCGACCGCACTGATCATCTCACCAAGGCCGGGCAGTGCGACGGGCGTCGTAATCCCAGGTGCTCCATCCGGCGCGTCGGCAAACCAGAAGAACGCCACGCAATCACCGTTGCCGCAGTCGAAAAAGAAGTGCTGGCCCATTCCGCCGGGCAGGTCTACCGCCTTGATCAGAGGCATCCCCAACACATTGGAGTAGAAGTCGACTGTCCGCTCCATGTCCGAGCAGACCAGCGCGACATGATTGATGCCGTCGAGTTCGAATTCGGTGTTGAGGTTATTTGGCTTGGTCACGGCGGTTCTCCCTTGACGCCCCTGGATCTGAATCTAACATCAGGTTCAGCTTTGATCCAGGAAGGCTTGCGTGTCGACACTGTCCGAGCACCCGCGGCCGGAGCGCCCCCCGCTACCCACCGCCAGGGGCCGCCAAACCCAAGCGGCGATCGATGCCGCAGCGCGGGTCGTCGTCGCCCGAAAGGGCATCCTGGCAACAACAGTCGCCGACATCGCAGCCGAAGCCGGACGATCGACAGCCTCCTTCTACAACTACTACGAGTCCAAGGAGGCGATGGTCCGTGAATGGGCCATGCGGTTCCAGGACGAGGCCGGGCAACGCGCCCGGACGGTGACCGGGCACGGATTGACCGACCGGGAACGGGTCACCGAAGCTGTGTCCGCCCATTGGAACACCTATCGAAATCGCCTTGCCGAGATGATCAGCGTGTCCCAATTGGCCACCGTCAACGCCGACTTCGCCCGGTACTGGGCGGAGTTGTGTTCGGTGCCGCTGTCCTTCATCACCGGAATGGTCATCCGGGCGCAGGCTCAGGGGCACTGCCCGGACGACGACCCGCATCTCATCGCAGAGGCATTGGTCGCCATGTTCAATCAGTTCTGCTACATCCACCTCAGCGGCGCGAAGACCGACGTCGATGACCAGGCATGTATCCGGACTTTGACCAACATCGTCTTCCGGGCGATCTACAGCGAGGAGAGGCCCTGACCATGGTGGTGCGCGAATTCGTCGGGCTACCCTCGCCGACCGCCGACCGCGCCGGGGCTGGCGGCCACCCCTGCCAGGGCTTGTTCCACCGCAAAAGGGGCTCGACACCCAAAGCTGCGGTGATCGCCACCCACTATCAGATCGACTTCTCCGAGCACTATCTCGCCGACTACCTGGCGGCCCGGGGCATCGGCTTCTTGGGCTGGAACACCCGATTCCGCGGATTCGAAAGCAGCTTCGTTCTCAAATACGCACTCGACGACATCGGCGTCGGGGTTCAGTGGCTGCGCGAAGTCAGGGGACTGGAAACCGTCGTCCTCCTTGGCAACTCCGGTGGCGGTTCGCTGATGGCCGCCTACCAGGCGGAACGCGGTGGAGCGGACGGTTACGTTGCGAGCGCGGCGCATCCGGGCCGTCCCGACGTACTGACAGCCTGGATGGACGGCTCCGTTCTCGACGAAAACGATCCGCTGCCAAGCGATCCTGATCTCGACCTGTTCGACGAGCGCAATGGCCCACCGTATTCGGACGATTTCGTCGCCCGCTATCGGGCCGCCCAGGTAGCCCGTAATAACGCGATCACCGACTGGGCCGAGAAAGAACTGGAACGCGTTCGCACCGCAGGGTTCGCCGACCGGCCTTTCACCGTCATGCGCACATGGGCCGACCCACGAATGGTTGACCCGACACTCGAGCCGACCAATAGACCCGCCAATAGCTGCTATGCCGGAGTTCCTCTTCACGCGAACCGTTCTGCACGTGGAATCGCCGCGGCGACGACCCTGCGCAACTGGCTTGGGATGTGGAGCCTGCGGACGGCCAATACCCGTGCCGAACCCCACCTTGCCCGAGTCACCTGCCCGTCACTTGTGATCAACGCAGATCGGGACACCGGCGTCTTCCCGTCTGATGCCGAAAGAATTTTCGCTGCGTTGGCCGGCAGCGACCGCACCAGAAGATCCGTCGACACCGATCATTACTTCACAACGCCGGGCGCGCGTGACGAACAGGCGGATCTCATCGCCGAATGGATCGGGCAACGGTGGCCGTAGCGTCAGTCAGGGTCCTCGCCCACTTCCTGCCGACGGACCTGGTCATGGAAATGGTTGCACCGGAATCGGATTGGTTGGACATCCGATGGTGCCACGAAGATGACGAGCACACATTGCACCGCGAGCTGCCCGAAGCCGATGTCATCTGGCACGTCCTGAGACCGTTGTCGGGGGACGATCTTCGTCGCGGACCCCAACTGCGGCTGGTGCAGAAGCTCGGCGCCGGGGTCAACACCGTCGACATCGTCACCGCAAGCGATCTCGCCATCGCGGTGTCGAACATGCCGGGCGCCAACGCCCCTTCGGTGGCGGAGGGCACCATTCTGTTGATGCTCGCCACACTGCGCCGGCTTCCCGAACTGGACCGAGCCACCCGCGACGGCCGAGGTTGGCCGTCTGACCCGAGCCTGGGCGAGACGGTGCGTGACATCGGCGCGTGCACCGTTGGGTTGGTCGGGTACGGCAACATCGCCAAACGCGTGGAGGTGATTCTTCGTGCTATGGGCGCCGAGGTTCTCCACACCAGCACCCGAGACGATGGCAGCGACTGCTGGCGGGAACTGCCGGAACTCCTGGCCCACAGCGATATCGTCAGCTTGCATCTGCCCCTGACCGCTGACACCCGCACATTGATCGACCGTGCCGCATTGAGCCGAATGAAATCTCAAGCGGTACTGGTCAACACGTCGCGTGGCGGAATCGTCGACGAGGTTGCGCTGGTGGAGGCGCTCCGGGAAGGAGGGATCGCCGCCGCGGGACTCGACGTCTTCGCCGAAGAACCCGTCGACCCGGCCAACCCTTTACTGACCCTTGACAACGTCGTCGTGACACCACACGTGACCTGGTACACGGTCGATACGATGCGTCGGTATCTGACTGCGGCCATCGACAACTGTCGGCGCCTGCGGGACGGCCGACCACTGGTGAACGTCGTCAATTCCGGTTAGAGAGGCGTGCCGTGGAAGAGCAAGTGCCGCTTGAGGCTCGAACCGTCCGAAAGGTGATGGTCCGCCTCGTTCCGTTCCTGATGGCGCTGTACTTCGTCAACTTTCTGGACCGCACCAACCTCGGCATCGCCAAGTCCGACATCAGCAGGCATCTGGAACTTTCGGCGACGATGTTCGGCCTCGCGTCGGGAATCTTCTTCATCGGATACGTGCTGGTCGAAGTTCCGTCAAACCTCGCGCTGGACAAATTCGGCGCGCGGCGCTGGCTCGCGCGAATCGCAGTGTCGTGGGGAATCGTCGTCGTCGCAATTGGATTCGCGCCCAATGCGGCCACATTACTGACCTTGAGATTCCTTCTCGGCGTTGCGGAAGCAGGCCTGTTCCCGGGCGTCATCTACTACCTGAGCCGCTGGTTTCCCGCTGCCTATCGAGCCCGCGTGATCGCCTGGTTCATGATGGCCAGCCCCATCGCGGCGGCCATCGGCACTCCGGCCTCGGCCTGGCTCATATCAGCAGGAGAGGGCAAGTTCGGTTTCGCCGGTTGGCAATTCATGGTCATCTGCACCGGGCTCCCGGCGATAGTCCTCGGCGTTGCCTGCTGGTTCTATCTCACCGATCGGCCTGCCGACGCCCGCTGGCTCGACGACGACGAAAGGCGATGGCTAGTCGACACTCTCGCCGAGGAGCAGCGACAAGTAGAGAGCCACTTCAGTTTTCCGCTGAAGCGAGCCCTCACCAGTCTGCGAACCTGGGCATTGGCCTTGGTGTATTTCGGGATCGCCTACGGGTTGTACGCGTTGGCATTCTTTCTGCCCTCGATCATCACCGGTTTCAACGAGTCCTTCGGTATCAAGCTCAACATCGTCCAGGTCGGTTTGGTCACCGCGATCCCCTACGTGTTCGCCTCTGTGGTGATGTATGCGTGGTCCAGACATGCCGACCGCACCAAAGAGAAGGTCTGGCACGTAGCAATCCCAATGCTATTGGGCGGCTTGGCAATTCCCGTGGCACTCTACCTGCACAGTCCCATGCTGGTGATGATTCCGGTGACCGTGGCCGCAGTGGGCGTCTTCAGCGCGATCCCCAGCTTCTGGTCGTTGCC
>Ga0075163_10008601_pt1 | contig 13421 bp, 17 predicted proteins | sample JI1023141ADNA_FD_71478 | JGI IMG/M metagenome (GOLD analysis project Ga0075163, IMG submission 71478) | Wastewater effluent complex algal communities from Wisconsin, to seasonally profile nutrient transformation and Carbon sequestration -... | ecosystem: Engineered > WWTP > Effluent > Algae...
GTTGGTGATAACACCAACATGGAGTAAATGACAATTAAAAATACTTCTGTCTTGAACAAAGAAAAGTACGAACCTATAACAACAACATGGAGTAAAATTGCAAGTTGGTGATAACACCAACATGGAGTAAATGACAATTAAAAATACTTCTGTCTTGAACAAAGAAAAGTACGAACCTATAACACCAACTTTGAGTAAATTTGCATGTTGGTGATAACACCAACATGGAGTAAATGACAATTAAAAATACTTCTGTCTTGAACAAAAAAAGCACGAACCTATAACAACAACATGGAGTAAAATTGCAAGTTGGTGATAACACCAACTTGGAGTAAATGACAATTAAAAATACTTCTGTCTTGAACAAAGAAAAGCACGAACCTATAACAACAACATGGAGTAAAATTGCAAGTTGGTGATAACACCAACTTGGAGTAAATAACAAAACGTACATTCATGACAATTAAAAATATTTCTGTCTTGAACAAAGAAAAGCACAACCTTTTAACAGCAAATTAGCAATAGCTACTTGTTCAGCGCAAATTTGGAAGTTCACCTTTCTTTTATAAGTTTGTAATAGGTTTGCAGTTCAGCGCTTCAGTATTTCAACAATTAATTACATGCAAATTGTTAGCACCTACTTTCCCATGCAAACAAAAGATAAGACTTATGTGTAAAATAAAATTCTTAGGGCTATTCTTGCTAATTAGCTTAGCTACTTTACCTGCATCAGCGCTGCAATCCAATCTCGATTCGCTTTACGCCATCTGGAAAAACCGGGCCCAAACTGATTCTGTGCGTATACAAGCTTTCAGTACTTACATCTCGCAAGGTTTCCTATTTTCTAACCCTGATACCTCTACTATTTTAGCAGATGAACTGATTACCTTTGGTAAAAAACAGCCCAACCCCAAAGCTCAAGCTACAGGTTTTAACTTCAAGGGGGTTTTATGTGGTATCAAAGGCAATTATCCCATGGCGCTTGACTATTTTACCCAAAGTCTAAAGATTCAGGAGCGATTGGGTGATCAAAAAGAAATAGTTAATTTACTTAGCAATATAGGCATCATATACTCTGAACAAGGCGATTACCTTAAAGCAGTGGACTATTTCAACCGATGCTTAAAAACCCATGAACAATTGGGTGATCAATATGGTATAGCTCAATCGTTGGTTAATATTGGGATGATTTATAAGGAACAAGGCGATTATCCCAAAGCCCTGGACTATAGCACCCGAAGCTTAACCATTGCAGAGCAACTCGGTGATCAATTAGGCATATCTGCTGCGCTCTCGAATATGGGGAGTGCTTACCTGCTTCAAGGCAACTATTCTAAAGCCCTGGACTATACCACCCGCGGCTTAAAGATTGACGAAAAAATAGGCGATCAAAGCGGAATAGCCGTTGCGCTGGGCAATATTGGGTCTATTTATTTCAAGCAAGGTAATTATCCTAAAGCCCTTGGTTACTGCCAAAAAGGATATAACCTGGCAATGACGCTAGGTGTTTTTCAGGAACAGAAAAAGGCCTGCCAATGCCTGTACGATACTTACAAAGCTTTGGGAAAAGGCAATGATGCCCTGGTTTATCTGGAGAAAATGAATGTTATTAATGATAGTCTAAATGCTGAAGAAACATCAAAGAAACTCCAGCAAATGGAGTTTGCCAAAGTGATGCTGCAAGACAGCATTGCTAGGGCAGAAGAGGCCCGCGTAATTGATGAAGCGCACAAGGAAGAAGTACACCAAAAGAACGAAATCAGGAACTGGTTGATAGGTGCTGCTTTGCTGTTCCTATTGCTGGCCGGTGGGCTTTACATCCGCTGGCGCTTTGTTCAGCAATCGAAAGCTGTGCTACAATTAGAAAAAGACCGTTCCGAAAACCTCCTGCTCAACATTTTACCAGCTGATATTGCCGAAGAACTCAAACAAAAAGGTAAAGCTGATGCACGCGATTTTGAAATGGTTAGCATTATTTTTACAGACTTTAAGGGCTTTACTGAAGCATCGGCCAAGTTGAGTGCGCAAGATTTAGTGGCTGAAATTAATGCCTGCTTTGAGGCTTTTGACGCCATCATGGCGAAGTATGGCATCGAAAAAATAAAAACCATTGGCGATGCCTACATGGCAGCAGGTGGTTTGCCCGTACCATCGGTCGATTCAGTAAAGAACACGGTAAAGGCAGCTCTGGAAATGCAAGCTTTCATTAGCAAACGCAAAACAAACATGGATGCCCAAAATAAACTTGCTTTTGAAATGCGGTTGGGTATTCACACAGGCCCTGTAGTAGCAGGTATTGTGGGCGTAAAGAAATTTCAATACGACATTTGGGGCGATACCGTAAACACCGCCTCCAGAATGGAAAGCAGTGGGGAAGTAGGGAAAGTGAATATCTCAGAAAGCACCTATGGACTGCTGAAAAATAATATTGATTTTGCTTTTGAAAGCCGTGGAAAAATTGAAGCGAAAGGAAAGGGAGAAGTACAAATGTATTTTGTAAAATTGTCTGAACAATGATCATAGCAACTGCTAACCCAAAATGGAGTAGATTAAGTATTTATATTATTGGAAAACAGTTGCATGTTGGTGATAACACCAACATGGAGTAAATAAAATCGTAAAAAAATAACTGCTTATAACGGCAACATGGAATAAATTTGCATGTTGGTGATAACACCAACATGGAGTAAATAAAATCGTAAAAAAATAACTTACTCTTTGTTGGTGTTATCACCAACAAAACCACGATAGTATAAACTTTATAGGTGTTCCAATCAATAAACCAATATTTACTCTTTGTTGGTGTTATCACTTACTCTTTGTTGGTGTTATCACCAACAAAACCACGATAGTACAAACTTTATAGGTGTTACCATCAACAAAACCACGATAGTATAAACTTTATAGGTGTTATCGCCAACTTTACTCTTTGTTGGTGTTATCACCAACAAAACCACGATAGTAAAAACTTTATAGGTGTTACCATCAACAAAACCAATATGTAATTTTAATCCTAAACGAAATTGAATTATATTTGCTGTTATCATCTTCCTTTAGCTTATGCATATTCAATTTTCTAACACCTATTTTTTCACTGCAACAGCTTTAAATTGGAATCTGATATTTGATGAAGTAGCAAAAAATATCATTGTAAAAAGTTTGAAACATCTTGTTGATCATAGAAGAATACTCGTGCTAGGTTTTGTAGTAATGCCCAATCATTTGCATATCCTATGGCATATTTGTGAAAACAACCACTTAGAAGATGTTCAGCGTGATTTCATGAAGTTTTCTGCCCAACAAATCAAATTTCATTTACAGGTGTCAGCGCCAGAAAAACTGAATCAACATTTAGTGAACACCCGTGATAGGAAATACCAAATTTTTAAAAGAAAGCCATTGAGTATTCCAATTGATAATAATTTAATATTTGAACAAAAATTGAATTATATCCATCAAAATCCTTTACAAGAAAAATGGCAATTAGCAGCTGTTCCTGAGGATTACTATTATTCTTCGGCACTTTTTTATGCCAATGGTGTTGATCATTTTAACATGCTCAGTAACGGTTTTGCTTAGAATAAATTTATAAAAAGAAGGGTTAAAATTGCAATTAAAGAAGTAGGAATCGGTTGTATGTTGGTGATAACACAAACATGGAGTAGAACGGTTTTGCTTAGGGCAAATTTTAAAATAAGAAGGGTTAAGATTGCAATTAAATAAGTAGGAATCGGTTGTATGGTGGTGATATGACCAATGTGGAGTAAATTCAGTTGCATGTTGGTGATAACACCAACATGGAGTAGAGTAAACACAATGGTGGTGAAAAATTCAGTTGCATGTTGGTGATAACACCAACATGGAGTAAATTCATTGCAATTAAAAATACTTCTGTTATGAACAAAGAAAAGCACGACCCTATAACACCAACTTGGCGTAAAAATAAGTAGCATGTTGGTGATAACACCAACATGGAGTAGAACGGTTTTACTTAGAGCACATTTTATAAAAAGAAGGGTTAAGATTGCAATTATATAAGTAGGAATCAGTTGTATGTTGGTGAAAAGACCAATGTGGAGTAAACACAATCGTGGAGTGAATTCAGTTGCATGTTTCTGATTACACCAACATGGAGTAAAGTTGCATGTTGGTGATAACATCAACATGGAGTAAAATATTGAAGATGGATTGATAGGAGAGGTGATTAAAATTTTAACTCCTGTTTTTAATTTTTATGGCCTCCACTTTAACTGCAGCATCAACAACAAAGCCCTGATACTCTTGTTTATGCTAAGTGTTAACTTCAATAAAAAATCAGATTGGATATCAAATTTTATTTATTAGTATAAAATAAAAAAAGTAGCGCAAGCCTTTTTTTATGGGTTATTAAACCTTATTTGTTAGTAGATTTTAGTTTGTAATTTGATGATGATAAATAGTTCTCTTACCTTTACAGAGAGATAGCATAATGTACAAAAAAGCAAAAAAAGCTGGTCGGCAAACTAATTGCCTGTGAAGCTATGAAAGGCCTGTGATGAGCGTTTTGAAGGTACATTGGTATTTGTAACATTAGATATTTAATATGCATACAAAATCTGTTTTTACCTTAATGGCACTATTAGGTCTTTTATTGACCAATAAAGTGCAATCGCAAATTACACCAGCCAATAATTACATTAGTGTTGATGTAAGTACTTTTCCACAAAATGCAAGTTTTAATTACGACTCCTGCTTTGCACTTGGAGCAAATATAGGCATGAGCAGTGTGGGTCTTTTTCAGAACTGGACAGCAATTGAAACTGCTCCTAACACCTATAATTTGTCCCTTTTTGATATAGCCAATGTGTATTATCCATTTTATAATATGCCTATTGATTTAACCATTACACCAATACATACCAATAACTTGGAAGTGCCGTCAGATTTGGTAAATACAGCCTTTGATAATCCAATATTAATTAACCGGTTTAAAACACTTTTAGATAGTGTAAAAGCGCACATTCCTGATGTAACACTCTCTTCATTGGTGATAGGTTCAGAGCATGATATTTACATGGGTACAAATGCTGGCTTATGGGCGGCCTACACCACTTTTTATGATGCTGTTGCTGCTTATGCTAAAACACTTTGGCCTGGATTGAAAGTCGCAACAGAACTAACTTTTGGAGGTATTACATCGCAAAGCACCTTAGCTCAAAACCTGAACAGCAATAGCGATTATATTGGCGTGTCGTATTATCCTTTAAACAATAATTTCACTGTTAAGCCACTATCTACAATACCTACAGACTTTGCTACATTGGTAGGTTTATATCCAGCAACGCCCATTTGTTTTTATCAGTATGGTTATCCATCGAGCACAATCTGTAATAGTTCCGAAGCATTGCAAGCACAATTTATTACCCAAACATTCAGCACCTGGGACAGCTATGCAAGTAGTATTAGAATGATAGATTTTACCTGGTTACATGACTTAGACACTGCTGCAGTCAATTTTTATGGTTCTTATTATGGTATTTCTGATAGCATTTTTTTGGCCTATTTGCAATCTTTGGGACTTAGAACATGGAACGGAAACGGTGCGCATAAAGCGGCTTTTACTGAACTACAATGTCAATCCAAACAAAGAGGATATCATAACTTAAACATTAGCTGCACCACCCAAATTGCAGATCAGATACATAGCAATAATTTGATTGTCATTTATCCCAATCCTGCGCAAAATGAACTTTATATTAACTTATTGCATGTCTTGACAAATGCACAAATAAAATTATACAATAGCTTAGGTCAAGTGGCATTAAGCCTGCCAAACTGTAATGGAAACAGTTTTAGTATTAACACCACTCACTTAGCTAACGGCATTTATTCTATAGTGATACAAAATAACCATACACAATTGATAGAAAAACTTGTAATTAATAAATAAGGTAAGCACTTGCAGTAACTTGGAGTAAAAATCAGTTGCATGTTGGTGATAACACCAACATCGAGTATAATAACTGCTGTAAACGCCAATATCGAGTATATTAGCATGTTGGTGATAATACAAACCTTGAGTATAAATCATACCAATATCGAGTTTAAATGATTTCACGTTAGTTATAACAATAACATAAAGAAAATCACTTACCACTCAAATAAATCCCGCCAATAATTAAAACATCTTGCAAAAAATGAATCAACCAGGCCCAAAAAAAGCCGTTGGTTTCGTAAAGTGATTTAGCCAACACAAAACCTAACACACCAGCCATGGTGGCCCCAACAATGCCATTGGGCATACCTGCAAAATGAGGAAGACCAAAGAGTACTGCAGAGATGGTATAAATAACCATTGGACTTAACAAACCTTTTAAAGGAGAAACAATGCCCATTCTAAAAATCATTTCTTCGGCAAAAGAATTGCTTAGTGAAAATAAAATAATCCAAATAAATCCACTTGAAAGCAAGGTCCAATTTACAAGACTTTCCTTTAATTGTAAATACATAAAAATGCCTGTTGCTATGCTTATCACAAGACTTAATGAAAGGCCAGTTTGCAACCAAGTATCATTGCTTTTTATACCAAATATTTTAAGTTCTTGGGCAGGAGCACTTATATTGCCGAACGAGAAATAAGTGATGAAATTTTCCTTATTTAATAAGTAGGTGAGGAGCAAGGCGCATACAGTTATGATCAGCAAAATGATTTGATAATTGAATTGGAAATTAATATAAGCATTTTTAGAAACATTGAAAATACCTGCTGTCTTTACCTTGTTGGAGGCAAACAACATCAAAAGCGTATAAAAAATAACGAGTTTAATTGGTAAATATTTTTTAAATTTTTCCATTTTATTTTTGAAATTTGAATAGCCTTAATCTGCTTCAGAAACGATGCAAAAATCATTCATTGAAGCGAAATAAAAGTTACCAAATGGTAAAAATGAGTGTTTAAGATTGTAAGTTTAGAATTACACTTTAACTACTTAGCCCTTGTTCCATAGCAGCGCAGAAGTTGCGACAACAGAGATGGAGAGACACCTCAATAATAATTGCAAAATAATTTTTCAAAAAAAAAATACATAGACACCAAAACATCACCAACCCGTGACCAACAAATTACGTGCTGCCTTTAAACTACATTTTTGATACTTGCTATAGGCATTTGCTGCACGCGTTTTAATTTGCTCATTTGTTTCGTTAGCCACATAACCAGTAATGGCATCATGCACTGTGTAAGCTTCAGGGGCCATTAAACCTGTGCTCCAAACCAATGGATTAATATTGGCTTGTGCCAAATGCTTCGAAAAAAAACTTTTACTATAGCAGGCTAAAATTATCACATCACGCTTCTTTTTATCGCTGTTCACATAGGTGTTAGTCAGTTCAAAATCCATCAATCCATCATGACCAATATAAGCTACCAAGTCAGCATGGCCAGCTATTCCAATACTTTTATTTTCCAGCAAAATGTTATCTTTTACCTTGCCACAAGCACTATTTAAAAAATCTTCGGTACACTTTTTTATATGCTCACCATCATAGGCATCGGCAATTAAATACAAGTTTTTTGTTGCATGTTTAAATACCAAACGCTCTAAAATAAGGGCATTTACTTTTTGCGTTTTAAGTAATTTCCACTCCGCACTTTTTTTAAAATAAGTACGTATGCCATAGCCACAGCCCCAATATAAATTGCTGTTAGGGTCTTGCCCATTTCCAATGGCTTTGGGAACAGGCACAATGCCTTGGTACTTGTTATCGCACAGCGCCACATAAATATGAATTGTTTTGGCACTGCTATCAACCACGCTTTTTTGAATTGCATAATTTGCTTGTCCATTCAATGATACAAAGCCAGCACCAAGCATTGTAAGCACAATAAATATGTTTTTAAGGCTTGCCATTGAAAAATAATTTTAAAGTCACATTTTTTTTCGTTCACCTATTAACGTAAAAACTGAGTTTAAATTTTGAAGTATCTATTTTTTTGGGCGCATCCCCACTGAGGAGTGGGGCCGGGCCATCCGCTAAATCTTTTTTTGCAGCGCCTAAGCCAGCACCAAAAAAAGGATACCGCTCCTGTCCCTTGCGCAAACTTGATTGCCATTTACAAATCAAAGTCATTCAAAAAAATAGTGGCCTCCCTTTATTTTGCAATGTTAATCGTTTGCCTTAACAGCTCTTCGTTCTTAGAAAATTGAAACATCAGAATTCTTAAAATGTAAAACTAAATTATTTTAAAGTACACACTTCAAATAAATTTGATAGCTGGACTTAAATTTATGCCATCTCTTTCAGCAAATTAATTTTAGCCATTTTCATAAAATTCATTTCCTTCTTGGTTTTAGCTGGAAATTTTGGTCGCATGCTTTCCAATTTTCTTAATATTATTTTGCCAATCAATAAATGCGCTAAACTTTTATCATCAGCAGGAATCACAAACCAAGGTGCCTCTGTGGTGTTTGAGTGTTTTATTGCTTGCTCATAAACCATTTGGTATTTATTCCAAAATTTCCTTTCTTCAATATCAGCATTCGAAAACTTCCAATGCTTGTCAACATTGTCAATTCTTTCTATAAAACGTTTGCGTTGCTCATCCTTTGATATATTTAAAAAGAGTTTAATTACCTGCGTTCCTGATTCAATACAACTTTTTTCAAACTGTTTAATTTGAGCGTATCGTTGCATCCAAAATTCATGATTAATTTGATCAATATGTTGATGATTATGCAAACGCTCTGCTATAACAAGGTCAGGGTGCACTTTCGATATCAAAACATTTTCATAATGCGAACGATTGAAAATAGCAATTTGACCATGTTCTGGCAATTTGATGTGATGCCTCCAAAGGAAATCGTGCTCCAATTCTTTGGTAGAAGGATGTTTAAAACTGCTCACAATAACGCCTTGCGGATTAATTCCTTTCAACAAATATTTAATGGTGCCATCCTTGCCAGAAGTGTCCATCCCTTGTAAGATAATCAGCAATGATTGGCTGTCTTCGGCATACAATTTAGTTTGCAAATTTGAGATGGACTTTAAGGTTTTCCTTAACTGACTTTTAAATTTCCCTTTTATTTTGCTTGTGTATTTAATTTTATAAGAAGTAGGATGCTTATCAAGTTTAAAAGTATCTGTTGTAACTTGTGTTTCCTTGTGTATGCTTGTTATTGATTTCATTTTATTACATTGTTATTCACCTTAGGGTCTATAGTAATTTGTTTTTGGGCATTAACCACTTGCACTTTTGTTGGTGCTTTTTCAATACTTAAAAAGGTACTTACTAAAAGAAGTATAATTGAAATAATAATGGCTGTGGTAGTTAATCTTGCACCTTGCATATATTTTTTATTTCCTTGTTTGGTAATTAAATAATTTTTAATGTATGATGCTTTATTGGCCTCTATTTCATAAAGCAAAATGTCTTTATAAGATTTTGTGAGCAGCTCTTTATACTTAACAACAGATAAGGCTTGATCGAGCGCTTTCCCTCTAAAAATACGTAACATCAATAATATTGAGCCTATAAAAATTGCAATAGGAAAAATTGAAATTACTTGTAAAATTTGTGTTGATTTTTCTAAGCTATTCAAAAAAAATGGAATGTATAACACGGTAAACCCAATGATAGTTCCAGCGTAGGTATGTTGTTGCCGATAAGAATCTACCTGCTTTTCAATAATTTCTTTTGAATTGTTAGCCAGAAATTCTAGCGCCCTTAAATCCTCAATCATCTGTTATTTTAAAATTATATTCATAAAGTAAATCACATTAATTTTTTGTGAACAACCAGTTGAATCTTCGAAGCGATGAGCGACTGAGCATATTATAAGCACACAAATTATCTTACTTTAATGAACAGTTTTTCTGACGGTCTTCTTACTTTTTCTAGCTTAACCAGGTAATCATTTTTAATATCCCTAAAACCCAATGTCATTAACACCACACTTTTAAGGCCTTTTTCTTTTAATTTTAGCAAGTCATCAAGCAAGTTTTTATCAAATCCTTCCATAGGTGTACTATCTATTTTCAAATCTGCTGCTGCTGTTAAACCAATGCCTAGAGCAATGTAAGCTTGCTTTGAGCTCCAATTAAAATTATTAGTATCGCTATTTTTTAATAACTTTTCAATTTGCAATTTAATGGGTTTTAAACTTAATTGGGTCACTTTTCTAACTTTAGCTATCTGTTTAAAATAGGTATCAATTTTTTCATGTGTTATTTTTTCCCAAGCAGCAAAAACAAGTAAAGCAGAAGCCTCAGTAATTTGCGGCTGCATCATTGCTATAGGCTTTATTTTTGCAAGCATGGTCTTATTTTCAATAATTAAAATAGAATAAGGTTGCAAGCCAAATGATGATGGTGCCAATGCAATGGCATTTAAAATGGCATCAAATTTTAATTTAGGAATTTTGTCTCCAGTCATTCTTTTTGTGGCATATCGCCAGTTCAGCGCTTCGTTTAACGACATTAGTGAGTTGTATGAGCACGTAAAAACCAAGCCATTTTCTCATGCGTTTCCATAAGGCCTGTAATAAAATCACTCGTGCCTAAATCATGAAAATCATTCGCAAAACTTTTAATTTGCTCGCGCAGTTTCATAATAATGCTTTGATGATCATCTAAAAGTTCATTTATAAAACCATGGCTATCGTTGGCTTCTCTCTCTTCTTCTGTTAAATGAGTAAGACTCAAATAGGCTTTTAAGGTAGCAGGAGCATAATGGCCAATGGATCGAATTCGTTCAGCCACATTGTCAATAATTTCATCCAATTGAACAATTTGAGTTTCAAAAAACTTATGCTTTTCATAAAAATCGGCACCTTCAACATTCCAATGTGCATTTTTTGTTTTCATGTAAAGTATTGTTTCGTCAGACAAAACTTTTGATAATTCATTAGCAATAGCTTGGCGATTAACTGCTGTAATTCCTATTTCAGTTTTCATATTTTTTTATTTGAGTTCATTTTTTTCAATATAATCTATGGTCACAATAATTTCATTTTTTCTACCAAACAATTGATAAGGTGGATTGTAACCCAAATAACGAAATTTACCTTTTGAACTTATATTTTTATCCTGTAAAATTTGTTTTAATTTGGCAATATGTGCATTAATTTTTTTCGTGTTTGCAAAGCCTCCAAATGCAATTGCAGCAACATATTCGGCTTTACTTGTCTTTATAACAATAGTCGAATCATTAGGCTTTGGCAAATTTTCTTTGTTGTAGCTCTTAGGTAAAACAAAGGCCATAGTACCTGCAGAATCACCCATTTGCATATGCACTGGTGAGGTCATTGAAATTGATTTATTTTCATTATTCCCACCAAAAATAAAGCCTGCCAATTTTCTAAACCCTTTATTTCCTAATTCTTTATAAGAGTTTGATTGCAGTGAAACTTCGGCTAATGTAGCCACAGGATAATATCTAATTTCAAACTTTTCATCTACTTGAACTAATCTATAAGTTTGGGTTTCGGTTTTATTTCCAGCCATGACAATATATACTTGAAAAAATGAAAAGATTAAAATGATGATTGAAATGATAACAATTGATTTCATGTGTTTAAATAATGATAAATATTATTGATGAAACAAGTGCTATGATTCAATGTTTAAAGGTGTTAAGCCTTTTTAATAACCTTTTCTATTTTCTGTTCAGTTTTTTTTACAATTTTATTGATCGACTTTTTAATTACTTTATCTATCTTTTTTGTAAGAACAGACTTATGTTCTTTTAGTACTTTGGAAATGGCTGCGGTGAGTTTTATTTTCAAAGATGTTTGAGTTTTCTTAACCATAATTTTTTTTGTTATTTACAATTTATTAGGGTGTAAAGCACTGTATTAAAAATAGAAAATATGTTATACAATTAATTTAATAAATTGTATTATTATTATTGTACACATCCAATTGGAATGTATTTATAATAATAGTTATAAAATGGAATTTGACTTAAAGTGTACTTTAATGGTATTTAAATTTAGATACCACTCGTTGAATACTTTTTTGAACATTAGCATATAAGCAGGATAGATTGTATCAATCAAGTTACTTTGGAGCTATGCTCAGTTAATCTTGTAACAAATTTCTTGAATGATATAATTTTATTAATGTTTTATAGGTGAATATTGCATTTTCAAATTTATTCATCTATAACTTTTAAAATTACACTTATGCAATCATCTAACCAATTAGCCATTTTTATGGACAATGCTGCAGCACATATTATGGAACTCAATCAAGGTAAAATAACCAATAAAACAATTGATTCAAAGTTTACTCATCAAATGCGCGAAGAGGCATTGAGCAAAAGTGAAAATGTGATGCATGAAAAGGAGCAACATCATCAAGCAGCTTATTATGATGCATTGGCAAACGTTATTAAAGATTATAGCAATGTTTTAATTTTTGGACCAACAAATGCGAAACTAGAGTTGCATAATATTTTAAAGGAAGATAAACATTTTGATGCTATAAAAATCGAAATAAAATCAAGCGATAAAATGAACACTGCACAGCAAGAGGCTTTTGTTAAGGATCATTTTAAAGTAAAATAAACAGGCTAAACTAGCTTTTGTTTGTAATCGGAATCCAAATCTCTTCTTCCGAATTTACATCATTGTTTTTATATTTTTCTCCCAACACTTCAAAATGTGGTCGATTATCCAAAACATATGAAGAGGAAGGAAGCCAAGTGCCATATATGTATTGAAATATACTGGTATCGGTATTGATTCCTTTGTAATTAAAAACGGCATACAAACCCGCCTCCAAAATTAAAGTTTCCATATTTGCTGGCAATGCATTAAAGTCCGAAACTTCAACACAGGCCCATTTCTCAAACTGATTGTGAACACTAAAATCAGTAAAATAATGAGACTGATATTGCTGCAATGAAATTAATTCTTCATTTATTTGATGTTTGATTTCCTTTTTTTGGGGCATAAAAGTACGCCATAATTCAGCCGTTTTATTATCAGCAAGACTCATGTTGATGCGCATTCCAACAAGTTTTTTTTCAGTAATCTTTTCAATTTTTGGTAAAACTTTCATGCTAGAAGTTGTTTTAATAATTGGCCAAATTTATTATTTTTTTAATCCCATTTCTTTTTAATAAAAAAGCTATCTCTTCAATTTTTCAACATTATAAATTTTAAAATCAAGTATCTAAATAAGTAAATTTATTAGGGCTCAAAATTCTATAAACTATAATTAAAGTTTGAGTAATAATTCTAAAAAATTGAAACGAAAGTAACAGCATTTAAGGTATTGTGCTGCACTTAGAAATAATACAAACATTACATTTAGTGAGGTAAACTTTCAAATTTGATATACAAATATAAAATTGTTTAATTTTTTTTATACATTTGAATAGTCAAAAGTTTATACAAAGCAATTTACTAAAAATATTACCTATGAAAAGAATGCTTATT
>Ga0075163_10008602_pt1 | contig 13420 bp, 6 predicted proteins | sample JI1023141ADNA_FD_71478 | JGI IMG/M metagenome (GOLD analysis project Ga0075163, IMG submission 71478) | Wastewater effluent complex algal communities from Wisconsin, to seasonally profile nutrient transformation and Carbon sequestration -... | ecosystem: Engineered > WWTP > Effluent > Algae...
CCGATGTGCTGCGCGCGGCCGGCGAGCTGGAGCGGGCCGCCGCCATCTACGATCTGATCCTGGCCGTCTCGCCCAAAGAGCCCGAGGCGTGGAAGGGCAAGGAAGAGTACCTGGTCGCGCACGGCAAGCTGGAGGCGCTGGTCGACTTCCTTTCCAAGCGCGCCGAGCTGGCCGAAAACGACAGCCAGCGCGCCGCGCTGCTGGAGCGCGCCGCCAACATCGCCGAGCGCGAGCTCAACAATCCCCGACTCGCGGTGTCGCTGCAAGAGCGCCGCGCCAGCATCCCCGCGGCCAGTGCCGATGCGCTGGGCACGCTGGTCACGCTGTACGACGCCATCTCGGACAACAACGGCCTGCGCAGCGCGCTGGAGCGGCAGCTGACCCTGACCGGCAACCCGCGCGCCCGCATCGAGCTGCTGCGCCGCCTGGGCGCCCACTGCGCGCACCGGCTGGACGACGGCGCCCGCGCCGAGGCGTGCTGGCAGCAGATCCTGTCGGCGGTGCCCGATGATCGCGAGGTGCGCGAGGAGCTGACCGCGCTCTACCGCAAGCGCGGCGACTTCGAGGCCGTGGATCGCGCCCTGATGTCGCAGGCGTGGCGGCCCAGTGACGACGCAAATCTGCTCGCCATCTGGCGGGCGTCTGCGGTCAACCTGCAAGAGAACATCACCGACTCCGAGCGCACGATCGCGGCCTGGCGCCGCGTGCTCGACCTGGCGCCCGACGACGCCACTGCGCTGCGCGCCCTCATCCCGCACTACCGGGCGCTCGGCCGCACCCGCGAGCTCATCGCCGCGCTCGAAGCCGAGCTGCGCATCGCAACCCAGCCCGACCAGCGCGTGGAATCGGGTCTGGAGATCGCGCGTCTGTGGGAGGCCGAGGGCGATCGCGTCGCGGCCGTGGCGGCGCTGGAGCGCGTGCTGCGCTGGGCGCCCACCTGCCTGCCGGCGCTGCATGCCCTGGGCAAGCTGTGCGCCGACGATCCCGGCATCCTGCGCGGTGCGACCGATGTGGCGCTGGCGGCGCTGGGCACCGATGCTCCGCCGACGCTGCGCTCGCGCCCGCTGGAGCTCGTCGACGCCAAGGATGCGCCGGGTCGCTTCTTTGCGCTGCGGCGCCTGCTTCAGGCCAGCAGCCCCGAGCCAGGGCTCATCGCGCAGCTCAGCCAGGCAGCCGCAGAGGCCGGCTGCTTTGGCGAGCTCGGCGCTGTCTACACCGACCTGGCCGCGCAGGCGGGCGATCGTGCGACCAGCGCCGCCTATCAGCGCGAGCTGGCCCGGCTGTACGAAGAAAAGCTGCGCGATCCGGTGCGTGCATTCCTGACGCTGAGCGCCGCTCGCCAGGCTCCGGTTGCGGACCTGGCCGAGATCGAGCCGCTGCTGAAGCTGGCCGAGACCACCGGCCGCTTCGAGGATGCTCTGGCGCTGCTGGAAGTGGCCGCGGCGGCAACCGGTCCGCGCGAGCTGCGTCGCGCCGCGATCTATCAGCGCCAGCAGCTGTGTGAGCATCGTCTGGGCAGCAGCGAGCGCGCCTTTTATGAAGCGGTGCGCCTGGTGCGGCTGGATCCGCACGATCAATCGGCGATTGCCGAGGTTCGCCGGCTGGCGGCAGCCGCCAGGCTGTGGCGCTCCCTGGACGCACTTTATGCTGAGCTGTGGGATAGCGCGTCGTCAACAGCCGAGCGGATCGAGCTGGCTCGCGCCCGCCACACGCTGGCCGCCACCGAGCTGGCCGATCCCGTGGCTGCGCTCGACCACCTGCTGGTGCTCTACCGGCTGGATCCCGGGCTGCCCGAGCTGGAGTCGCAGCTGCTCGCCGAGGCCGAGCGGCAGAATGCCTGGCGCCGCGCCCTGCCGATCGTGGAGGCGCGCACCCGCGCCCTGAGCGGCACTGTGGACGAGCTGCGCCGCGTCGCGCAGCTGCACGAAGAGCGCTGTCAGGATCGCGCCCGCGCCTTTGACCTTTACGCCGATGCGCTGGCGCTGGCGCCGGATGCCGCCGATATCGGGGCCATGCTCGAATCGCTCGCCGATCCGGCGCTGCGTCCGGTGCTGGCCACCATCCTGCGCTCGGCCGCGGCGCGCACCAGCTATCCGGCGCGCATGCTCAGCCTGTTTGGCCGCGTCGCTGAGATCTACACCGAGCTGGGCCGCAGCGACCTTGCGCTGGATGTGCATCAGCGCATCATCCAGCTGCATCCCGCGCAGATTCCATCGCTGCGTGTGGTCATCAGCCATCGCCGCGACCGCGGCTTTTTCCGCGAGCTGCGCGATGCGCTTCAGCAGCTTCTCGACGCTGCGACCGATTCGAGCGCCGCAGAGCGGGTGGCGCTGGAGCTGGAGATCGCGAGCCTGTCGCACACCAAGCTCGGCGATGCCGAGACCGCGCTTACGACCTATGCGCGCATCCTCGACACCGATCCGCACAACCCCGATGCCCTGGCCGGAGTTCGCTCTCTGACCGACGGCAGCATCCCGCCCGCACTGGAGCTTCGCCGCCTGCGCATCGAGCTCCAGCGGGCTGCGGGGCCGCGTCGCGTCGAGCTCCAGCTGGCCTGCGCCCGCTTGCAGCGCGATGAGCTGGATGACACCGAAGGGGCGCTGGTGACGCTGCGCGCGCTCGTCGCTGAGTCCGGTCCCGATGGCGCTGGCTTCGAGCCGCTGGTGCAGCTGCTGACCGCCAAGGAGGCGTGGGGCGAGCTTACCGAGCTGCTGGAGTCGCGCGCCGCAGTGCTCACAGGTCCGCAGGCGCGCATCGAGTGCCTGGAGCGGGCGGTGGCGCTGGGCGAAGAGCACGCGCAGGCTGTCGGAGATGCGCGTCGCGAGCGCCTCTACCGGCAGCTTCTGGCCCTGCGTTCCGATGACGAAGATCTGCGCTGGCGGCTGCTGCGGCTGGTCCGCGATGCCGAGCGCTACTCGGATCTGGCCGAGGAGCTGGGCCGGCTGACCGCGCAGTCGAGCGGTCTGGACGAGCGCTCGCGCCGCTTCTTCGAGAGCGAGTATGTGCGGGTGCTCGACCGTCGCCTGGAGCGCTCGGCTGATGCCGAAGCGCTGCTCGCGGCGCACAGCAAGCGCTCGCCGAGCGACGCCGAGCCGATCCTGTGGCTGGCCTCGATCAAGCTGCGCAAGGGCGACCGCGCCGGCTACCTGGCCCTGCGCGAGCGCCACGCCAAGCTGCTGCCGCCGGCCGTCGGGGCGCTGGTCTTCTGCCACCTGGCGGAGGCGTGCGACGATCAGGGCGGCACGCCCGAGCAGGTGCTGGCCTATTATCGCGCGGCACGCGGGCTTGACCCCGACTGCCGTCCTGCTGTGGAGGGCATGAAGGCGCTGGGCCGCCGCATCAAGAACTGGCGCAGCGCCGCGGCGCTGCTGCCCGATGCCGATGAGAAGGAGCTCTCCTTTGAGGGGCGCGCGGCGCGGCTGCGCCAGAAGGGCACCACCGGCGAGAGCGATCCGCGCCAGGCTGTAGCCTGGCTGGAGCGCGCCGTTGCGATCACGCCCGATGATTTTGCCGCCTGGGATGCGATTGCCGCAGCTTACGAACAGCTGGGGGATCACGCGCGCTCACTACCGGCGCGCCGCTCGGCGCTGAGCGCGTTTGAGCGCACGACCGCGCCGGGACCCGAGTCGGTGAGCGCCCATGCCGCCCGCATTCAGACGCTGGCCGAAGCGACGCGCCAGGCGGGGGACAGCGAGGCCGCGGATCTCTTGTTTGCGCGCGCGCACTCACTGGCGCCTTCACTGCCGACCGCTGCGCTGAGCGTGGCGCAGAAGCGCCTGTCCGAAGGCCGGCTGCCGGCCGCGTACGCCCTGTACGATCGGGTGCTGGCCGAGGCTGGGAAGCTGAGCAAGGAGGAGCGCCTGAGCGCGACCTTCCAGCGCGGCACGCTGGCGGCGCGGCTGGGTCGGCAGGGGCAGGCAATCGCCGATCTGCGCGATGGTCTGCGGCTGGATCCGCTGCATCCCGGGCTCTTGCACGCGCTGGCCGATGTGCTGGCCGAGACCGGGCGTCCGGCCGCAGCGGTGCAGCACTATGCGCAGGCGCTCTTGGTCGCGGCGCAGCCTCGGCAGCGCGGGCTGCTCTACGCGCGGCTGGCGCGGCTGTGGGACGATCGGCTGAAGCAGCCCGAGGAGGCCGGGGTCTGCTACGACCTGGCGGTGCGGGCCGGCATCGAGGAGCCGGATCTCATGATGCGCGCGCTCGGCTATTACCGGCGCAGCGGTCAGCACGAGCGGGCAGCGGCCATCATCGATGAGCTCTTGCGGCGCACCACCGCGCCGGCGGATCTGGCGGCGCTGTGGACCGAGCGGGCGAGTCTGGCGCTGGAGCGCGACGAAGCGCAGGCGATGGAGGCGTTCGACATGGCGCTCTCCTACGACCCCACGTATCAGCCGGCGCTCGACGGGCTCTTGCAGCTCCTGGAGCGGCGCGGCGAGTGGGCCCAGGTCATCGATATCTTGGAAGCGCGCGCGGACTCAGCGGCGCCGGTGGATCGCGCCGGCGCCCTGCGGCGGCTGGCCAAGGTGGCGCAGACGCACCTGGGAGATCTGGAAAAGGCGCAGAGCTACCTGCGCACGGTGCTGACGCTGGCGCCCGAGCCGCAGGACTATCGCGACCTCTTGTCGATGCTGCCCGACACGCCGGAAAATCAGGCGGCGCGGCTTGAGGTTGCGTCGGCCCTGATCGCGCAGGGCGAGCCGAGCATGCCGTGGCTCATCGAAGCCGGTCAGCGCAATGCCACCACTGCCAAGCGGCGCTATTCGTGGGTCGTGCTGTCGCCGCTTTTGACCGTGGTCTATTCGGATCAGGCGCTCAAGACGCTGGTGCTGGGGCTGCGCAAGGAGTTTGAGAAGGCCGAGCTGCCTGCGCTGGGCGGGCGCGATGCGCATCGCAAGGTGCTGGCCGCGCCGCTGACGCCGCAGCTGCTGGAGCTTCTGGAGAAGCTCGATCTGGAGCTTCTTGCGAGTCGGCGCAATCCCGAGTCGGTCGGTTCGGCGCGCTCCACCAAGCTCGACCAGAAGACAGCGGTGGGCAAGCTGTTCGCGGCGATGTCCGAGCGGCTGGGCATCGAGCAGGCGCAGCTGACGCGCGTGGATGAGCTGACCGAGCCGTTCCGGCTGCTGACCGATGACGTGCCGCACGTGCTGGTGCGCAGCGACCTGCTCTTGACGCTCTCGCCCGGCGAGTTTCAGTCGCTGTTTGCGCTGGTGCTGGAGCTGGCGCGGCCGGGTGTGCGCCTGTTTACGATGGGCAGCGAAGAGGAGCAGCGGCGGCGCGCCGAAGCGCTGCTGGTGGCGGCAGGCGCTCTGGATGGAGAGGGCAGCGGCGCCCTTCCCGGCGAGATTCGCGAGCTCCTGGGCAGCGAAGGCTGCGCAGCCCTGGCCGAGGCGCTGGCCGGATTTTCGCGCGATCCCGCAGAGGCCGCCAAGCAGCTGCACCTGGCGCTGCTCGGAACCGCGTGGCGGGTGGCGCTGCTGGTGTCGGGCGAGCTGCGTCAGGCCGCGCGTCTGCTCACGCGCCTGGACGAGAGCCTGCCCAAGATGCCGAGCGCCGGCAAGCTCGAAGACCTGAGCGACTTCTTCGCCAGCACGCCGCTGCTGCGCAGCATCGCCGCCTTCGCCATCTCGCCCACGTTCCTCAGCTTCTTCGATACCTGATTCCACAGCGCCAGCTCTAGCGTCTGCCCGAAGATCGCTGCGCCGATGTCGGCCCGAGCGGCTGACTTTGCGGTGGGGATTTTCTGAAAAAAAAAGCGCCGCGGCCCATATTCGGTGCCGCGGCGCGGTTGAGAGTTATGGATGGGCTGTCGCTCGTGCTGCTACGACTGGGCCATTTTTCCGCTCTCGCGCAGAGCGCTGAGCTGTGCCAAGAGCTGCATGTCCTCGATGTGCTCGCGCAGTCCCGGCTGCGCGTCGACATAAGCGCTCCATGCCTCCTTCATCCAGGTGTCCAGGTTGACGCCCATCGAAGCTGCAAGTTTTCCGGCGCGGGCCAGCAGAGCAGACAGCTCTCCGGCAGAGTTCATCGCGTCCAGTGCTGCCTCCACCGTCCCGCCGAACTGGGTTGGTGCTGCTCCCGAGGGCGATATTTCGTCGGTGTTGTGTGTTTGTTGCATTGGCTACCTCTTAGACACCAACCAAACCATCCAAGGCCCGGTCGTCAAGCCCCCCCAAAGATTCAGCAGCGATTCAACCGCGATTCAGCCGCGATTCAGCTGGCATTCTCCGTCGTTGCTCGTGCTTCAGTTAAAGAAATCGGAATTCTTTTTTTGGGGTACATGTCCGGAACACGTAGTCGTGAAAGCTGTGTTTGCTGGTTTATCTACGGAGCGCGACGCAAGAGGCACTGCCAGCCGCAGACCGAGCTGCCCACGCTTCACCTTGCCGTCGAAATCGGGTATGTCTAGTGTGCTTGAGGTCGCCGGTGAAGGCGGCTGCAACCTCTCTCAATCAAAGCCATCAAAAAGCCATCAAAAAGGAAGCTATCCATGTCCAAAGAGCTGCTCTGGCCCGCGCTGGTGACCGTCCTGTCCGCGATGCTGTACTTTGTTTTTGTGGGGCTTGTGGGGCGAGCGCGCGGCAAATACAAGGTGCCGGCGCCGCAGACCTCGGGCAACCCCGATTTTGAGCGTGTGATTCGCGTGCAGCTCAACACGCTGGAGCAGCTGGTCATCTTTTTTCCATCGCTGTGGCTCTTTTCGCTGACCCTCAGCCCGCTGATCGGCGCTGGCTTTGGCGCGCTCTGGATCATCGGGCGCATTGTGTACGCCGCTGGCTACTATCAGGCCGCCGAAAAGCGCGGCACCGGCTTTGCCATCACCGCCACAGCCACGGTCAGCTTGATGCTGGGCAGCCTGATCGGGATCGTGCTTCAGCTGGTCAAGGGCGCGTAGCCAGACCTCATCAATGGGGATGCCGGCTTGCCGCTGCCTTTCATTGTCTCGCGCTATCTGCGTCCGTTTGTCGCGGCCGGCGGCGAGCTTCTTTACGACAACGGCGTGACCGGCCGGGTCGAGCGGCTGAGCGCGCTCGAAGATGCCCTGATTCGCTCCCTGTGGACCAGCAGCGACTGCGAACCAGATGCTGCACCCGATGACGCAGCGGAAGCCAAGCTAGCCGCGCTGCTCGCGCAGCATGGAGCCAGCGCGGTAAAGGACGCGCTGCTCGGGCTCTACGGTCGGGCGCTGGTGTTCGAGAGTCGCGCGGCCGGCGATGCGCTGTTTCGCGAGCTGCGCGCGGGCAGATGTCCCGATGTTCCGTTTGTGGATCAGATCGAGCTGACCAATCGCTGCCCGATGCGCTGCGGCTTCTGCCCGCGCGGCGTGCCCGGAAAGATGGTGCGCCCGACGGGATTCATGGAGCTTGCGCTGTTTAAGCGCCTGCTCGCGCAGCTGCCGCCCGAGCAGGCGAGCTATCGTCCGCTGGAGCTGCATCACCTGGGCGAGTCGCTGCTGCATCCGCAGGTCGTGGAGTTTGTGGCCGCAGCCAGCGCGCACGGTCTGCCGACCGAGATGTCGGTGAATCCTTCGCTGCTGACGCCCGAGCTCGGGCAGCGGCTGATCGCGGCCGGGCTTGGCCGCCTGGTGCTGTCGCTCGACGGCACGGACGACCAGACCCTGGTGCAGCTGCGCGGTCCGGCAGCCCGCTACAGCAAGGCAGAGCGCAACATCGCAGCGCTCATGCAGGAGGTCCGGCGCCGTGGCGATGCGGCTCCGCACGTGGTGATCCAGATGATTGCGCTGGCCGGCAACCGCCATCAGCACGCGGAGTTTCTGCGGCGCTTCGGCCCCCTTCACGCCGAGCTGCCGACCGTGCAGGCGTACATCAAGCCGCTCGACGGAGATGACCCCACGCAAGAGCTCGCGTCGCCGCAAGCGGGGCAGCCGGCGGCCGCGCAGAATCGGCTTCAATATCTGTGCAGCTACCCGTTTCGTTCGGTCGTGGTGCTGTGGGATGGCCGCGTGGTGCCGTGCTGCCGCGACGATGATGCGCACCATGTGCTGGGAGATCTGCGCACGCAGACGCTGGCCGAGATCTGGAATGGGGACAGTGCGCGCGAGCTTCGCCGCCGCCACCGCAGCGGCCAGTTTCCCGAAGGCCACCTGTGCGCTGGCTGCGCCTGGAGCCCGGCCGCTTTTACTCAAGAGTCCGCGCATTGCAGCCGCCATCCCGACCGCGCAGCGCCTGCTCCACTTCAGTGGTAGCGGGTGCAAGCCGCGCACATCCGCGCACCTTTTTGCCACCGCCAATTCCTTTGTGCCGCCTCCGAGGGATGCTGGATAATAGGGCTCCGTTTGGAAGGAGCTGCCATGTCTGCTGGGTCCCCGAGCAAGCAGTGGAAGGAAGTCGTTGCCCCGGATGAAGGCGAGCGCTTCGAGCGGTATGCCGAGCAGCTGCGCCTGCTCCAGCAGCAGAACGCCAAGGCCGGCCGCCCCCATCGCGCCCTGCACGCGAAGCTGCTGCTGGGTGCGCGCGCCGAGCTGACGGTGCTGCCCAACCTGCCCGAGCATGCGCGAGTCGGCCTGTTCGCGACGCCCAAGAGCTACTCTGCCTGGGTGCGATTTTCCAACGGTGGCAGCAGCGTCAAGGATGACCGCAAGGCGGACATCCGCGGCATGGCAATCAAGCTCATTGGCGCTCCGGGGCGCAAGGTCATTCCCGGCATGGAAGATGCGCGCACGCAGGACTTCCTGATGATTCAGACTCCGGTAAGTCCGTTTCAGGGTCCCGAAGAGTTCATGTTTTTTGTGCTGGGCTCAAGCAGCCCGCTGACGCTTCTGCCCAGGTCGATCCGGCGCTTCGGGCTGCGGCGGACGCTCGCGATCCTGGGCGCCTTCAAGCAGCGCGTCGCACAGCCGGTGCCGACGCTGGCCGGGCTGCGCTTCTGGAGCGTGGCGCCGATCAAGTTTGGTCCCTACGCAGCGCGCTTTTCGGTGCGACCCACCGCAGCGCCCAACCCGCCGACCAGCCTGGCCAAGGGGCCGGAGTACCTGACCGAGGATCTGAAAGATCGGCTGGCCAAGGGCGCGCTGAGCTACGACTTCATGGTGCAGTTCTTCGTGGATGATCAGCGCACACCGATCGAAAACTCTTCGGTCGAGTGGCTGGAATCGGACGCGCCGTTTTTGACCGTGGCGCGGCTGACGCTGCTCCAGCAGCAGCTGCGCTCGCCCGAGGGGCGGCGCATTCAGGAGTATGTCGAGAAGCTGTCGTTTGACCCGTGGCACGCGGCAGAGGATTTTCGGCCGCTGGGTCAGGTGATGCGCGCCCGCAACCCCGCCTATCGCGTCAGCACCCAGAGCCGCCAGGCCGCCAAAGAGCCCGAAGACGCCGAGCTGCCGCTGCATGACTGATGGAAAAAATTACACAACCAAAGTTGTGTAATATTTTCAGACGTTTTATGAACCGCCGCAGGAGTGGATGACATCGGTCATGCGCGTGGCGGTGGGGCAGTAATAGCTGGCGGCCAGCGCAAAGATGATGGTCAGTGCGAAGACGATGGCAAAGGGAATCCAGGTCTTGCCGAGCACGCTGCCAGCCCAGTCGGGCGCCGACATCTGCTTGGTGGCGCGACGCAGCGAGGTGGCCAGCACCATCTGCACCGCGACCTCGGTCAGCAGGGTTGGCGCCTCCCAGATCAGGTAGAGGCTGGAGCCGAAGATCGCGACCAGCACTGCCAAAAGCAGAATCAGCACCAGCCCTTCGCCATCGCCATCCTTGAGATCGCCGAGCTCGAACTTCGAGGCCTTGGAGACCGCCTGCGAGCCGTGGCGCACGCCACCCCCAATCACGTTGACCCCGGCATCGACCAGCTCACTGTCCAAGAGGTCGGTGGCGTCCGGAGCGTCGCTGATGCTGACGACGTTTCCGTCGGTGTGTTCCGATTCTTCGCTGTCCTGGGTGGAGACGTAGTAGAGCCAGATGCGCAAGAGCACAAAGAAGATCGCGTACGAAGCGAGCACTGCGATCGGATAGCGAAAGAGCAGCGAGCGAACGCCCAGCAGCCACATCACCTTGCTCAGCACCACGCCCGACATCAGCATCGCTGCCGTGATCAGGAACATGTGAAAGCGAAGGAGAAAGCGCTCCTGAAACCTCTGCCGAAAGCGGACCTGCCACTGGTGGAAGCTGCGCCGCCCTTTTGCCATCAGCTCATTTTACCCCAGTGCCGGGGATCCTTTAATACGGGCGGGTGCCGTTGAAGTTGCCGGGCGGATCGTAGTCGCACACCCAGAACTGCCACGGGCCGCTGAAGCCGCTGCCCGCGGGGCAGGTCTTGACGCCGCAGCCAAGCCGCAGCGAGTTGCGCCAGACCACCTGCGTGTAGTGGCCGCAGACAGCCGAGCAGCTGTTGGCGCTGTAGTTGTAGTCGGCCTTTTCGGAGACCCAGTCAGCGACCACTGCTGCCGGCGTCGCGGTGCCGCTGGTGGCGTAGATGTTCTCGCCGTAACCGGAGTTGGGGTTGTGCGCGAAGTTGCACTTGTTGGCCCAGGCCTGGGCGGTCGCAGCGACGGTGCTTGACCACGTGAGCGCGGGCAGCGCCGGGCTCGGAGTGGGCTGGGCGGCCGCGCGCGCCTTGTTGTGCTCGGCGGTGATGCCGTTGAGCGCGGGGTTGCCTTCGGGCGGACCCGATGGGCGCATGTCGCTGCCGCTCTGGGTGCCGCCGTCGTTGCCGCTCTGGGTGGCGCCGTCGTCGGCGCTCAGATCGGCGTTGGGATCGCTGCCGCCGTCGCCGGTGCCGCCGGTCACGTCGGAGCCATGGCAGGCCACGTAGGTGAGCGCCGAGGCGCCGATCAAAGCTCCAATCAGGGCACTGTGAAATAGTCGATGGCTAGGAGTTTTCATTGCTCCAGTTTACAAGGGATGCGCGCTGCCAATAAATGTCCTGAATACCATAAGGATTTCGCGTATTCGGGTGAGCGGGCCACCAATATCCGCAGCGCCGTATTGCCCAATCCTGCCGCCGCTGCGCCTGCCGCCGCCGCGGCCGACGTCGGCCGCAGATAAAAAACTGTGAAATCTCCAGACCCGGGCAGCGATTTTCCCCGCTGCTCAGGAGCCAATGGGATTGCGCAATAGAATGATGCACTTAGAAGAACGCTTGCTGGGGGATAAACTATCCGATGATACTCAGTAAGTATGGGTAGGTGCTTGAGCGCCATTCATGAACTGGGTATTTACACAGTGACAAAAAGCCTTCGATTTCCATCCCCATCCTCATCTCGATCCCAAAACCAACCCAGACCGATCCTGGCGATCTTGCTGCTGCTGGCGCTGGCGCTGCCTTCGCCGGCGCTGGCGCAGGTCCAGACCGCGCAGATCCAGGGACAGGTCGTGGACGCCGATACCGGCGAAGGGCTGACCGGCGCGACCGTGGTGGTGAGCGGACCGTCGCTGCTATCGGATCAGGCCGAGATCACCGATCGCTCCGGACGGTGCCTTATCACGCAGCTGCCTCCCGGTGATGACTACACGGTCAGCATCTATTACGGCGCGCAGGAGACGCCGCGCAAGGTGCAGACCGGCGTCCGGCTGAGCCTGGGCAAGACCTTAACGGTCGGGTTCAAGATCAGCACCACCGGCGATCGCCGCGAGGTCAAGGTCGTGCGCGAGCGAGCGCCCAACGTCGACACCGCCGGCGCCGCCGTGGGCGTCGAGGTGAACCAGGAGCTGCTGCGCGGAACGCCGATGCGCGGGCGAACCTACGAGAGCGCGCTGGCGCTGGCACCCGGCGCCTCTGATGTCGCGCCGCGGACCTTCGGCGGCGGCGGCAATACCGTCGGCGGCGAGGTCGGTGTATCGATCTCGGGCGCGACCGGCGCGGAAAACTCCGTGCTCATCGATGGCATCAACACCACCGATCCCAGCAACGGCACCATCGGCACAGAGCTCAGCCAGTACTTCCTGCGTGAGATCAACGTGCTGACCAGCGGCTACCAGGCCGAGTACGGCCGCGCGGCCGGCGGCGTGATCTCGCTGGCGACCAAGACCGGCTCGAACGAGTTTCACGGCGGCCTCTACGGCACCTTCCAGCCGGTGCAGGCGGCGCCCAACGGCGTTGCCCGACTCGGCGAAGCGCTGGTGACCAGGCTGCGCGACAACCAGAACATGTTCGATCTGGCCTTTGATCTCGGCGGCCCGATCGTGCGCGACCGCATCTGGTTCTACGTGGGCTTCGCGGCCACCTCGCAGTACCAGAACATCGAGCGCGGCGTGCGCCAGCAGATCTACGATCCTGCGACCAAGGGCGCGCAGCGGCTGAGCGACTTTTCCTGCCCCACCTACCTGTCGAATCCGTCCCTGTGCGCGGGCCTTCAAAACTCGGCCGCAGCGACGCAGGAGCTCGATGGCATCGGCTCGCACCTGACCGCGGTGCGGCGCCTGTACAACGGCATTGCCAAGCTCCAGTTCAACCTGCATCCGGACCACACGCTGACCCTCATGTACCTGGCGTCGCCGGCAACGCTGAGCAGCTTCTACGACACCCACGCCGTGGATCCGGCTTCGGTGGAGTACAACCGCTTCGACTCGGTGCACGATGCCAGCGCACGCTACCTCGGCAAGCTGTTTCATCACAAGCTCCAGGTCGAGCTGTCCTATGCCTTCCACTATCAGCGCCTGACCACGACGCCATCGCAGCCCAGCGTGTCGCAGTTCATCTACAACGCCTCTTCGCTCGATCCCTATTCGCTGTCCGATTTTGAAGATGTGCCGCAGTGCCGCCGCGTCACCCAGCCGGACGGCACAGTGTTCAATCCCTGTCCGATGACCACGTATCGGCGCGGCTATGGCTTTCACCGCGATCAGACACTGATGCGCCATCAAGCGGTGGCCGCAGCGACGCTGTTTGTGGATCTGCTGGGTCTGCACGCGATCAAGGCGGGCTTTGACTTCGAGTACTTGAACAACGACACCACGCGCCAGTTCAGCGGCACGGATCTCGACCCCAACGATCCGAGCTCGGGACGCCGCGTGTATCAGACCGATGCGTCGGGACAGGCGGTGCAGATCCTGTTTTCGCATGCGCAGCGCGCAGCCGATGGCAGCCCGATCCTGCTCAACGGCTTTCACGGCAACAACACCGGCCGCAGCTACGCGGTGTACCTGCGCGACAGCTGGAGCGTGGGCCCGATCCCCGGCCTGGTGATAAACGCCGGGTTCCGCTGGGAGGGGCAGCAGCTGCTCGCCTCCGACGGCACGCAGGCCATCAGCATCCTCGACAACATCGCTCCGCGCGTCGGCGTCGTCTACGACTTCACGCAGCTCACCAGCCGACCCGGCCGCGGCAAGATCTTCGCCAACTACGCGCGCTTTTATCAGTCGATTCCGCTGGATGTCGTGGATCGCGTGTTCACGGGCGAGGGTGTCTACGGGGCGCCGCCCTCCAACACCTGCGCGCTGGAGCCGATGCAGCCCGGCGG
>Ga0075163_10008604_pt1 | contig 13419 bp, 11 predicted proteins | sample JI1023141ADNA_FD_71478 | JGI IMG/M metagenome (GOLD analysis project Ga0075163, IMG submission 71478) | Wastewater effluent complex algal communities from Wisconsin, to seasonally profile nutrient transformation and Carbon sequestration -... | ecosystem: Engineered > WWTP > Effluent > Algae...
TCGGCCCGCGGCGCCTACATCCACGTGGGGGCGATGCTCGGCACGATGATGGTCGCCAACGTGTTCGTCCACATCATCCCGGGCCAGCGGCGCATGGTCGCGCAGATCCGCGCCGGCCAGCCGGTCGACCCGCGCCCCGGCCAGGTGGGCAAGCAGCGCTCGGTGCACAACACCTACTTCACGCTGCCGGTGCTGTTCATCATGATCAGCAACCACTACCCGATGACCTACTCGCACCCCAACGGCTGGCTGGTGCTGGTGGTGATGATGCTGGCCGGGGTGCTGATCCGCCAGTTCTTCGTGCTGCGCCACCGGGGCCAGGTGAAGTGGTGGCTGCCGGCCGCGGGCGCCGCGCTGCTGGGCCTGCTGATCGTGCTGCTGGCGCCCAAGCCGGTGGATGCCGGCGCCGGCAAGGTGGCCTTCGCGGCGGTCAGGAACGTCGTCGAGCAGCGCTGCGTGGCCTGCCACGCCGGCACGCCGACCCAGCCCGGCTTCGCCCAGGCGCCCAAGGGCGTCGTGCTGGAGTCGGCCGAGCAGATCGGCCAGCACGCCGCCAAGATCGCCGAAACCGTGGCCAGCGGCTACATGCCCCTGGGCAACCTGACCGGCATCACCGAACAGGAACGCCGGCTGATCGCCACCTGGCACGCCCAGGGCGCAGCCACACGCTAATCGAGGAAATCGCCCATGACCTCTCCCTCCGCCGTCTCCGCCACGCCCTCCGGGCTGGCGGCCCTGTCTGCGCTGCCGCAGGCCGCGTTCGTGGCCCGCCTCGGCGACATCTTCGAGCACTCCCCGTGGGTGCCCGAGCGGGCCTGGGCCGCGCGCCCGTTTGCCGGCATCGACGCCCTGCACGCGGCGATGGTCGCGGTCGTCGACCAGGCCGCCGAGGCCGAGCAGCTGGCCCTGATCTGCGCCCACCCCGAGCTGGCCGGGCGCGAAGCTGCCGCCGGCACCCTCACCACCGCCTCCACCGGCGAGCAGCGTGGCGCCGGCCTCGACCAGTGCAGCGCCGCCGAGCTGCAGCGCCTGCGCAGCCTGAACGCCGCCTACCGGGCGCGCTTCGGCTTCCCCTTCGTGATCGCGGTGAAGGGCTTGTCCCGCTACCAGATCATGGACGCCATCGAAGCGCGCCTCGAAGGCGATCGCGCCACCGAGTTCCGCGCCTGCCTGGCCCAGATTGCCCGGATCGCCCGCTTCCGCCTCGACGCGCTGCTGGGGCCGGCAGCATGAGCACGCCCGCCGACTACCCCCGCGACCTCGTCGGCTACGGCCGCCAGCCGCCCTTCGCCGACTGGCCGGGCCGGGCCCGGGTGGCCGTGCAGTTCGTGCTCAACTACGAGGAGGGCGGCGAGAACTGCGTGCTGCACGGTGACGCCGGCAGCGAGCAGTTTCTGTCCGAGATGTTCAACCCGCCGAGCTACCCGGGCCGCCACCTGTCGATGGAAGGTATTTACGAATACGGCTCGCGGGTCGGTGTGTGGCGCATCCTGCGCGAGTTCGAGCGCCGCGGCCTGCCGCTCACCGTCTTCGGCGTGGCGATGGCGCTGCAGCGCCACCCGGAGCTCACCGCCGCCTTCCGTGAACTCGGCCACGAGATCGCCTGCCACGGCTGGCGCTGGATCAACTACCAGGCCATCGACGAAGCCACCGAGCGCGAGCACATGCGCATCGGCATGGAGATCATCGAAAGCCTCACCGGCGAACGCCCGCTGGGCTGGTACACCGGCCGCGACTCGCCCAACACCCGGCGCCTGGTGGCCGACCACGGCGGCTTTCTGTACGACTCCGACTACTACGGCGACGACCTGCCCTTCTGGACCGAGGTCACCCGCAGCGACGGCGCCCGCGTGCCCCACCTGGTGGTGCCCTACACCCTCGACACCAACGACATGCGCTTCGCGCTGCCCCAGGGCTTCTCCCACGGCGGCGAGTTCTTCGACTACCTGCGCGACGCCTTCGACGTGCTCTACGCCGAGGGCGACGAGCGCCCGGCGATGCTGAGCGTCGGCATGCACTGCCGCCTGCTCGGCCGGCCCGGGCGCTTCCGGGCGCTGCAACGCTTTCTCGACCATCTCGAACAGCACGACCGGGTGTGGATCTGCCGCCGCGTGGACATCGCCCGTCACTGGATCGCCCGCCACCCCTTCAGCCCCCGCGGCTGAGCGTTTGCACAAGGAGCTTTGCCATGGCCAGCCTTCCCGGCGCCCCGATCTTCGCCCCCGCCGCCGAGCTGCCCGACTGGGCGCAACGTGCGGTCGACCTCGCCAGCCCGCGCCTCGGTGCCCGCGCGCTGGGCGCCTCCGACGACTTCTTCGCCGAGGTCGGGCGCATGCTCAACCCGGCGCCGGCCCAGTTCGTGCCGGGCAAGTACGACACCAACGGCAAGTGGATGGACGGCTGGGAATCCCGCCGCAAGCGCGTCGCCGGCCACGACTGGGCGCTGGTCCGGCTCGGTGTGAAGGGCGTCATCCGCGGCTTTGACGTGGATACCAGCCACTTCACCGGCAACTACCCGCCGGCGGTGTCCATCGAGGCCACCGTGTCGGCGAGCGACGACGTGGATGCCCTGCAGGCCGCCGCCTGGACCGAGATCCTGCCCGCCACCGCGCTGGGCCCGAGCCGCCACCACCTCCTCGAATGCGCGAGCCCCGAAGCCTGGACCCACCTGCGCGTGAACATCCACCCCGACGGCGGCATCGCCCGCCTGCGCGTGTATGGCCGGCCCGTGGCTGCCCTCGAAGGCGCGGGCGCCGACCAGCGGGTCGACCTGGTGGCGATGGAGAACGGTGGCCGGGCGGTGGCCTGGAACGACGCCAGCTTCGGCAGCAGCGTGGCAGCCCTGCTGCTGCCCGGGCGCGGCCTCGACATGGGTGACGGCTGGGAGACCCGCCGCCGCCGCGAGCCCGGCAACGACTGGTGCGTGCTCGAACTCGGCGCTGCCGGCATCGTCGACAAGATCGAGGTGGACACCGCCTTCTTCAAGGGCAACTACCCCGACCGCTGCTCGATCCAGGCGGCCTTCGTCAGCGGCGGCACCGACGGTTCGGTGACCACCCAGAGCATGTTCTGGCAGACCCTGCTGCCCGAGCAGAAGCTGTCGATGGATGCGGTGCATGTGTTCGCCGACGAAGTCGCGCGCCTGGGCACGATCACCCACGTGCGCTTCAACATCTTCCCCGACGGCGGCGTGTCGCGCCTGCGCCTGTGGGGCAAGGTCGCCAGGTGAAACCCGCGCCGACGCTGGAGGAGAGTGCCATGACGACCCTGCCGCTCCGCCCCGAGCCGCTGACCCGCGAAGCCTTCGCCCCCTTCGGCGACGTCATCGAGGCCAGCGACGCGGTGCGCCATTTCGCGATCAACGGCGGTAACACCGAGCGCTATCACGACCTCGCCCGCATCGACCCGGGCGAGGGCGGCCGGGTGATCGTCTCGATCTTCCGCGGCCAGCCGCGCAGCCTGCCCTTCCGGGTCGGGATGATGGAGCGCCACCCCCTCGGCAGCCAGGCCTTCGTGCCGATGTCGGGCCGGCCCTACCTGGTGTTGGTGGCGCCGGCGGGCCCGGCGCCCGGCGCCAGCGATCTGCGCTGCTTCGTGGCGCGGGGCGACCAGGGCGTCAATTACGCCACCGGCGTCTGGCACCACCCCCTGCTGGCCCTCGGGGCCGTGTGTGATTTTCTCGTCGTGGACCGCAGCGGCAGCGCGCCCAACTGCGACGAGGTGCAGCTTGAAGTTGCCGGTTTGATAGCGGCTTTGTAAGCGTGTTTTCTTGAATGAAGCCGGGGCGCCCGCCCCGGTGCTGCACTCCGCACCGGCCGTTCGCGCCGGTGCTTTCCCGGCCGGCCCCGCCCGGCAATCTCCCGATGCTCGAGTTTGGTGCTAGATGCGCCTGGATAATGCACGTTAGCCGCGCGTTGTCGTCTTTTAGGCTGATTTTCGCCGATTTTTACCGTGTTTTGTGCTTGGCACAATTCTCGCTAAGGATTCTCTGCGCAGCCTCGCGGCGGCAGATGGTGCAATGCGACAATATCGTTTTGCTTATTTCACCTGCCTTGCCCGGAGCTGCGCCTGCAGGCCGGCCGGCTGCACGCCATGGCGAGACCGTGGCGGGCGGCGGGCGGCGTTTAGGGCAGGGCGGGCGACGGAAGCGAATCCGCGCCGCCTTGTCGTTCAAACCTCGTGTCGTGGGCCATCAGGCCGCGGCGCAACCGGAACAAGGAGCAAACCATGTCGGACCATGTGCAGCGCGGTGCCGCCCCGGAGGTCGACGCGGTCGACGAAAAACTCCCGGGCGGCCGTTTGTTCACCCTCGGGCTTCAGCATGTGCTGGTGATGTATGCCGGCGCCGTGGCGGTGCCGCTGATCGTCGGGCGGGCGCTCAAGCTCAGCCCGGAGCAGGTGGCGATGCTGATTTCCGCCGACCTCTTCTGCTGTGGCCTGGTCACCCTGATCCAGTCCCTCGGCTTCGGCCGCTGGTTCGGCATCAAGCTGCCGGTGATGATGGGCGTCACCTTTGCCGCGGTCGGGCCGATGGTGGCGATGGCCAACGCGCAGGGCGGGCCCGAGGGCGCGGGCGATTTTTGGCGCGATCATCGGCGCCGGCATCATCTCGATCGCCATCGCGCCGCTGATGAGCCGGCTGCTGCGCTTCTTTCCGCCGGTGGTCACCGGCACGATCATCGCGATCATCGGCATCAGCCTGATGCGGGTCGGCATCGGCTGGGCGATGGGCGGCCCGGCGCCGACGGCCCAGAGCGTGGACGTGCCCAAGCTGGTGGCGATGGTGGACAAGGCCCGGGCTGACGCGGAGGCCGCCGCCGCCACGCTGCCGCCCGACGCCAAGGCGCCGGAGATCAAGCTGCCCGGCCCGGTGCCCATGAAGGACAACCCCAACTACGGCGCCCTCGACAACATGGGCGTGGCGGCCTTCGTGCTGGTGGCGATCCTGCTGATGGTGCGCTACGCGAAGGGCTTCGTCGCCAACATCGCGGTGCTGCTGGGCATCATCATCGGCTGCGTGGTGGCGGTGGGGCTGGGCAAGATGAGCTTCGACAAGGTCGCCAAGGCGCAGTGGGTGGACGTGGTCACGCCCTTCGCCTTCGGCATGCCCAGCTTCGACCCGCTGATGATCCTGACGATGACGCTGGTGATGATCGTCGTGATGATCGAATCGACGGGCATGTTCCTGGCGCTCTCCGAGATCACCGGGCGCAAGCTCGACCGCAGCGCGCTTTCCGCGGGCCTGCGCACCGACGGCCTGGGCACCCTGATCGGCTGCCTGTTCAACACCTTCCCCTACACCAGCTTCTCCCAGAACGTCGGCCTGGTGGGCATCACCGGCGTCAGGAGCCGCTGGGTGTGCGTGGCGGCGGGCCTGATCATGCTGGTGCTCGGCCTGCTGCCGAAGATGGCGGCGCTGGTCGAGTCGATCCCGGGCTTCGTGCTCGGCGGCGCGGGCCTGGTGATGTTCGGGATGGTCGCCGCCACCGGCGTGCGCATCCTCGCCAACGTCGACTTCAAGACCAACCGCAACAACCTCTACATCGTCGCGATCTCCATCGGCTTCGGGATGATCCCGCTGGTCGCCCCGCGCTGGACCCAGCAGATGATCCACGGCCTGCACCCGCTGCTGGAGTCGGGGATCCTGCTCACCTCGATCTCGGCGGTGGCCCTCAATTTCTATTTCAACGGCGGCGAGGCTGACGAAGCCGGCACGATCGCCGCGGCCCGCACGGCCGAAGCCCACTAAGACACCTCAGCTCAGGGACCTCACCATGAAAACCACCAAGACCATCGCCCTCGCCGTGCTCGCCGGCGCCACCCTGGCCAGCGGCGCCGCCCAGGCCGCCACCTGGAGCGACAGCTTTCTGGGCTATCGCTACGGCACCGGCTTCCGCGAGCCCAGCAACACCAAGGAGGTGCGCAAGCACGTGCTGCAGTTCGGCCACGCCAGCGGTTACGCCTACGGCCAGAACTTCCTCAATCTCGACCTGCTGCAGTCCGACAAGAACGACCCGAGCAGCGGTGCCGACACCGGCGCCACCGAGTTCTACCTGACCTATCGCCACCAGCTCCACCTGGGCAAGCTGCTCGACAAGGACCTCTCTTTCGGCCCGGTGAAGGAGGTCGCGCTGACCGCCGGCTTCGACCTCAACACCAAGAACACCGCCTTCGCGCCGCGCAAGCGCCTGGTGGTGGCGGGGCCGACGCTGAAGTTCAACCTGCCGGCCGGCTTCCTCGACCTCAGCCTGCTCGCCGGCAAGGAGTGGAACCACTGCGGGCTGGCCTTCTGCACCGACCACGAGCACGGCTTCGACGCGCAGTGGATCCTCAGCGCCGCCTGGGGCGTGCCCTTCCAGGCGGGCCCGGTGCCCCTCAAGTTCCAGGGCTTCATCAACTACAACAGCGAGAAGGGCAAGGACTATTCCGGCGTGAAGACCGAGGCCGAAACCCTCATGCGCACCTCGCTGATGGTGGATGTGGGGCAGATGGCGGCCGGGCGCAAGAACACCCTGCTGGTCGGGGTTGGCTACGAGCTGTGGCTCAACAAGTTCGGCAACCACGCCACGGCGGCCGGCGTGACCAAGCCGGGGATCAACACCTACGCGCCGACGCTCCAGATGGAATGGCATTTCTGAGCGCCTGACGGGCCGGGCCGCCCGCCCGCGCCGTGGCGCTGTGGCGGGTGGGCCCGGCGGATCAGCCACCGCCTGCCGCGTTTCGGCGGGCGGCCTGGTAGATCGCACCCTCCGGGCCGCAGATGCCGTGCCCGACGCCGGGGGCTTCGTCGAAGCCCTCCGCGAGGGCCTCGGCCTCGAATGCGGCAGCATCCGGATCATGCATTTTCGCCTCCTCGACATTCCCGCGCTGCAAGAAACCGGGTATCGAGCCTGGGTCATCCGTGGTGCCCGGGCCGGCGGCGGATCGATGAGGCGCGCCGGCTGAGGCCTTGCCCATCCCGGGGCCCACCTAAAGATGCGCCTATGGCTTCCGATATAGGCGACATGACATCTCCCCCGTTGTGCTGAGCCGATGGGCTGCACGCTTGTCTCTTCCCCCCGAAGCGGTCGCCGCATGCGGCGTACCGTTGCGCCGCGCCGCCTCGCTGCCGCGCTGAGCGTTGCGGGGCTGGCGTTTGCGCTGCTGCAGCCCCTGGCGGCGGGCGCCCAGACGGTGCCCGAGCCCCAGCTGCGGGCGGCCTATCTGGTCAACTTCCTGAAATACATCGAATGGCCCGGCGGCGGGGCCACCGCGACGATCTGCCTCTACGGCCGCGACAGCCTGAGCACGCACCTGGCGCCCTACGAGGGGCGCAGCGTGCAGGGGCGCGAGCTTCGCGTGCGCCGCATCTTCCAGTTCGAGCAGCTCGCCGATTGCCAGGAGCTCTACGTCGCCGAGACCGACGAGGAGCGTCAGGCGGCGGTGATCAAGGCCGCGGCGCGCCTGCCGCTGCTGACCGTCGGCGAGACGGCGGGCTTCGTCCAGCAGGGCGGCGCGATGGCCTTGCTGCGCCAGGACAACCGGATCGTCTTCGACATCAACATGAGCGTCGTCACGCGGGCCGGCCTGCGCGTCAGCCCCCAGATGCTGCGCCTCGCGCGGGACGTGACGGGAGGCCAGCGATGAGCCGCCGCCTCCTGCCCGCCCGGCTGAGGGCGCTGATCCGGCGCCTGCCGATCCACCGCAAGCTGTCGGTGATCGTCGCCATCGCGGTGGCCGTCAGCCTGGTCTTCGTGTTCGTGATCGTCGGCCTCGTGCAGCTGCAGGAGCAATACTCGGCGCGGGTCGCCAAGCTGCGCGCGGTGGCCGAGGTGGTGGCCTTCAATGCCTCGGCGGTGCTCGAGTTCCAGGACCCGGTCGGCGCCGAGCACCTGTTCCGTGCCCTGGAGGGCGACCCGGGGATCGTGGCGGCCCACCTGGTGCAGCGCGACGGCCCCTTCCGCCACACCTATGTGGCGAGGGGCTGGGCCGAGCCGCTGCCGCCCGAGCTCACCACGCTGCACCGCGAGACCGCCAGCTACCTGGGCGGCTCGACCCTCGCCGTGGCGGTGCCGATGTACCGGGATGACGAGCTCATCGGCTCGCTGTCCGTCGTCAGCCGCATCGACAACATCTGGGGCGCGATGCTGGTGCAGTTCGGCCTGTTCTCGCTGGCCCTCGGGCTGGCCTTCCTGCTCGCCACGGCCATCGCCCGCTGGCTGCAGGGCGGCATGACCCGGGCCATCACGACCCTCACCGAAACCGCCCAGCAGGTGTCGGCGCGGCGGGACTTCTCGCTGCGTGCCGCCAAGACCAGCGATGACGAGATCGGCCAGCTGGCTGACGCCTTCAACAGCATGCTGGCCGAACTGGCCGCCCGCGACCGGGAGCTCGCCGCCCACCGCGAGCTGCTCGAGGAGACCGTCCAGCTGCGCACCCGCGAGCTGCGCCTGGCCAAGGACGCCGCCGAAAGCGCCAACCGCGCCAAGAGCCAGTTCCTGGCCAACATGAGCCACGAGATCCGCACCCCGATGAACGGCATCATCGGCGTCGCCGAGCTGCTCGAGGCCAGCGCCCTCGACCCGCGCCAGCGCGAGCTGCTCGGCAACCAGCGCTCGTCGGCGACGACCCTGCTCCACCTGCTCAACGACATTCTCGACTTCTCGCGCATGGAGGCCGGCAGCCTGCAGCTCGAATCGCTGGTCTTCAACCTGCGCGAGATCGTCGTCCAGACGGTGGCTGTGTTCGTGCCGATGGCGCGCAAGAAGGGGCTCGTCCTGAACTTCGAGATCGACCCCGAAATGCCCGACCTGTTCCGCGGCGACGCCCACCGGATGCGCCAGGTGCTCAACAATCTGCTGAGCAACGCGATCAAGTTCACCGAGCACGGCACGGTGCTCGTCACCTGCGGCCAGGGCAAGGCCGACGGCGCCGCGGTGGTGCTGGAGGTTCGCGACAGCGGCATCGGCATCGCGCCGGAGGCCCTCGAGCGGATCTTCGACCCCTTCCGCCAGGCCGACAACAGCACCAGCCGGCGCTATGGCGGCTCAGGGCTGGGGCTGGCCATCGTGCGCGATCTGGTCGAGCTGATGGGCGGGCGGGTGTCGGCCCACAGCCAGGTCGGCAGCGGCTCGGCGTTCACCCTGCGGCTGCCCCTGCCGCGGGCCGAGGCCGCGCGCAGCCGGCCGGCCTGGGCCGAGAGCCTGCGGGGCCGGCGCATCGCGGTGATCTGCAGCAGCACCGAAAGGGCCGGCCGCTGGTGCGCGATGCTGGCCGCCGGCGGCATGACGGCCAGCGCCCCCAGGGCCGGCGCCGACATCCTGGCCGGCATCGGTGACGATCCGCCCGACGCGATCCTCGTCGAGGAGGGCGTGTGCCTCCACCTGGCGGCCGAGCACCCCGACTTCGCCGGGCCGGGCAGGGCGCCGGTGCTCTTCGTGCGCAGCTGCCTGCGCGCGCCGGACGAAGACCTCGCGCTGCCCGCCTGGGTGAGCGGCGAGATCCACGAGCCCTTCTCCGACAGTGGCCTGTGGCGGGCGGTGGCGGGCCTGTGGGGGCTCGATCCGGATGCGCGCCCGGGGCGCGCCGCGGCGCGGGACAGCGGCCGCGGGCTGCACGTGCTGATGGTCGAGGACAACGAGGTGAATCGCCTGGTGCTGGGCGAGATGCTGCAGAGCTTCGGCTGCCGGTGCACCACCGCCGGCAATGGTCAGGAGGCCCTCGAGCGCCTCGCCGTGGAGCGTTTCGACCTCGTGCTGATGGATGTCCAGATGCCGGTGATGGACGGCCTCGCCGCCACCCGCCGGCTGCGCGAGCGGGAGGCCGCCGAGGGCCTGCCGCGCCAGCTCGTGATCGCCCTCACCGCCAACGCCCTGGCCGGCGACCGGGAGATGTGCCTGGCGGCGGGCATGGACGACTACCTCACCAAGCCGGTGACCTTCGACAACCTGTGCGCGGCTTTCCGCCAATGGCTGCCGGAGATCGCGGTTGCCGCTGCCGACGCCTCCGGCGCACCCGCTACGACGCCCGAGGCCGGCGCCGAATCCGCCATGCCCTTCGACGTGGGCTATCTGCAGAGAACCCTCGGCGAAGGCGCCGACAAGATCATCCCGGCGGTGCTCGCCTCCTACCTGAAGGAGGCCGGGCGCCACATCGACGCGCTGGCCGGGCTGGGCAGCGACTTCGATGCCCCGCGTGCGCTGCGCCGCCTGCACAACCTCAAGAGCGCCAGCGCCTCGATTGGCGCGCAGCCCTTCGCGGCCCTCTGCAAGCAGGCCGAAACCGCCGCCCGCGCCGACGCCTGGGACGAGGTGCGCGCCCTCTTGCCGGCCCTGATCCGCGACTTCACGCCGCTGCGCGCCGCGGTCGACGAACACCTCAAGTCCCTGGGAGGGGCTGTCCATGAATGAAGTCCGCATCCTCGTCGTCGACGACGAGCCCGTCACCCGCATGATCACCGAGTCGGTGCTGGCGGCGCAGGGTTTCATCGTCGAGGCCGCGGAATCGGCCGAGGTGGCGCTGCAGATGCTGGCCGACGGCTTCGCGCCGCAGGTGATCCTGCTCGACGTCATCATGCCCGGCATGAGCGGCTACGAAGCCTGCCGCCGGCTGCGCGCCGATCCGCGCTTCGAGCACCTGCCGATCGTGATGCTTACCGCCCTCGACGACCAGAAATCCATCGATGAAGCCTATTTCAGCGGCGCCACCGACTTCATCACCAAGCCCCTCAACATGCCGCTGCTGCCGCACCGCATCCGCTACCTGCTGCGTTCGGCGATGACATTCCAGCAACTCCTCGAGAGCCGCGAGACCCTCATCAACACCCAGAAGATCGCCCGTCTGGGCGACTGGGAACTCGACGGCACCGGCGCGCTGGTCAATTGCGCCGAGCAGTACCGCGCGCTGCTCGGCATCGGCCGCCTGCCGCGGCCGGCGGCGGCGCTGCTGGCGCGGGTGCACCAGGAAGACTGTGCCGGGCTCGAAGCCGCGCGCAGCGGGCTGCTGAAGGGCTTCCCCTACCAGCTCGACTACCGCGTCACGGCCGCCGACGGCAGCGTCGCGCACCTCCACGAGGTGGGCTACCCGAAGCCGGGCGCCGGTGGCGGCTATGGCTACACCCAGGACATCACCCAGCGCGTCGTCGCCGAAGAGCAGGTGCGCCGCCTGGCCTGGTACGACCCCCACAGCGGCCTGCTGAACCGCTCGCGCATCGGTGAGCTGACGGCCCGCGAGATGTCCGGCCCGGAGGGCTCGCCGCTGCCCCTCGGCCTCCTGTTCATCCAGCTCAGCGGCCTGCGCAAGGCCTCGCTGGTGATGGGCCAGGCGACGGCCGACGCGGCCCTGCTGGTGTTCTGCGAGCGCCTGCGGCAGTTTGCCGGCAGCGCCCTGGTCGCCACCGCCGACGGCGGCCAGCAGTCCCTGCGCCGGGCCCGGCTGGGCCGCTACGACGAGGCCGATTTTCTGCTCGCGCTGCCCGGCGAGCTGCCCCGGGCCGGCTGGCAGCAGCTCGCCGAGCGCCTGCTGGCCGAGATCGCCGCGCCGCTGGAAGTCGACGGCGAGGCGCTGCTGCTGGCGCCCTCCATCGGCATCGCCCGCAGCCCCGACGACGCCACCGACGTCCAGGAGCTGATCCGCTGCGCGATGCGCAGCGCCAACCTGGCGGCCGGCGACGAAGCCGCCCGCATCGTCTTCTACGACCCCGCCCACGACGCCGAGGAAGCCTCGCTCCACCTGCTGGAGCGCCAGCTGCGGGCCGCCGTCGACGCGGGCGACCAGCTGCAGCTGTATTTTCAGCCCAAGGTCGACGCCACCAGCGGCCAGCCGGTGGGCGCCGAGGTGCTGATGCGCTGGCGGCACCCCGAGCGCGGCATGGTCAGCCCCGGCGAGTTCATCCCGCTGGCCGAGCGCACCGGCCTGATCCGCCCGATGACCGACTGGCTGCTGGCGCGCACCGTCGAGCAGATCGCCACGTGGCGGGCCGCCGGGCTCCTGCCGGGCAAGATCAGCATCAACGTGTCGGCCCACAGCTTCTACGGCGGCGGGCTGGTGCGCCATATCGACGAGGTGCTCGCCCGTAGCGGCGTGGCCGGCGAGCAGCTCTTCATCGAGATCACCGAGAGCATCCTGATGCACGACCGCGAGGCCGCGGTGCAGGTGCTCAGCGCCCTGCGCGAGCGCCACATCGGCATCTCGGTGGACGACTTCGGCACCGGCTATTCGTCCCTCGGCTACCTGCAGCGTTTTCCGGTGGACGAGATCAAGATTGACCGCTCCTTCGTGACCGACGTGGACAGCAAGGCCGGCAACCAGGCGCTGGTCAGCGCCATCATCGGGCTGGGCCGCGCGCTGGGCCTGTCGGTGGTGGCGGAGGGGGTCGAGACCGACGCCCAGGCGGCCCGCCTGCGCCAGCTCGGCTGCGACGTGCTGCAGGGTTTCCTGTATGCCCGGCCGATGCCGGCGGAGCAATTCACGGCCTATGTTACGGGTGCCGCCGGGAGGGTTTTGCCACCATGAGCCGTCAGCCACTCACCGCTTCGGCCCGCCGCCTGCTGGCGCTGCTGCTTGCCGGCGGGGCGCTCGGCCCCGCTGCCGGCCAGGCCGCCGCCCGCCTCGACGCCCTCTCGATGTCCCTCGAGGAACTCACCGCGGTGCGCATCCTGGCCACGCCCAAGTTTGCCGAGGACGCCGAGCACTCGCCCAGCTCGGTTTCCATTATCACCGCCGCCGAGATCCGCAGCTTCGGCTGGCGCACCCTCGCCGACGTGCTGCGCTCGCTGCAGGGTTTCAACGTCACCGACGACCACACCTATTCCTACGGCGGGGTGCGCGGCGTGTCGGCCCCCGGCGATTATCGCCAGCGCGTCCAGGTGCTCATCGACGGCATGAGCGTCAACGAGAACATCTACGCCAGCGTGCCGGTGGATTCCGCCTTTCCCCTCGACCTGGAGCTGGTCGAGCGCATCGAGGTGATCCGTGGGCCGAGCGCCTCGGTGTATGGCGGCGAATCGATGTTCGGCGTGGTCAATGTGGTGACCCGCAGCCTTGCGGGCGGCGAGGCCTCGCTGGCAGCCGGCAGTGGCCGTCATCTCGAGGGCCGGGTCGCCCGGGGCGGGCAGACCGACGCCGGCCTCGGCTACCTGCTGTCGGCCAGCGGCTTCCGGGCCCACGGGCAGAGCCTGGCGTTTCCCGACATTGCCGCCGGCGGCTATGACGGCACCGCCCGCGAGCTGCGCGGCGAGACCGGTGGCCGCCTGTTCGCCCGCCTGCGCAGCAGCGACTGGCGCGCCACCCTGGTGCACTCCGAGCGCGACCGCGTGGTGCCCACCGGCAGCTACGAGACCGAATTCAACGACCCGGCCCACCGGGAGCGCGACGACTACACCCTGGCCGAGTTCGCCGCCGACCAGGCCGCCGACGCCCACACCACCCTGCACCAGCGCG
>Ga0075163_10008605_pt1 | contig 13418 bp, 12 predicted proteins | sample JI1023141ADNA_FD_71478 | JGI IMG/M metagenome (GOLD analysis project Ga0075163, IMG submission 71478) | Wastewater effluent complex algal communities from Wisconsin, to seasonally profile nutrient transformation and Carbon sequestration -... | ecosystem: Engineered > WWTP > Effluent > Algae...
AATGTAACTCATCACCGAATGCGCTCGCTCAAACCGAGCCGCACCATCGATCACCGCCAGGAACGTGAGCGACGTCAGCGGACCAATTCCTGGAATCGTTTGGAGTCTCTGCGCATCGGGATCTGCATCCGCACGTGCCTCCATTTGATGATCCAGTTCGTCGATCTGTTCATTGAGCGGAATCAGCAGAGTCACAAGTGGCGCGATCATCGTCCGCAGCTCCGGCGGCAGGTCGAGCTGTCCGAGTCGACGCTCGTAATTCTCGGCGGCTCCGGTCGCCACCGTATAGCCATATCCGAGCAGCACCGCCCCAATCTGGTTGGTGAGCTTGGTCCGCTTCTCGACCAGCGTCTGCCGCACATCAAGCTGCATCCGGACCCGTCGCTGCTCATCGCTCAGCCGGTGCGCCAGCTTGTACGCCCCGAGCTTGCACGCTTGCGCCAGACACCGCGCATCCCTCTTGTCTGTCTTGAGCTTCTTACTACGAGTCGCATACATCGGCGCAAAGTTCGGATCTGCGACGATGACTTCCATTCCCATCGATTCAAAATGTCGCGCCACCCACTCACTGGGCGTACTGGATTCCAGCAGAACTTTGGCCCCCTTATAGATGAGTACGGCATCCTTGAGATGCGCCCGGCTCGTCGGCACCCGCGTCTCAAAACAGACCTCTCCCTGTTCGTCGAGAACACAAATTTGCGATTGCTTTTTGTGCACGTCAATGCCGATAAAGTTCATGGCTGGCCTCCATCCTTGCGCCATCGAGCGCGTTTTTTCTCCGTGGGGCATTTGGCTACCACGCTGGATGGTCCGCCAGCCGTTTCATCTCATCTTCCCTGACGGTATGCTTGCCCGTCGCCCAGAGTTCAAATGCCTGACGCATGAACTGAGCCCGCGCTGGGTCGAGTTTGACCTGCCCACCCTCCAGGAGATAGCCCAAGGGAGGTGAGCCAACCCATTTTCCTCGTAATAACCGTTCTTCCAAACCTTTCTTCACTTCCGAAGAAAGGTTTGCACTGTAGAATTCAGCTTGTGCTGCCATAATGTGTTCAAGAAATTCACCCATAGGATTATCTTCGATAGTCTCCACGACTGAGAAGATACGCTTCCCATAGGACCTCAGTTTACCTTTGAGGATTAAGTAGTTAAATACATTTCGGGACAATCGGTCAAGTTTGTGGACCAGAAGTCCGCCAATAGTTTTGTCCGAGCGAGCGTGACGTAGAGCGGTCATGAGGCCAGGCCGACCACAGAGAGAAGTACCAGTGTGCGTGTCTTGGTACTCACCGACGACAATCCAGCCCTGACTTTCAGCGTACCTTCTCATGAGGCGAAGTTGAGCGGGAATAGATAACTCAGCTTGGCTGCCCGTAGAGACGCGAGCGAAGAGGATGACATGCATAGTAAAGAATTAAGGGTGATTACTTATCATGCCATATTTATCTTGAGTCCACATGTACTCGTGAAAGTTCCAGCTCCCTCATTGACAGTAGATGGCTCTCCCGTATAGAATTCCCAACTATGGTCAAAAGCTGGCTTTCTCTCGGGGAACGCTTCAATGTCATGCCACCTGAGCAGCTCGTAGCTGCCTTTAGACCGTTCCATTGGAGACGGAGTTTTTACAAGTTGGCAAGAATTGCTGCATTAATTGATAGATACGGCGCAGATAGTAAAACTGTCAAAGATAGAACTAATAGCATTATTACCAATTATTCTTGCAGGAATTCCTCTGAAACGTTGGTTGCTGAATATGTGCGTTTACATCCTGATAATCCAATTCTTCATGAACAGGTTATATACTACTTGCAAACTCTGGCAATATTAGAGGGTGCCGAGGAGGGGCCGGAGCCGCCGGATGCTTGGATAGTATTCCATGCCTTAGCAGCCAACGATTATGTTCATAGTTGGCAACAGCCTGATGCTCGCCCGCTGACAGACTTAGAACGAGTTGTAGGAGACTTTGCCCTCGTTACTCGTTTCAATCACTCCAAAGATGAATTGCGCTTTTTCGCTCGGGCTGCTTCCCTTTTGAAGGGTCCACCTCCGCATGGCGCTCTAAAAGATACCTGGGAAGACTTTCAAAAACTGGCCTATGGTATGGATTTTACGACCTTCGAGGAAACCCTAATTGGACCACTCGCGCTCATGTCCTCGAGCTGGGGAACGGTGCAAACTGATGGGAGTATAGAGTCACCGCACGTTAATACTTCTGAGTGGTTTAAGCAAACCAACGTTCCTCCAGATTTTGGGTGGCAGTTCTTTAAGAGTATTTCAGTAACTCGTGCTGAAGCCAAAGCAGAGCTTTCCAAACAGCGTCGGCCTGATGGACTGCCACATGCTCCAACGTTATTTTTCAGAAAGCCTTTCGTTGTTCTTGATGATACAACCATTGTAGCTGCTTCACCCACTGTAGCTCAACAGCAGTTCAGTATGGGTCTATGGGCTCTGTGTTTGCAGGCAAGTAAGAACCGTCGTCCCAAGGACGGACATACTCTCTGGTTTGAAACATTTGGATACCTGGTGGATGATTGGTGCAGGGAAGTTGCCAAGGAAGCAGAGAAAGGTGATTTTATCGGTAAAGTATTACTCTCTAAGGGCATAGGCACTAATGACGAAATTGAAGATGTAATCGCACAAACCAGTACTGACACTGCACTATTCTCCGTTAAGTCAGCGACAATCCCTGAAAAAAGCGTGAAGCAAGCTCAGACGCGCACTGATGCTCTCGATTGGTATGAACGTTTTCTCTTTGCGCCGAAGACAAAGGACTATAGAGGGGGAGCTATCCGTCTATTGAATGAAAAAATCGATAAAATTCGCTCTGGAAAATACGACAGTATACCCAAAGATCATCGAATCTTTCCTATTATAGTCACTTTTGATGACCTGGGAGAAAATTTGCCTTTCTACAAATGGATAGAGGAACGTTGTCAGCAGGAGAATTTACTTCAACAGGACAATGTAGTACCACCGAGCATTGCCTCTCTCGCAGAGTATGAAGCACTGTTTGGTCTAGCCTATCACGGCATTTCGTTGTTTGAGGTGCTCGGACAGCGAAGGGAACTTGCCATGAGATACGCCACCATGAAAGAGTTGATGGTGCCGCATACCAAGGAGCGACAGCAACAACGGCTTCCTTATCTCCAATCGAAGTTTGATGATGTATATAAGCGAATCAAACATCGTTTGTTTGGGTGGTAATACGACGTAGTATTGCTTGTTGGCATAATGGATTGGCAAAGATGAGCAGGTTTGCTAAGATACCCTGGAAATCATTAAGTCTGCCAGAGCACTAACAATTATTCCATAATAGTCATTATGTGGGTTCTAAGGAAGTCCCAGAAAGCCCGCTTATCGGGACACCCCCGCCCTTCTCGGACTACTGAAAAGATTTTTTTTGCTTCAATAAGCACTTTCTTGTCCTTGAGAGTGAGGTTCCAAGTGAGGGATTTGACCAATTCGCGCTTTTTCGCGGGGTCGCTGGAAGCGAATAGTTTTTTAGCTTCAGTTAGCAAAGACAGCCCGTCGCGCCAGGGTTCTAAGGGGTCAGCGGTTGAGAGGGGCTCCGCGAGCTTTTCTTGGAGCCGAGCCTGCTTGTTGAGGAGTTTGTTCTTGTCGCTGGTGTAGTCTTCGGCCGTAATGATGTCGTCAATAAGCAGCTGGCGCAGCCTCTCCAGTTGTCGCTCGACTCGACAGAGCTGTTCTTCCTGCTGGCGTCGGCTCTGTTCGGCTGCAGCCTTCGCGGCGCTCTTGAGGGTGTCGAGCTTGCTCAGAACGGTCGTTACCCAGGTAGGGGGGAGTTCCAGCTCGTCGATAAAGTTGAGCAGAGCCTGGTCTATCTCGGATTCCTGAACTGCTCCCTCGGGACAGTATTGATGTCGGAGATTTTTTTTCCAACAGTAGTAGTGAATGTACTTTTTTCCGTGACGGTTGGTTGTGGTCTTGACCGTGATTTGGCCGCCGCACGAGGCGCAGTGCAAGAGGCCCCGGTAGACGTAAACTGGCCGCGCGGGCGGGAGGTTCCATGCCTGCCGGCCAGCAAGGATGGCGCGAGCTTTCGTAAACTCGGCGGCCGTAATCATCGGTTGGTGCTTGCCGGGATACAGCTCGCCAGCGAACAGCATGACTCCGGTGTAGAAACGGTTCTGAAAGAGTCGGTAGAGTTCCGTGCGCGAGAGTAGTCCACCGCCAGATTTCTTGTACTTAGGAGTGGTAAGCTCGCGCTCTCTTGCGAACGCGAGAATCTGCAGTACCGGCACGCCCGTAAGGAGCATGCGCCAAAGCTCTTGGACAATGCCAAAGCGCATGGGGTCCGGAACAAGCCGCTTCTCGGCTTCTTCCTCCCGTCGGTAGCCGAGAGGTGGGCGGCTAGGCCAGTAGCCGCGCAGCAAAGTTTCGCGGATGCCACGCCGGACGTTGTCAGAAAGGTCGTCGCTGTATTTTGTCGCCATCCCAAACTGGATAGCCATCAGCATCTTGTCGGAGCTTGAGCTCGAATAGGTGTACTCGGGCGTGACAATTTGCTTGAGCTTGCCATCGGCCAGGGCTTGCATGATGCGCCCCCCGTCGAGGGGATTGCGCGCCAGACGGTCAAGCTTCCAACAGAGAATGGCGTTGGCTTTCCCGCTTTCAATAGCGTTCATGACTTCGTTAAAGACGGGGCGGCCCGGAGTCATGGCCGACCTAGTTTCTTCGAGATGCTTGCCGACCAGCTGTAGCTCCTGACGCTCGGCATAGGCGGAGAGTTCTCGACGCTGGGCCGGGATAGAGAGAGCCTGCTTGTCTTTGGGCTCACTAGACTTGCGCAGGTACGCCAGGAATCGTAAGGCTGTCCCGGCAACAGAACGAAACAAGGGATTCATAAAAGAGGGGGAACGAAAGAGACGCCGGCAGGTGGCTGGCGGCGCTCGGAGAAGGATTTAGGCCACTCTCTGGTACTCCTTGAGTTCGATGACAAGGGCAATGATGCTAATCGTGTCGTAGGCCATTTGGCGAATAGCCTCGTCAGTGAAATCGGGGTGGCTAGGGCAATCATGCCGTAAGGCAGAGCGGAGCTCGACAATGTCCTCATCGGTGAACGTGAAGTCACCCCAGACCACTGCTGGAAATGAGGATGAGTTGACCGTTGGTGGTGAGGAAGTAGAGTCTGGCATTGTCGCCCACCGTAGCCCAGTTTTTCGAGGCTGTCAGTCTGCCTAAGGGGAAGAAAAGTGTCAGTTGGGCTGTAGCCAGCCCACTTCGTAAAGCTAAGTGTTAGCTTTTTGCCGGCAACGCGACGATGCCACTGCGTAGAACACCATTCTTAGGAATGAAAACTAGAATGGTTGCGCCGTGACACCTTCTTCCTCTATTCGTTCTTCCCTTTTTTTCATGCATGCCCAACACTCGGCTTCGAGATGCTTTTGATGGAGGTCTACCAGTTCTCCATCTAAAATAGTGAAGGCCCTGTAATTTTGAGGGTCAACGGTGAGAACAACGAGCACATCCACGCCGGGGAGTGCTTTACCCCATGAGTAGTTTTCAAAAAATTTAAAGCGGCAGTCTCTTAAGTATCGGTTTATTTCTTCAGGCTCAGGTTCTCCCCAAAAAAGCTCGTCGGCGACCTTGGTGAAGTAGTCTTTAATCATGAGGAGAAGTTGTTTTTTTGAGTATTTCATATAATTACAATGTTGAATTATAAATATTTACACCGGATACGAGCTTATAATTGGTCATCTAGGTCCTTGCTCATCTCGTCTTCGTCCAAATCGTCACCATCAGGACGAATGAGAACAATTCCTTGCAGCGCATCAGTTTCGACACTGCACTACTGATATATAAGGGCTGGCTTATCTCTGTATGCGGCAAAAAATATAGGTGCTTTTTTCGGAAATCTTTTTAGTTGCTTAATAAAATCTCCGACGCTCCAGAGGCTATCATTCCAGTTTTGTGACCATTTCTTACAATGAAGACAGCGGACTGCGCCATCATTATTTGTCTGACGCGCGCGAACCAAGTACCATTTACCGCATTCTTCGCATTGTCCAAAATATAAACTTTTCATCATATTGATTTGGATTAGTAATAAACCCCGGAATTCTCCCTGTGGCCACACTGGCTGTGCCATCGCTGTTCCGGTCCAGCTCCTCGCCTTGCCTGGTTAGGTTGGCCCGTGCATTCCACTGATGGGGCGCAGAGTGCAGCATGGCCACACGATGGGCCAGCTTTTGCTACCAGATGGACGCCGTCGCTGACTGCGTGAAATCGACATTTCACGCAGTCGCGTCTGACCCAAGCTCAAGGGAAGGGCGCGAGGCCGACCGGTAAGGAGGGGGTACCGAGTCGGGGCAGTGCGCCTTCCCCTAAAACTTGGGACAGGGGTTCGGTTTGTGTAACGAGCATGCGTGCCAGAAGTGCGTCGATGCTCCACATCGCGGTGCGCAGCGATTGCAGGGTGTGAATGTAGCGTTCGGTCGTGGCTAGCGAGTCGTGGTTGAGGAGTCGCTGGATGTCCCACGGCCTCGTGCCAAGCAGGGCGTGCACCGTCGCAATCGAGTGTCGCAGAAAGTGCGGCGAGATGCGGCGCGTGATACCGGCCTCGCGGGCATAGTTCGAGATGAGCCCCTCGATGTGCCGGACGCTGAGCCTGGTGCCACGCTCGGACAGGAACACTGCCGCGACCTCGGACTTGGGACGGAATGCGCGGCGCATGGCGATACACTGTTCGAGTGCCTGAGCAGCCAGCGGCGGCAACGGCAACAAGAGGTACTTCTTCCGCTTGGCCCGCAGGTTGATGATGTAGCCGCCTTGCGTGTCGAGGTGTTCGAGGTTGAGGCGATTGAGTTCGCCGACGCGCAGTGCGCAGTGGAACGCGACGTGGGCCAGCGCAAGGTCGCGGGAACGATACGGCTCCTCGCGGCCTTCGATGGCACGAATCAGCGCGATGAACTCGGGGATGGTGAGCGGAATTTTCTCCTCGGCGATTGCTTCGACCACTTCAATCGCTCCGGCGGGGTTGTCGCGGACGAGTTGCCGTCTCACGAGGAACCGATAGAGCGTTCGCACTGCGGCGAGCTTTTGGTTCCACATGAAGGCCGAGCGTTCACCATTTCGCGTTGCTGCGGCGCTGACCAAGAAGGCGCGAATGTCGTCTTCGGTTGCGCTGCGTAGCCGCTCTGCTTCGTCGCTGCCGCGTTCCGCAAGGAAGGCGAGCAGTTTGGCGGCGACGTGGCTGTACCGCTTGCGGGTGTCGTCGCTTCGGCCCCTCTCCAAACGCAGATAGTCGTCGAATGCGGAGAGGATTTTCGTCATAGCGATGCGTAGCCACTGGGCAAACACGCTGGGAGCTTATGCGCTCCGTTTAGCCTGTCAATGTCATTATGCAGAAAATGTCGATTTCACGCAATAGCAACTGTGGATAACTTTTAAGAACATAAGCAAACAAGAAGAAACGCCATCGCTCGGCACTTACGCCAGCGGACAAGAAAGAGAGGACGCTATGAACGCCATTGGAACCAAGATTATCGCCATCGCACTGGGTTCGCTCATCGCCGGATGTGGTGCACCTGAAAATACAGAGAACGAGGACGTGGCCTCCCAAACACTGGCGCTGTGGGGTGGCGAATCTTCGCTAGGCTGGCTCGCCCCAGGCAGCACCGTCGCTTTTCACATCGCCGACGGGCGGTCCGGAGTCCATGGCGTCAAGGTGTATACGAAGGACGCGAGTTACTGCACGCTCCAGATTCAGGTCGCCTGGAAGTATGCGCGGGACCCTTCCTACGGAATGCCCTACATCAACCAAACGCTCTGTTCCTACGACGGTGGTTCGCCCTTCACTTCGTATGACCTAAAGAGTGGCACACCTGATGTCGAGTACCAAGTCACCGTAACCAATAAAGCAGCTGCCGGCACGACGGTGTACTATAAAGCGAATCTGCCGTGGTGGTAAGGGATAGCATCTACTGTGAGCCCCTTGCCTTGTCACCCTAAGTCGCATCCACACATCCGCAGGTAGAAGCAGATTGGCTCAATGCCATGCGGCGCCAACACGTTCCAGCTTTGGCGCCGCAGAAAACCTGAACACATGAACAGCATCTTTCTATGTATGGACCCGGCCTGACGACGTCCTCGTCAGCAGTTCGTACCGAAGTAATTTCACTGCGCCACATCGATTCTCTGGTGTTTAGACACGAGGTAAAAGCAAGGTAACCAACAGTTCCCAGCTCTATCTGGATTTCAATATTTTCCTCTTGACACGAGCCATTTCTTCCCGACACTCTCGCAACAGTATGTCGAGCGACGATAAATTCCTTCCAGCTCTCCAAAATTACCTACAGGTATCAAAAACGAAATGTGAGGCTCAGCTCGCTCACCTTGACACTTCGCTTCCGCTCCAAGGAGTCAGCACCACCGTCAGACTTCATTATGTCCACTTTAATCCGAACCATGAACCGAAGTTTGAAGACCTCGCACGGTTACTCGTGCGCCATATCATTAGATACGTCCTATCTATGAGTACCCGTGATACCATTATAAAGCAATTGGATGAGCCTTTAGAGGGTGATTTATTTATCAAGGCACGTGATTTCTTTAGAAAAATTGATACATCTGGGGAAGTCGGAGAATTGCTTCTTTTCTGCCTATTGGAATCTGTCCTTATGGCTCCTCAGATGATATGCAAGATGGAGCTCAAGACCAATTCGAAGGACGAAGTCAAAGGCAGTGACGGCATCCACATGAATTGGAATGACACAGAGAAATGCCTCAATGTATTTATCGGTGAGTCAAAATTATACACTGACATTGGTGATGCTCTTGATAGCGTTTTTGACAGTGTGAATGATTTCATTGAGAAGAAACGGCAGCAGGAAGAACTTGGGCTGGTGACGTCGCACTTCAAACACGCCACGCCCGGCTTCAGGGATGAGGTACATGCTTATCTGAGCGGCGACCATGCAGACAAAGTATTCAAGATTACTTACGCCTGTCTAGTCGGATGGGACTGGAAAAAATATGCAGAAATGGCAACCAGCCCTGAGAAATTCAAGCAAGAATTTACCACTCACTATGCTAGCTACAAACCAAATATTATCAATCTGCTTGAGCATCGAATTAAGAAACACGGCCACAGCCATCTAAACTACCAGTTCTTTTTCATACCATTCCAAAGCGTACAAGCCTTCCGTGACCATTTCTATCGCGTCTTGAGAGGAGATTAGCCGTGCTGACTCCAGCGACCATGGACAAATTCTATGCCACCTACGCCAAATTAGTTATTGCCGAGATTCAAGGACGGTTTCATGCAGCTCCCATAAATGGTGCCAATAGTGCGCTGAACGCCAAGGAGCTTAGTTATATTATGCTCATGTCTTCTCGACTGGCTCTCGGTGTCGATTTTACGAATGACTTCGAGACTAGCAAATGGAAGATTGTCGCCTACGATGCGGTAACACGACTTGCCTCGCTTAACCGAGGAACCGCGTGGGCAGCTGCCGCCGAGTTGATTCTGTCTCGCCTCGGCAACTTTCCGGGTATCGGTTTACTTAGGCAGTTGCACCCAGACCTCAATGACGGCGTCAAACATCCAAAGCTCCTATCGCTGGAGTCGCTTGTCAAGAAGTATGATAATACGGTGGTGCTCAATGAAAAGACTGAATACGCCTTAACCGATTTTCAAATCAAACTATTTCGCACGCTAGAGTCAAAACAACCAGTGAGCGTATCGGCACCGACATCAGCCGGAAAATCGTTTGTCCTGTCCATCGATATTGTTCGGCGACTCCTTAATCGAACAGCGCCAACCTCGGTAGTCTACTTGGTTCCGACGCGGGCATTAATTCGGCAAGTCATGGGCGACGTGCTTGAGCAGTTGCGCTACGCCGGCCTCGAAGATGTCACCGTTCTCTCAGCACCTGTCCCGGTCGAAGAGCAGCAACTCGCCTACGGCGTTGTGTACGTATTGACGCAAGAGCGTCTCATGAGTCTGCTTTATACCCCCGATGGCGAGCCCTACATCACCTCGCTCCTTGTCGATGAAGCACAGGAACTTGGTGACGACGAACGCGGACTCACCCTTCACTCGGCAGTCAAGCACGCTCTGGAAAAATTTCCCACCATCGACATCTTCTTTTCAAGCCCACTCATTGAGAATCCGGGGTTCATTCTCAACGAATTCAAGCTGCATGAACGTGGGACCTATTTTACAGAAACAATCTCACCTGTTTCGCAGACGCTCATTTCCCTTAACCAGGTTCCGCGGAAACCGAACCAAGTCAAAATCGACGCCTTAGGCCACAATGGCATGGTGTCGATTGGTATCGATACGGTCAATTTTGAATTTCGGCCCCCTTTAGCGCGCCGTCTGGCCCTCACCGCAATTTCCTATACCAAGCAAGACGAGACCAGCATTGTTTATGCCAATGGTGCCGCCGAAGCGGAATCACTGGCCTCCGAAATCGCCAATGCTCTGCCCATGCCCGAAGACATCGACGATGAAATACGGCATTTAATAGAGTTCATTAACTCACATGTGCATTCAAAATATTCACTGATTGATTGCCTAAAAAAAGGTGTGGCTTTTCATTATGGAACCATGCCGCATATTATCCGCGGTCAAATTGAAGACCTCATACGCAGTAAGAAAATCCGATTCGTCTGCTGTACCAGTACACTTTTGCAGGGAGTCAACCTACCGGCCAAGAACATTTTCATCCAAAATCCCAAACGCGGACACGGAAAACCGATGACCAGCGGTGACTTTTGGAACTTGGCAGGCCGCGCCGGACGGCTGAAGGAGGTCTTTAGCGGCAATGTGTGGTGTCTGACGCCCGATGCATGGGGTGAGGAGGACTTACTTAACGGACCACGCCTCAGTCGAGCGACATCCGCCTTCCGAGAGGCCGTCAATGACCTTGATACGTATGACAAAATCCTCAAGGTCATCGATACGCCCACCCTGCCCAGTGAAGCAGAGGAAACCAAACTCGGCGAACAAGCCTTTGCCAAAATTTTTGCCGAGTATGTCTTGAGAAATCGGACATTAGTACAATCACACTATGATGACCCAACTACGCACCAAAGGCTTGTTACTCTTGACAGTAAATGCCTAGCGATAATGCCCAAAATACTGGTCCCCAAGGAAGTATTTTTTCGCAACTCTACTATTTCGCCATGGCGGCTGCAAGCATTGTGGGACTTATTTGCTCGGACATCCGAAATCAAAACTGTCATTCCGGGAGACCCATTTGACATGGGTTTCTATGAGAATCTGAAGAATATATTTATGATGCTTGACGAAGTTTTTTTCCAAATTGGCAATAAAAGCTATACGTATCTCGCTCTTTTGGCCATGTTCTGGATGCAGGGAAAAACCCTCAAGGAAATAATCACGAATCGTCTGCGTCATTACAATGTGCCGGATAATGACACCACCGAAATTAACAAGCATATTCGAGACCTTCTAGAAATTCTAGAAAGAGTGCTCCACTACAAATACGTTAAATTCCTTCGCGCATATAATGACGTCTTGGCTAGCTACCTCAAACACACCAATCAGGCCAAGCTCGCCGAATCAATCTCTCCGCTCCACCTCTATATTGAATTCGGTGCCCGCGAAGGCATCCTTCTTAATCTAATATCGCTGGGGCTTTCTAGAACTACAGCGATTCTGCTCCGCAAAACAACCAAGTGGGATTCCGACTTAGACCGTAAGGGCTGCCTTGATAGAATTAAGCAGCTCGACCTCAGGCTATTGGACATTCCTGCTGTCTGTAAACACGAAATCCGTGCACTGTTCGACCTAGCTGGCTAATCCGTTATCGTTCCCAGACGCGCCCTCCATCAGGGGCCAGCTTCTACGGCTACTTATCCCCACCCCCGCGCCTCCGTCAGAGTGCGGGGGTTTGTTGTTTTCGGTAGGATACGCCTCGACGTGATGAGAACTGAGCGGCGGGACTGCTGCGACGGACTCATCGGTCAGCGGGAGGGGCGGACTTTTTGTCGGTCGGTTCACTCCCGAGAAAGGAGGTGAACTCCCCCGAGGCAGAAGTCTACCCATGCGGATTTCTGGTTCCTCCCCGAATTATGACGACCACAATCATTCCCGACTGCGATGAGCCGGACTTGTCGCCGCTGGTGTTCCGCATCCGAGCGCTGCGTCAGTGGCACTGTCAGGGCGGGCTGCCGCAAGCGACGCTCGCCGAGCTGGCCGGACTTTCGCGGCATCAGCTTCATCGCCTCGAACAGAGCCGTGAGCTTCCCGCAGCTCTGGTGCAGATACTCGCCGTCGCCTACGCGCTCGGCGTTGAGCACGAGAGTCTTATCGACCCGCGCGTTCGTGAGCGCATTCGCGAAGCGGTCACGAAGCGTCGCGAGGACTGCCGAGCGGCGGGCCGCTATGCCGTCGACTAATCCACCGCCCTTGGTGCTTGCGGCCTACTACTGGTCGCCGTATCTGACGCTGGCGGTTCTGTGCGGCGAGCGTGTCATCGAGACGGTGTGTCGCCGCGTGACTCGAAACAACCGAACGCAGGCGGCAACCGAGCGCTGCTTCCGCGTCCTAGTGAACGACTACGCTCCCATCCGCATTGTTGTTCCGCCGGTTCTGGCGCTCGACGAAGCGGCGCGACGGACAGGCGTCTCGACCATGATGCTCAGCGTCGGGGCAGCCAAGGCACAACTGCTCGGCAACCGCATGGCTTCCCATCGCGAGCTGTACCGCTTTCTACTCGCCCGATTCCCGGTGCTCAACTGCCTGGTCAGGACGCTACCGTCCGGTGAGGTGGTGTCGAGCGAGCCGTGGAACGTGGCACGACTTTTACCGATTGCACTCGCTCTCGCGGCGCAGCCGACGGTGGCTGATGCAGCCTCGTCACACCGAATGCCGATTCTCAACAGCCCAACTACCTCTCTCTATTTCTAACCATTTTCCCTATGCCTCGAAATTCATCGCCCGTCCGTGAAGGACTCACCAAGGCGGACAAGCTCCTCGCGATTCTCTTGGACCGCGCCGCGCACTCGACGAAGGAACTGGTTCGCCGCGTCGGTCACACCTTTGGCGGTGCCGTGTTCAAGCTCCGCCGCCAAGGTCGTGTCATCCAGCGCACGAGTCATCCCGCGAAGGCAGGGCAGCATCAGTACCGGCTGCACGACGACCTCCCGTTCTGACGGCTGACCCCATCGTTCACCCCCTTCGCCCTACGGAGCGAAGAGGGGAGCGAGCGGTTGAACGACCAAACAACCGCAACATAACGCGCTAAACGAGCACGCCCGTCGTGGGGCTTCGCCCCCCGACCCGCCCGTTTATCGACCGCCCCGTAACCCGTTTCACACGCCCCCCGCTGTCGCGTGTGGTGGTGAACCGGACGATGCGGCGAAAACGTGCGGGTCGGGTGGCCTTGCGGCCCCCACGACGGAGCGTGCGGCGGACTACCCCGAACGTC
>Ga0075163_10008606_pt1 | contig 13417 bp, 15 predicted proteins | sample JI1023141ADNA_FD_71478 | JGI IMG/M metagenome (GOLD analysis project Ga0075163, IMG submission 71478) | Wastewater effluent complex algal communities from Wisconsin, to seasonally profile nutrient transformation and Carbon sequestration -... | ecosystem: Engineered > WWTP > Effluent > Algae...
GCTATTTCTCCATACTTTAATCCCTCCATCCGGCTAAACTCAAACACCATCCGGCATTTCTCCGGCAAAGAGTTGATTGCCAGTTCAATTTCTCTTTCCAACTCAACCGTCTCCATCGAACTGGTTTCTTCAGCCCGGATAAACTCAGCCTTCTCAATGCTGAGGTGTTTCTTCGTGTCCCGCAAGTGATTGAGGCAACGATTTCTTACGGCTGTATAAAGATAGCTTCGATAGTTAGTATCGCTGGGCAGACTGTCAAATTTTTCCCAAACGGTAATGAATACTTCATGTACCAGGTTCCGGGCTTCATCCAGATCGTTCACATACTTCATTGCAAAGCCGCACAGGGGTTTAAATAAATCCCTGAAAAGAAGTTCAAAAGTTTGAAGGTTTCTGGCCAAGCTAAAACGGAAGAATTTAAAGATATTAAAAACAGATGTTACTCAAAACTATATTGTATGGACACGTCCATAATCATGCCCAGGTCTCGTTCATCACATAATTCAATTCTGTATTCAATAGTTGGTTAGATTTGTCATCAGGAAATCTTACTCTATGGACAAACGATCTTTTCTTAAAAATTTAGGCATGTTACCGATAGCCGGAGTGCCCCTGTGGCAAAGTCTGGAATCACTTAGTAAACAAACGAGCGACATCCCTGCCGAAGTATTGGCCAAGGATGAAGATTTCTGGGAAGCCATTCGTGGAGGATATAAACTTAAACCTGATTATATCAACCTTGAGAACGGCTACTATTGCTTCCTGCCTCAGGAGATTCTTGAAAAACAAATCGAGCATATCCGTGAAGTAAATTATCAAGGATCTTACTACATGCGTACGGTGCAATGGGACAACAAGAAAAAGATGGCGGCTAAGTTGGCGGAGCTGGCTGGTTGTTTACCAGAAGAGTTAGTGATCACAAGAAATACTACGGAGTCGCTAGACCTCGTGATAGGTGGCGTACATTGGAAGGAAGGCGATGAAGCTGTCATGGCCGAACAGGACTATGGTTCTATGCTCAACATGTTTAAGCTGATGGAGAAAAAACATGGTATAGTTAACAAGATCATTTCCGTTCCTAACCATCCGGCATCGGATGACGAGATTGTAAATCTTTATGCCAATGCCATTACAAGCAAAACACGCTTACTGATGGTGTGCCACATGATCAACATCACGGGCCAGATATTACCAGTTCGTAAAATCTGCGACATGGCGCATAGCAAAGGAGTTGAAGTGCTGGTAGATGGCGCTCACGCTTTCGCACATCTTAATTTTTCCATCAACGATTTAAATTGCGATTACTACGGGGCCAGTCTTCATAAATGGTTAAGCGTTCCGCTCGGGGCTGGAATTCTATATGTTAAAAAAGGAAATGCTTCGCATGTATGGCCACTGCTGGCTTCAGGAGTAACAGATCAAAACGACATTGGCTGGCTTAACCAGATTGGTACGCATCCGGTTCACACCGATCTCACCATTGCCGATTCAATTGATTTTTATCTGAAGATTGGCCGCGATCGAAAAGAAAGCCGGCTGCGATATCTACAAACATACTGGACAAGTAAGGTGCGTAACCTGCCACATATTGAAGTGAATACACCTGCCGACCCGACCCGCCATTGTGGAATTGGCAACGTGGGGGTAAAGGGAATGAAACCCCAGTTGCTTGCGGACACATTGCTTAAAAATTATAAGATATATACTGTTGCCATTGATGGGGCAGGAGTACACGGTTGCCGCATTACGCCTAATCTTTACACAACCACTAAAGAGCTGGATACCTTTGTTGACGCCCTAAAGAAGCTGGGTTAATCCGGTTTTTTAACCGTTTTTCCTTCGAATATTACCGGCAGATCAACTTTCGGTTAATTGAGTGCTTACCTGTTGAACCTCAGGGTATTAATTTACGTTATTTGTACTGACAACAACCACTAATTGTATGTTACAATCACCTAAACTGGCCATCCTTCAGAGTCTGGATGCCATGGATAAGGTGCAAATGGAAGAGGTGCTCACGTACATTAAGAGCGTCCTCAACCAGCCTGAACGAACACCGGATCACAAAGCTTTCAAGAAGGAAGCAATGAAAGAAATCCGACAGGCTTTGCGCCAGGAGAAAAGTAAGAAACTGCGACTGGCAGTTTAATCTCCCTCACCATATGGGATTACAGGTGTCTCCCACGCACCTGATAGGATTCTGTCCCCCTAAAAATTTTAGATTATTGAATTGTTATTGCAGCGTTACGAGTGAGTTTCGAAACTCAAACTGTAATTTCGATTCTGTTGCCTTCCGGGTCTAACACAACACTTTCATAATAACCATCACCCGTGGTGCGGGGCTCACCAAGTATTTCAAAACCATCGGTACGTAATTGTTCAGTCAAAGAATTGACTTTTTCTTTGGACCCAACGGCAATAGCAAAATGAGCTAATCCAAGATACTCTTGATCAACGTCATTTGATCTGGATGAAATTTCTGATTTGCGCATCAGCTCAAGTCGTGCACCCTCCTCAAACTGCAAGAAGTAAGATTCAAAATTCTTTTTTGGATTGTGATATTTTTCTCCAGTTGTTGCCTGAAAATACTTTTCGTAGAATATCCTCATCCGTTCAAGATCTTTGGTCCAGAGAGCGAGATGTTCGATTTTCATTGCGATCAGCGAGTCAATTATACTTCACATAATTCTCCCACTTCTCTATCACTTCTTTAAAATCGGCAGGGAGTTCTGAATCAAATTGCAGGTGTTCTCCACTTGCGGGATGAATGAAGCCCAGTGTTTTGGCGTGTAGTGATTGCCGCGGAATAATTTTAAAACAGTTGTCAACAAATTGCTTGTATTTTGAAAACACGGTTCCTTTCAAGGGTTCGTTGCCACCATAGGTAGCATCATTGAAAATAGGATGCCCAATGAATTTCATGTGGGCACGAATCTGGTGTGTACGACCCGTTTCGAGTTTGCACTCAATCAGCGAAACGTATCGTAGATCTTGCAGCAATTTGTAATGTGTAATGGCATGTCTGCCAAAGTCGGCCTCTGGAAAGGCAGTAGTAACCCTTCGGTCTTTTAAACTACGCCCCACATTTACGTTAATGGTTCCCTGTGGAGGATCGGGCACCCCCCATACAATAGCCTGGTAAGTACGCTCGATAGAATGATCAAAAAACTGTTTGGCAAGCGAAGTCATGGCTTTTTCTGTCTTGGCAATCACCAACAAGCCTGAGGTATCTTTATCGATGCGATGTACGAGTCCCGGCCGTCCATCATTACCAGCCATTTGTGGTAAGTTCTGAAAGTGATAGGTGAGCGCATTTACAAGTGTGCCATTCCAGTTTTGATAAGCTGGGTGCACCACCATGCCTGCTGGTTTATTCACCACCAGCAGATACTCGTCTTCAAATACAATGTTGAGTGGAATATTTTCTGGCAGCACATCGGTATCACGCGGTGGTTCTGGAAATGAAACTGTAAGCACATCGTGGGGATGAACTTTATAGTTTGGCTTCACCACCGTATCGTTTACTTTTACAAAGCCCTCATGAATGCCGTCCTGAATTTTTGTTCGGGTAACATTGGGCAATCTGGCCATCAAAAATTTATCGATGCGCAGCAGGCTTTGTCTGGCATCTGCAACAATCCGGTGATGCTCGAAGAGACCTTCCTCATCGTCTTCAATCAACTCGATTTCTTCACTCACTTCTTTTTCTTTTTTTGATTAAAGAGATACTGATTTTGAATGGCAGCTTCATTCAGAATGGCTCGCAATTCTTCTTCGCGCTCTTCCAGTTCAGCCAGGCTATGGAATCGGATAGTGCCAACATTCTTTTGTCCCTTTTTTTCCACCAGTTTGTGATCGCGGCTCAAACTAGCTCCCTGCGTAAAACTGAGATCTACCCCGTCTGCCGTAGGCTTGAGCTGACTTAGCAAGCCATAAAAATAGAAGCAAGGGACTCTATAACTTATTTTCTCTGTGGTGTGCGGTCCAAGGTCCAAGATCCAACCGCGCAATACAGACATTATCTGTTTTTGCGTGCTTCGCTGTTCGGCAATAAAATCCTGTACTGAATTCATGTGTCAAAGGTACTACTTTGTCGTGGTTAAGAGGGTGAATCGGGTCTGTTTTGCATATAATTCTACAGGGAGAATCCTACCAGGAGGTCTTTGACTTATTTGTACCTTGCAGGAGTTAAAATTAAATCCTCATGAAAAAGCTTTTCATATTTCTGGTCGTATTCGCATGCAGCGAGAAAAAAACTGACGCTTTGCTATCCCCAAATGATTTTGATTCCAAATACAAGGCCACTCAAAACGCAATTCTGTTAGATGTTCGCACGGTGGAGGAAGTGAATGCCGGAGCATTGGCCGGGGCCGTCAACATTGTTTATGATAATGCTTTCGCAGATAAGCTGGGAACCCTGGAGCACAAACCTATTTTTGTTTATTGTGGCTCAGGTATTCGCAGTGCTAAAGCAGCCGCCATTTTGAGAGAGAAGGGTTACGATCCTGTCTTTGAAATGGAGGGCGGAATGAAAGCGTGGAAAGCAGCTGGATTGCCAGTTCAATAAGGAATCTCTTGTTCAAACTTACTAAGTGTAGGACACCTCTACTATTCTTTTGATATTGTGCGCTTATTAAAAACGGACATGAAATATTGTTTTTTAGTATTACTGCTATCCATAGAATGCACAGATAGTAAGACTACTTCTGATTTGTTTTTGAAGGGAGTAAGTGAAGGGGCGGTTAGTAAAAAGCTGGCTGAAGCTTCTGGTCTTGTGGCCAGTGTTGCTAATCCTGGTTATTATTGGTCTCACAATGATGGAGAAAACCCAGCAGAAGTTTTTTTAATTGACGATAAGGCGAAAATAGTGATGACTTGCAAGCTCGCAAACGTGGCGAACCGCGATTGGGAAGACATTACTGTAGGACCAGGGCCGCAAGAAGGAAAGAGCTATTTATATGTTGGCGAAATTGGAGATAACCTTTCTCAGTATCCATATAAAATGATTTATGCATTTGTCGAGCCTGTGTTGTCAGAGGGGGATCAAGTGATAAGTAAATTCGATACGATTGTTTTTAAACTGAGTGATGGGGTTCGTGATACAGAAGCGATGATGTTCGATCCGCAGACGAACGATGTATTTATAGTTTCCAAGCGTGAAGATTCAGTGCGGTTGTATAAAATATATGCACCAGTAAAAAAAGGAGATACCCTGCAGGCAGAATTTAAAACGAAACTTCCTTTTACTAAAATTGTTGCTGCCAGTATCTCAGCAGACGGAACAGAGGTATTAATGAAGAACTACGACCACCTCTATTATTGGAAGAGATCTGATGCTGAGTCGATACCTGAATTATTGTTGCGTAAACCCATTGAACTGAACAACCTCCATGAGGCACAGGGCGAAGCCATTGCCTGGTCGAGAGATGGCGCTGGCTTTTATACGCTAAGCGAAACGGTTAAAAATTTTAAGGGGAATTTAATTTATTACAAGCGAAAATAGTTTCACTAGGATTGACGGGTAATCAGGTTTTGGGTAAACTCAATGAGCTGCTGCTTTTGCGGAGAATCTTTTAGTCTGTCCAGATTTTGAAATCCTTTGCTGAAGTATTCCTCTATTTTTCCTTCAGTCAATGGTGCAATTCCTAGTTTGTTATACAAGGAAGTAACAGCCTTAATCTTTTTTAGCTTGTCGAATTTCTTTGCATTCAGCCAAAATTCCAGTTCTTGTTTGTCTTTTCCTTTTGCTTTTTCTTTTGCTTTGATTAGTAAATAGGTTTTTTTGTTGGCCAGAATATCTCCGCCTACTTGTTTGCCGAACTTGTTCTTATCTGCATAGACATCAAGCAAGTCATCCCTTAACTGAAATCCAATGCCAATGTTTGTTCCAAATTCCTTCAGTGCCTGTCTTTCTTCAGAATTTGCATTTGCCAACAAGGCACCTAGTTCTAAACTGAATCCTAGCAGCACAGCGGTTTTCAAACGGATCATCTCAATGTATTGGGCTTCTGTAACTCTGGTCTTTGTTTCAAATTCCATGTCCCACTGCTGACCTTCGCATACTTCGGCTGCGCATTGATTAAAGATTCTGAGAACTTCTTTCAAAACATCACCGTCCAGATCTAAAAACTGATCGTACACCTTTACCAACATCACATCTCCCGAAAGGATAGCTGTATTCACATTCCATTTTTCGTGCACGGTGGCTTTGCCTCTCCGCAAAGGGGCCTTATCCATAATGTCGTCATGCAAGAGAGTGAAGTTGTGAAACGCTTCGATGGTAATGGCATACTTAACTATTTTTTCCGGATCGTTCTTGTAAAGTGAATAAGACAACATCGCAAGCAAAGGCCTTAGCCGTTTGCCACCCAACGACATAATGTAGCGAATGGGCTCGTAAAGGGATTTCGGTTGTGAGCCGAAGGTTTGCTTTTTTATTTCTTGCTCAATCAGTTTAAGAAGGGCAGGTACTGGAAAACTCATCAGGGTCAACAGTTATTCTTCAAACGTCAAATCTATCAATCTTCTGTCGATATCGGTTTTCTTAATCCGAACTTTTACTTTATCACCCAGCCGGTAGATCTTTTTTCTCCTGCGGCCAATAACCCGATAATTCTTCTCATCAAATTCGTAAAAATCATCCTTCATATCAGCCATGCGCGACATGCCCTCACATTTTGTTTCCACGATTTCAACAAAGATTCCAAAATCAGTCACTCCTGTAATGATACCGTCATAAACTTTGTTTTCGGCAAGGCTCATAAATTCTACCTGCTTGTATTTAATGGAGGCACGTTCGGCATCGGCAGCTCGTTTTTCACGCTCAGACGAATGCACGCATTTATCCTCAAACTCTTTTTTACTTACTGACTTTCCACCATCCAGGTAATGTTGCAATAAACGGTGGACCATCATATCCGGGTATCTTCGAATAGGGGAGGTGAAGTGTGTATAATGTTCAAACGCCAGACCAAAGTGCCCTTTAGCATCCGTGGTATATTTTGCTTTGGCCATTGCGCGTACCGCCAGCGACTGTAATACGTTTTGTTCAGGCTTACCTTCAATCTCTTCCATCAGGTTGTTTAACGATCTCGAGATTGTTGAGGACTCTATTTGCAGGTTATGCCCAAACTGTTTCGCAAAGCGAGCAAAGTCTTCCACTTTTTCCTGGTTGGGTAAATCATGGGTACGGTAGACAAACGTATTCTTGTCTTCGCCTTTTTTCATTTTGAAAATGAAGGTGGCCACAGCCCTGTTAGCCAGGAGCATAAACTCTTCAATGAGTTTGTGGGCATCTTTGCGCACTTTAGGTACCACTGCTAAAGGTTTCCCTTTTTCATCAAGCTTGAATTTTACTTCCGTAGACTCAAAATTTACAGCTCCTTTTTTAAATCGTTCCTTGCGGAGCACATGATGAAGCTGGTTAAGAATTTTTATTTCTTCGGCAAAAGTTCCTTCACCACTCTCAATTACTTCTTGTGCCTGTTCATACGTAAACCGATGATCAGAGTGAATCACGGTTCTTCCAAACCATTCTTTATGGACTTTAGCTTTATCATCCATTTCGAAAACCGCGGCAAAGGTAAGCTTGTCTTCATTGGGGCGAAGGGAGCACAATGCATTGGATAAACGTTCTGGTAACATAGGGACTGTGCGATCAACCAGGTAAACAGAAGTAGCGCGATCAAAGGCATCTCCATCAAGAACATTACCGGGTTTTACGTAATGAGTTACATCAGCAATATGAACACCAATTTCATAATGGCCATTTTCAAGTTTTCGGTAGGAGATGGCGTCATCAAAATCTTTGGCATCCTCTGGGTCAATCGTAAAGGTGAGTACGTCCCGAAAATCCCAACGCTTTTTTATTTCTTCTTTAGTTATGTCTTCACTGATTTTTTCAGATTCCTTGAGTACGTCTTCCGGAAAACGGAAAGGCAAATCAAACTCAGCCATGATAGAGTGAATTTCAGCTTCGTTCTCCCCGGTTTTTCCTAAAATCTCAATTACTTTTCCCTCCGGACTCTTATCGCGGTCGGCCCACTTGGTTACTTCGAAGAGTACTTTATCATTAGCAGTTGCGCCTCCGAGGTTTTCAGGGTAGATAAAAAAGTCCTGGTAAATCTTTTTAAAGTCGGGCACTACAAACCCAAAATTCCGGGAGAGTTCTATTCTGCCTACAAATCGATTTCTTCCTCTCTTGACAACAGCGGTAACTTTCCCTTCCGGGTTCTCACCCGTTTTTCTATTCGTCATCGCGACTTCAACCGTATCACCATGGATGGCAGATCCCAGATCCTGGGCTCTTACATAAATGTCTTTCTTCCCTTCCTCACCAGTAACTATGTAAGCAAACCTTGGATTAACATGGTCAACGATACCGGTTACAACTTTGCTTCTGGAGGAGTGCGTGCTTTTATACTGACCTGAAGTGAGTTGCTCTACTTTACCTTCTTCTTCGAGGGCATCTAGTAATTTATATAAGTCCTCAATCAGCGATTTTTTCTTTAAGCCTAATTTTTTTATTAATTCTTTTGGGCTGTAGGCTTTGCCCGCCATTTCTTCCAGCAGCAACATGAGCGTGGAGTACATTCCACCTTGCTCTTTTTTATTGCGCTTCTCTTTTTTTTCTTTGAATTTCTTTTTGCTCATATTTTTTTACCACAGAGGACACAGAGATTTCACAGAGGTTAGTACCCGTTGACAACTCGTTTTACTCTGTCTTTTAGTTTTAATACATTAAAATTAATTAGTAAACCAAATCTATTATTGGTTAGTTTGAGATAGGTGAGTACTTGAGCAAGGTGAATATCTGTAAGAGTTTCTACAGATTTTATTTTCACAATGATTCTATTTTCAACGACTAAATCCATTCTGTAGCCGCAATCTAACTTTACTTCTTCATAAACTAATGGAAGCGGTTTTTCTTTTTCTACAGATAAGGAGGATTTAACTAATTCATAATGCAGACAAGCCCGATAGGGAGATTCCAACAGCCCTGTACCTAAGGTTTTGTGTACTTTAATAGCACATCCAATAATTTTATTGGTCAAATCATTATCCTCCATGCTCTGTGGATTCTCTGTGCCCTCTGTGGTTAGAATCAAGCCGGGATAATACTCTTTTCATTAATCAAATCCAGACCCTTCATCTTCAAATAAAGTTGTGCAATGCCTACCACATCACCCACACAGTATTCTGCAATTTTTTTAAGATCGCCCTCCTGGTAATATACCTTACTCACCATTGAGCCATCCATGACTCCTTTGCTAGTAGGGATGTTAAAAATGGCTGCAAGTAAATCCAGGGACGTGTAGTGCTTATAATCTCCAAATTTCCACATCTCCATGGTATCCAGATGCCCAACTTCCCATGGCTTTTTACCTGCCATATTTAAAACAGAAGGCAGAGGAATACCATTCACCAGTGATCTGCGGCACAGGTACGGAAAGTCAAATTCCTTTCCATTGTGAGCGCATAACCTGACACCAGGCCCCATTTTCTCTAGTGCAGCCCTAAACTCAGTGAGTAATTTATTCTCATCATGATCGGCAAAGTATTTGGTTCGCAAACCGAGTACTCCATTTTCCTCGGTGTATTTCCCGATGGCGATCACTATAATTTTTCCAAACTCTGCATAGATACCGGCCCTTTCATGAAATAAATCTTCATCGGTTTGATTTTCTTCGCGCTTAAAGAAGTTTGCTTTACGTGCCCACTGGGTCTTTAAACGTTCACTTAGCTTTCCATATTGATCAACACAACTTACGGTTTCAATATCCAGAAAGAGAATGTCTTTGAGGTCTGCATTCATAGAGTATGTGATTAGCTCAATAAAAATACAGATAACCGGGATAAGGCAAAAGTGAAAGTGAAGTTAAGAATGGAGTACCCCTTCCATTTCCAACTCTTTAATAAAAGTCAGGTTTGCTTCACAAATAGTATCGGGCACGAAAACATATTTGCGGTCATAAATCTTGTTGCCTATATAGTAACTCACCCAGTACTCATTGTTGAGATGAAATAAATTTGAGTCGATAGGCTCCACCAGTGCCGCGCTGTTCGGTGGTACCGTCTCCAAAAAATGACGTAAGGTAGAAGTGCGTTGTTGTTCACCTTCCTTTTCTCCATACCCCTTGCTGGCAACCAGGGTATTTTCAAGTGGGTAGGGATTGTTATTGATGAGATGTACTCGCCATTCGTCCTGATTCAAAAGATTTTTTTCTCTTACTACGGCAATCGTTACGTTCTTTACTTCCGGGATTTCAATGTCTTTTTTCATCTTACTTCGCAAAATTTTCTCTCATAACTTTTTCGGCCGGCTTGCCCTGGGGTGTAAAATCTGTTTCACCTGCCCGTCTCGGGCCGTGTGGATACCATTTCCAGAAATAAACACCCGTTAACCAATTTTCATTCCATGCGGACTGAAAAAATGCCTGGTAACAAAGCGCTTGTGCTTCCTCGGAAACCGGAACATCTTTCATGTTCCGCGGCCAGCTCCACGGTTCAATGGCGGCATGAGCATCATTCCGGTAGCCGATCTCGGTAAACATTACGGGCTTATTGTATTTTTTGTGAACCCTTTCGATGGAAGCCATCGGCTCTTTCCAATTCTGAATTAATTCCTGAAGCGTTGCATCTTTTTTATTGGCCAATGAGAAGTAGGCTTGTACTCCAATGTAATCCAGGGCATCCCAAAATTTTATGTGTTCATACTCTTCATGGAAGTTGGCAGCGTAAATCAACTGGCCTGAATAAACAGAGCGGATTTTTGAAATTAGTGAACGCCATTCCTTTTCCCGGGTAGTTGTCTTTTGTAGCTCAGTGCCGATACAGAAAATTTCAATCTTATTTTTCTCTGCCAACTCGGCATAATGAATGATGAACTTCTCATAGTTACCAAACCAATGCTGCCAGGCTGTATCGCTTTTCATAACAATATCTCCGGGCCAACCATTTCTTACCCAAAGATGGGGCTTAAGCATTGTTTTAATTCCTGCCTTAAGGGCAAGTTGTGTTGTTTTTGAAATGCCGTCATCCGACTCGCCCCACCAGATTCTGTCTGAAGTAAAGTTGGTATTGAGTGTTGAGGTTGTAGCATCGCGCTGCCAGCCAAATGGGGTTTGAGAAATCCAGTTTACATGATTCTTTTTAAGCGCATCAATTTCTTTTTCGGTCACTACTTCGCGTCCACCTACCCAACAAACACCTTTATGTTTTATCGAACCCGGTATGGGTTGAGATTCTGCTGGCTGGCACGATTGAAGAATGAACCCAGCAGCAAAATAAATACAATAGTATGTGATTCTGTGAAAGATCATCAATCTCAATTCAGAGACTAATTTATGATTTCCATTTCAAAAAGACCGGACAATTTATTTTTTAGAATCGATTTCACCTGTTCCATATCTTGTTGGTAGCCCAATTCTTTTTCCAGGGAGGTTACGGCTTTGTCATCAATGCCGCAGGGAACAATGTAGTTGAAATAGTTTAGGTCAGTATTTACATTAAATGCTAATCCATGTAATGTTACCCAGCGACTGGTTTTAACCCCCAGAGCACAAATTTTTCGAGACTTCTTTGCATCCTCAAAATCAATCCATACCCCCGTAAGGCCGTTAATACGGCCTGCATTAATTTTAAACTCGGCCAGGGTTTGAATAACAGATTCCTCCAAGAGTCGCATGTACTTATGAATGTCTGTAAAAAAATTCTCCATATCAATGATTGGATATACAACTATCTGTCCCGGTCCATGATAGGTGATATCGCCACCGCGATTAATGTGATAATAGGTAGCTTCAATAGTGTGCAGTTCTTCTTTCTTTACAAGTAAATTATTTTCATCACCACTTTTGCCGAGTGTGAATACATGGGGATGCTCGCAGAAAAGTAAAAAGTTATTTGTTGATAGTTGTTCGTTGGGAGCGAGAACACGGTTTTGAGACTTTACATCCAGGATTGATTGAAATAAATTTGTTTGATAATCCCAGGCTTGCTGGTAATCTATATGGCCAAGATCAACGAATTTGGTTTTCTTATTTAGAAGTGTGTTCACTTAAGCCGGGATAACTCTTCCTTAAGAAGATCAATTGCCTCTACGGGTGCAGCCTCTACGCCATTTTCTTTAGCAAGGAAATAGGAAATCCAATCCGTGAGATGAATCAGATAATAGTATTGCTCAAGCAGTGAAGCACCTTCGGCTACGATGTCAATAATAGGATTGGAACGCTTTTCAAAAATCGGTCGACAGATTTCCATGCGCTTTTCTACGCGCTCGTGATCATGATCGGAATAGAGATAAATTACCTGTGCATGTTGTAACACAACTTCCGGAAATTGCCAGCCAACAATTTCGTTGTGATTCATTTCCGGGAATGTGTTGATATGGGCCAGCTGCTTGGCGTTTTCATTGATCTGATTCTGGAAACGTGTGGCCATTGCTTTCAGTCGCTCATCGCAATAAATGATGGGGAGTTTGCCTTTCAGTTTTTTGGCAATCAATTCAGCTTCTGATTGAATGGCTTTTTCGCCTCGGTTCAGGTATTCAATAGCATTTTCAGTCTCTTTAATAAAGGCCGCGCCTATCAGATTAGTGTGATAAAGCGCATAAAGCAAAGAGACCATCATATAACCAAGATTTCCGCGCGGGCTTTTCGAGCCACCCGGAATTTGAATCCAGAACAGGTTATATTCTTTTGCTAACTCAAGCATTTTGCCACCCGAAGTAATGCAGATAATGTGGGCCCGTTTCAGCATTGCTTTGTTAATAGCAGCGAGAGTTTCTTCGGTATCGCCACTGTACGAACAGGCTATAAAAAGCGTATGCGGACTTACAAACTGAGGAATATTATACCCTTTACAAACTGTAATGGGGATGGGAACACGACCAAAGGTCAAAGATTCTACGAGGTTGGCGCCAATACCAGAGCCCCCCATACCGGTTATCAGAATATTGCGGATATCGCTACCGGGCCGGACTAAATCTACTGATTGCCCGATTTTTAAAGCACTGGCCAATTGTAATGTGAAGCCTTCAATTAGTTTCTTCATGGACTGAGTAATAAATTCGTTCAAAGGTAGAACATTCCCATGAGCGATAAAATTCAAAAAGGAAGGGAGGCTGAAGATCTGGCTGCTGATTTTTTATCCCGCCAAGGATATGAAATTGTAGAACGAAACTTTCGCTTCAAGCGATCGGAGATTGACCTGATTGTCCGGAAGGATAACTGGCTAGTTTTTGTGGAGGTGAAAATGCGTTCGTCCGATGCGTTCGGTTACCCCGAAGAATTTGTGGATTATAAGAAGGCAAAAAATATTGTGTATGGCGCAGAGCAATACACGTTCGAAAATAATTACAATGGAAATGTGCGGTACGATGTGGTGGCAATTAGTATGCGAGACGGAGTGCCAGATC